>Ga0111538_10005050_pt1 | contig 18097 bp, 12 predicted proteins | sample SoiMethybrSBSTD1_FD_79669 | JGI IMG/M metagenome (GOLD analysis project Ga0111538, IMG submission 79669) | Bulk soil microbial communities from a Populus tree surrounding site in Tennessee, USA - Soil MetaG P. TD hybrid SBSTD1 (version 2)... | ecosystem: Environmental > Terrestrial > Soil >...
AGGATCGCGACGTCCGCCGAGCCCTCCCCGCGCTGGAGCGGCACGGGTACCGCGTCAGCCTCGAACCGGCGGCATAGGAGGTGCCCGATCAACCCGGGTATTTCTGAGCAAGCCCCCAGCGTTCGGAGCGGCCCGGCGGAGCCGTGCCGCTCCTCTGGAAAGCGTTCGAGGGGCCCCGACATGGTCCTCCAAACCCCTAGCGCTCGTCACGCCCGGGGAACCGGGGTGCTCCTTGGTTCTGCGTGCACCGCGGACCACCGCTCGACCGCCTGCCGCTCCTCTGTTCCGCGCTAGAATGAACTCGGTTGAGCGACGTCATGAGGGCGGGAGGGTTCGAAAGATGGCTGGCTTCCGTTGCCCCAAGTGCGGCAAGGTCGCGATGGCGCCGAAGGTCTGCTGTGGTCGACCGATGAAGCGGGCCTGAGCCGGACGGTCAGGCTCCCAGCGCCTCCTGCACGGCGCCGTCGAGGTCGGTGGGGCCGACTGGCTTGAACAGGCAGCGCTTGACGCCCAGCGCAGCCAGGCGCGCGTGATCCTCTTCCCGTAGTCCCCAGCCGGTGATGAACAGCAGCGGCACGCGCGTATCGATTGCGCGCAGTCGCTCGGCGACCTCCCAGCCGTTCATCCCGATCATGCCGATGTTCGTCACGACCACGTCGAAGCGGCCGGGCTGGTACTCCGCGATGGCCGTCCGACCCGTCGACGTCGGAGTCACCGTGTGGCCGACGCTGCGCAGCATCTCCGTGATCGACGAGAGCACCTGGGCGTCGTCGTCCACGACCAGGACCCGCGCCAGCCGGCGGGTACCCGTCGGCTCGGGCGGGGTGGCGGGGGGCCGCGATTCGGTTTGGACCGGGAAGATGAGGGTGAACGTCGTCCCGGCGCCCGGCGCCGTGTCCACTCGGATCTCGCCGCGGTGGCGCCGCACGATCGAGTAGGTCATGGAGAGACCCAGGCCCGAGCCCGCTTCCCCCTTGGTGGAGAAGAACGGCTCGAAGATTCGCTGACGAACGCTCTCCGTCATTCCGATGCCGGTGTCGGCCACCGTCACGCGCACGTCGCGTCCCGGGGTGTGCTGGGTGGCGATCGTGAGCGTGCCCCCCTCGGGCATGGCGTCCATGGCGTTCAGGATCAGGTTGGTGAGGGCCTCGGTGAGGAGGGCCGGACGGCCCTGCGGCGACTCGGCGGCCTGCAGATCCAGACGCAGCTCGAGCGGCCGAGTGTCGTGGGCGATCTTCTCCTCCCAGCGCGGCCGGGTGATCGCCACCGCGTCCTGGGCGACCTGATTGATGTCCACGCTGACGAACTGCTCGTCCGGCCGCAGGCGTGCAAACGTCTGGATGCGCCGGACCGTCTCGGCGCCGTCCATGGCCGCGGACTCGACCACCCCGAGCGAGCGCTCGATCAGATCGCCGTTCGTCAGGTTCTGCTTCATGAGCTGGGCGTAGCCGAGGATCGCCTGCAGGAGGTTGTTGAAGTCGTGGGCGATGCCGCCGGCCAGCCGGCCCAGCGCGGTGAGCTTCTCCGCCTGATGCAGCTGGTCTTCGATCTCCCGCTGCGCGGTGATGTCGCGGACGATCGCGATGAGGCCGTCGATCTCGCCCTGACGCCGGCTCCGCAGGGCGGACAGGGTCACGGCCAGCGTGAGCGGCCGTGGCCGGCCGGGGGCGGCGGTGATCGTCTCGAACATCTCGCGCTCGGCCCCGTTCTCCAGCTTGCCCCGCGCCACCGTGTAGTCACCCTCGGGCAGTAACTCCACGATCCGACGCTTCAGTGCCTGCCGGACCGTCAGCCCGAAGGTCCGCTCGGCCGCGGGATTCCAGCCATCGATCCGGTCGTCGGGCGTGATGGTGATGATCGCCTCGCCGGCCGAGGCCACCAGCTGCTCCAGCGAGTGCTTGGTGGCGGCGATCTCGCCGTACAGCCGCGAGTTGCGCAAGGCGATGGCCAGGTACTCGGCCAGCATCTCCAGCAGCTCCCGCTCGCGCGGGTCGATGCCCCGACCCGACGGGCGGTTGTCGGCGACCAGGTAACCCAGTCGCCCCTCGGCGTCGCGAATGACGCAGGCCACCAGCGTGGCCGCGCGGGCCGCCTCGACCTGGGGCGCCTCGGGGGCGATGGTGATCGAGTCGTAGCCGAGTGCCGTCTGCAGCTGGGCGGTGACCGCGGTGGTGATCTCGTTGGGATCGAGCTGTCCGATGATGGTGCGCGAGATCTCCCGGAGGATCGACAGCTGCGTGACGCGCAGCGACTGCTCGAACGCCTCGCGGCGCGCCGTTTCCTCCAGATCGCGTGTCTTGGCGGTCAGGCGCCGCATCTCCTCGACCAGGCGCGAGACCTGGCCGCGGGCGCCGAGCTCGGCGTGCCGCCGCTCGAGCGCGCGCCGCACGACGTCTTCCAGATCCTGCCGGGAGAAAGGCTTGATGAGGTATTCGAAGGCCCCGTGCGTCAGGGCAAGCTTGACGGTCTCCAGGGACGCGTAGGCGGTGATCATCACCACTTCGATCGCGGGATCGATCCGCTTGACGCGGCGGAGCACCTCGAGCCCGTCCAGCTCCGGCATCTTGATGTCGAGGATCACGACGTCGGGGCGATAACTGGGAATCTGCTCCAGCGCCGCCCGCCCGCCGTCCGCCGTCTGGATCTGATAGGCCGGCTTCAACAACATGCGCAGCGATTCGCGTGGGCCTAGCTCATCGTCGACCACCAGAATCCGCGCCGCGTTGAGCGGGGGCGCGGCGGTGGTCACGTGATCGCGGGAAGGGCGACGAGAAATGACAGTTCGTGACGCGTTTGACGGAGCCGCAGCTGGCCGCCGAGGGCCTCGACCAGACGCTGGGCCACTGCCGGGCCCACGTCGATGAGACTCTCCTGAACCATGTGCACGGGATCGAAGAGCCGCTGCAGCTTCTCGGGGGCCACGGTCGCCGAGCGCGAACCGACCAGGATCCTCACCTCGGAGCTCCCCTCGCGCTCCTCGTGACGGCCGACCGAGAGCGATACGCGAGCGGACTCGGTGGGCGAGTTGTAGGCGAGATAGCGCACGAGGTACGAGAGCGCTCTACGCAGCTGACCGACGTCGACCTTGATGGGCTGGGCGACCGACTCCGGCACGACCTCCACCTGTAGGTGCTTGCCGGTGGCTTCGTCCGCCAGGTCGATGGCGTCGACCAAATGCCCCACGACCTCGCGGGCGTCCACGATGGAAAAGTGTAGCTCACCCTCCGTCACCAACCCTGCAAGTTTTTCGAAAACCTCGACGAGGCGACGCACGTCCCGGTGCACCACGGCCGAGAAGTGCTTGCGGAAGTCGGGGTCGTCGTAGCGCTCGCCGATCAGCTCGATGAAGGTGTTGATCGACACCAGCGGGTTCTTGATCTCGTCGGCGATCCGGGCCACCACGCGGGTCAGCAGCTGGAACTGCTCGGCCTCGCGCCGCTGGGCCGCCAACTCCTTCTGGGCGGTGAGGTCCTCGAAGACGAGTACCGCCCCTAGTGGTTGGCCGTCCTCGTCGCGAACGGGGTATGTCGAGATTTCAAGCGCCAGCCGGCGGAGCGCCAGCTGGATTTCGGTGCGAGCCACTGGTCGGCCGGAGGCGAGCGTGTCGTAGAGCATGTCCCCGAGCGGGGAGGGCAGGATACGCAAATCTTGCCCGACCACCCCCGTTGCCGGCAGCTGGAGGATCTCCTCGGCCCGGCGGTTGAAGGTCCCCACCCGCTGGTCGCGACCGATCGTCACCACCCCGCTCGACATGTGGGAGAGGATCCGCTCGGAGAACTCCTTCTCCCGTCCCAGCTGGTGGTGCAGCGTGATGTCTCGCAGGGCGGTCGCCAGGTGGGCGGCGAGGTCGAACAGGGTCTCCATCTGCCGCCGGCCGTAGGCGGCACCAAACACGGGCTGTCCCAGCGTCAAGACAGCCACCAGCTCGCCGTGGGCCAAGAGGGGCACCGCGACCACGGCCTGCAACAGTTTCAACTCCCGCAGGATCTCCGGGTCCCCGATGTCGCCGTTGGCGGCCGGCCGCCCCTGCTCGGTCAGCCAGCCGACCAGCCCGTCGTGCCCCGAGAGCCGGATGCTGTGGACCAGCTGCGGCGCCAGGCCCCGGTTGGCCGCGATCCGGAACTCGTGCCCGGCAGGATCGGGCAGGAGGACCGCCGAGCGGGTGGGATGTACCAGCTCGGCGATGGCGTCCAGGAACATGCCGAGCACCCGCGGCAGGTCGAATCCCGCCGCCAGCCCCCCCGTGATTCCCCGGAGGACCCGGCTCAGTGCCGCGCCGTCCCAGGCCGGCTCCTCCCCCCCGTTGGTCACGGGCGCCAGGGGCACGAGACCTCGGGCCGCGTCGACTTCCCGTATCAGCCGCTGCCGGTCCAGCGCGTGGCGCAAAACGGCATCGAGCTCACGGGCCGTGAAGGCTTCCGGAACGCTGAAGTCCGCGCTGATCTCGTCGTCAGTCAGGTCGCCGATGGCGACCACCAGGGTTCGGGGCGCGATGTCCTTGGCCGCGGTCACGAAGGCGGCCAGGGCCCCGGCCGGGCCCTTGCCTTCCCGGAGGACAACGTCAATGTCAATTCGACGCAGTGTCTGATAGGCCTCGCTCTCGCTTCGTGCCTCAAAGGTGGAGAATTTTGAGAGCGAGCGGGCGATTCGGCCACGGAGAGCCTCATCGCCTGTCAGGACGAGGACGGTGTTCAACTCACCACAGCGGATACCACGGATGCCACTGGAAACTCCAGAGTGAAGATAGCGCCACCCGCGGAGCGGTTGTTGGCCCGCAAGCGAGCCCCGTGGGCCTGAGCGATGCCCGCTGAGATCGCCAACCCCAGGCCGGAGCCCCGGGCCTTGGTCGTGAAGAAGGGCTCGAACACCCGCTCCAGAAGCTCGGGTGGGATCCCTGGCCCGCTATCCGCGACCGTCACCGTCACGTGGGTATCCGTGCGGGTGACGTCGAGGCTGACCGTCCCACCACCCGGTGTCACCTCGTGGGCGTTCAACAAGAGGTTGAGGAAGAGCTGCTCCAGCTCCGGATGATTGCCCAGCACCACGCTGGGCTCCGCCCCGAGCGTGGCCGTCAGGGTCAAACTCTTCTCCTCCAGCGTTGGCCTTGCCAGCTCCAGCACATCCCCGAGCGGCAGGCGAACGTCGATCGGATGCCGCGGTCCACCCGCCGGCCTCGAGAGCGTCCGCAGCCGATCCACCAGCCGCTGCATGCGATCGATCTCGCGCGTCGAGATCCGTCCGAATTCCTCCAGGAACCTGGCGTCGCCCCGCCGCCGCGGCAGCAGCTGCGAGAACGTCTTGATGGCGACCAGCGGATTCTTGATCTCGTGCGCAATTCCCGAGGCCAGCGCCTGGAAATAGGCGAGCTGCTCGGCCCGCCGCCGCTCGACCTCCAGCTCCTTCAGCGGCGTGAGATCACTGACCACGGCGACGGCGCCGAGCACCGCGCCGACCGGATCCCGAACGGGCGAGATCGTGCAGATGACCGGCCGGCTGACCGGCCCCTCGGGCGTCGGCGCCGCCGTCGGCAGCTCGACTTCCGGCTGCGTACGCGCTTGCCCGTCGCCGACGGTGGCGAGCAACGGCTCGGCCAGGCAGGCGGGGAGCGCGGCGGCCGGCCCGCCCTTGGTGCTCTCGGCTGCCAGGCCGGTCAACTGCTCGGCGGCGCGGTTGAACATGGCTACGCGCCCGGTGGCGTCGATGGCGATGACCCCACTCTCGATCGTGGCGGCGATGTTTTCGATGTACTCGTTCGCTACGACAACGGCCGCATAGAGTTGTGCGTTCTTGATGGCTACACCAGCCTGGTTGGCCAGCGTCATCAGCAGATCGAGGTCGTGCTGATAGAACGCATCGCCGGACAGCTTTGGTCCCACGGCGATCATTGCTATAAGCGTGTCTTCGGCGAGCACCGGTAGCACTAGCGACCAGTTGGCGCGCGTGAGAATGTCGTGTAAGGCAACAACATTGTGATCCCGGTCGCGTGCAATCTCGTCCGCAAGTACAGGCTCCTGCGAAGCTTCTAGCGCCGCGATGACTTCGGTGGGTACTTCGGGTAGGGCGTGGAAGTGCCCACCGCCACGCCCCCTCTCAGAGAATGCGCAGCGGAACTCTACTTTCTCTTGGTCTTCTCTCAAATAGAGAGCAACACCTTCTGCTGCAGTTGATCTGACGACTGTCGTGGTGATGAATCCAAGCAGAGCCTTGAGATGTAAGACTCTCGTCAGCATCTGGCTGGCCTCGCGTACGGTCCGCTGATAGTTGGCTTGGGTTCGGTAGACGTACCGGTCGAGTAGGCGGCTTGCGACATCGCGAGTGACGGGAGTGAGGAGAGTCACGACGCCGACTGCGATCAGGAGTAGAACCAGCTCAGAGGTGTCCAGGGTCGTGAGCAGGCGTGGCCAGAAGAGAGCCAGCAGAAGACCTGCTGGTACGGCGGAGAGAACGATCCCGAATCCGATCGTAAGGCTACGATGGATGAACAGCCGAAGGTCCATCAGGCGATGGCGAATGATTGCATGCGCAACGAACCCAACGTAGATCAGACTGAAGTACGGTCCTACCCAACTGTATGTCGATTGTCCGGTGACTAGAGGGTACGCCAGGTTGGTGGTGATGCCGCCGACGAATCCGAAAAGTAGACCGGCGCCAAGATAGTGAAACTGTGCTCGAGCTAACCCGCGTGACGAATACCATTTCCTCACGAAGACCCAGAGCCCAGCACACCACGTCCCTAAGAAGAAAAGAGCGAAGACTGGATAGAGTGGGCCTACCTTCCGGGTAAACCCAGCCGCAGTAAGCTTGGCGTCGTACGAAAGCAGATCCGTGCCCAATGACAAGACTGCGAACAGTGCGCTGAGACAGAAGGCGAAGCGCGCAAATGGTGGGGCGACCCAGTTGTTAGCAAGGGGATAGCAGTGACTGAAGAAGAGAAACGCCGTCGGGACTAGGCCAGCAAAGGCAAATGAAAAGGCAACCGAGAAATCAAGGGTGCTGTCGCTCTGAAGGCCAGCAATTGCAAGAACCCACCCAGCAAAGACCAGCGATTGGGCAGCGAACGCTTGATTTACTGCGTTCGGTCGGGCGCGGAGGACAAGAAGACCAAGAGAAACGTGTAGAAGGGCAACGATGAGTTGGGTGATCTGAACCATTAGCATCGCTCGCCCCAGTGGTCAGTTAGAGCGAGAGCGTGGGTGTATCTATTCGCGGCGACATCTGACCCAGATCAATTCCGTTAGATGTAGCGATTGACTCACGGGTCAGTACCGGGAATTCAACCACCACTACGGCTCCACGCCCGCTCGCACTGTTTGTAGCATAAATTGATGCTCGATGCGCGTCAGCAATAACTCGGCAGATTGAAAGCCCTAGGCCGGATCCGCGCTCCTTCGTAGTCACAAAGGGATCGAAGATCTTCGAGAGCACGTTAGCGGGAATGCCGCCGCCCGTATCTTCGACTTCGGCAATTACCACCTCAGATCCCAGTGCCCGCTGCGTGACGACGCGTACATCAAGTCGCCCGCCTGAGGACATCGCCTCGACCGCGTTAACAAAGATATTCAGGAATAGCTGCTTCAGTTGGTCGGCGTTGCCTGCGATCAGCGGGAGAGGGCTGTGCAGCGAGGTCGTGGCAACTATGTGCGCCTGCTCAAGCTGGGCTCTCAGCAGCGCGAGCGTCTCCTGGATTGGAACGGTAACATCGAGGGCAACCATTCGTTGGCCGGTGGGGGTCAGTCCTCGTAGTCGCGCGACTAGGGCATCAATACGGTCGATCTCTCGCACAACAACTTTCGCGAAGTCGTTGTGAAACTCCTCATCCGAGAATCGCTCAGGCAGCAACTCGGCAAATGTCTTAATCGCGACGAGGGGGTTCTTGATCTCATGGGCAATGCCTGAGGCTAGTGCCCCGATCGAGGCAAGTCTCTCTGCGCGCCGCTTCTCGCGTTCGAGTTCCTTGACTCGAGAGAGGTTGCTGAATACTGCGACAGCGCCGAGTAGAGACCCCGAGCGATCTTTTAGGGTGGAGGAGGAAGAAATGATCGGGACGAGCTGTCCGTCGCGCCCATTTATGACCATCTCAATCTGGGTCTGGGCCTCACCGCCTCGGGCGGCTTGTCGCAGAGCTTCAGCTAGCGAAGGTGGGAGTGCGTCAACGGACTTACCCTTCAGACTGGCCGCTTTAAGATAGGTCATCTCTTGGGCGGCCGCATTGAAGAGCGTGACGGTCCCGTCGGCGGCGACAGCAATCACGCCGCTCTCCATTGTGGAGAGAATATTCTCAATGTATTCATTCGCGATCACCACTTCTCGATACAGCTGAGCATTCTTCAAAGCGATCGTTGCTTGGCTTACGAGAGTAGAGACAAGGTCGAGATCTTCGACAAAGTAGGGGTCACCAGACAGTTTGGGACCGACGAGAAGGAATCCCGTCACCGCATTGTCTTCAAGAAGCGGGAGCGCGGCCTCGCCGTCTAGCTGTCGTAGTTCGCGTTTCGCGGCTAGCGCGATGGTATCGCGACTTGAAACGACATCGTCTCTGACGCATGCGCGTCTTTCGCGACGAAGGTACGTGGGGAGAGCGTTCTGTTCTGGGATAGATAGCGAGCGGTCGAGCGCCCATTGCCCCGATGCGGCTACGATCCTCAGCGTTCCTAACGGAGCGTCACTCCGGAGATACACACACGCGCGCTCCACCTTCAGGATTCCTTCGATTGAGTTGACGAGAAAGTCCAGCAACTCCGTCGGGTCGAGGATTGTGCTGAGGCGCCTGCTTGTATCTCGCACGGTCCGTTGGAAGTCGTAGCGCCGGCGGTATAGATAGCGGTTGAGTAGGGTCTGAAGAGAGGTGTTGAGTGGCTGAAATAGGACAGCGGTAACTACGGCTATCGCGACTGCGGCGGTGAGCGAAATACTGTCAGTCCTGTCTCCGGTAACGAGACGGAGAAGAGAAGTGATTCCGACGAAGAGAGATACAGCGACAGCGATCCCGGATGCATAGACGACACCGCTCTTGATAACAACGCGGATATCGAGGAGGCGATAGCGAATAATTGCATGCGCTGCAAAGCCGGCCATGAACAATGTGAAATATGGGCCAAGCAGGCTGTAGCGTGACGTTCCCCAGACTAGTGGGACTACCAGATTTGTTGTAGTGCCGCCTGCGCCGCCCAAGAGTATGCCGAGCAAGAGGTAGCGGAGCTGCAGTTTTCGCATCCCTGACGCGGAGCGGAGCTGTTTCGACAGGCGATATATCGCAAACACGAAACAGGTGAGGAAGTACACCCCGAAGAGCGGATGGAGCGGGCCGTATATGAAGTTACGGCCACTCGAGCTGGCCGCCGAGCCCGCAACGATAAGCGGAGTGAGAGACAAGAGGACAAAAGTGGCACAAACAAGAGCTCCCCAGGAAAGAGTGCGGCGGGCGCGCAACGCGGGATTGTCCTGAAGAGACTCAAACATCCATAGGAGGCTGAATGGTATGGCCGCAGCGGAGGCGAATCCTAAGCGGCCAAGAAAGATGTTGGGGTCAGAGTCCCTTGTGGAAAGGTAGAGAGAAATGGATCCTATCCATCCAATGATTGTGACCATTGATAGAGCGAAGAGACGATTTACTAAGGCTCGTGGGTCACGAGCGACGACCAGGAGCCCGAGGCTGAGCAGAACGGCACAGAGTGTAAAAGTACCGATCAGACGAAGATCAACTACCATTCGCGTATCGACCGCTGGGCTTCCCGATGATCAAGGCCGAAACGCTTCCACCGAAGCTGTGGCCATTGAGCAACACGTTCCGGACACGGGCAGGACGTGCGTGATTCGGAACATAGTCGAGATCACATCTGGGGTCGGGGAAGTCTTGATTGATGGTCGGGGGCACGATCTGATGTTCTAGTGATAGGCAAGCGCAGGCAGCTTGGAGCGCGCCCGCGGCCGAAACAGGTTGGCCGATCATTGATTTGATGGAAGAAATCGGTACCGAGTAGGCGTGCGTGCCGAGGGCCTTTTTGAAGCCGTTTGTGTCGCAGATGTCATAGTCGGGTAGCGAACTGCCATGCGCATTGATGTGGTCGATATCCACTGGGGAGAGACGCGCATCGGCTATGGCGGATGTCAGAGTCGCTGCCATAATGTGGCCCTCAATATCACCCTTGCGCATGCCCAGTGCCTCACTAGCCGCTGCGTGGCCCAGAATTTCAGCGTAGATATGGGCGCCTCTATCTAAGGCAAAATCGAGATCCTCGAGGACTAGAGAGGCAGCGCCTTCGGCCAAGACTATCCCGTCTCGCATAAGATCATATGGGCGTGAGGCCTTTTGGGGGTCTTGAGGCCTGCTAGATAGTGCGCCGAGGGCGCAGAAGCCAGCAAATGACAGTGGAAACAATGGAGCGTCGCAGCCACCCGCGATAGCGAGTTTGACTTTGCCTTCAGCGATGTAGGAGGCGGCGGTGTGAAGAGCGTCGATGCCAGTGCAGCAGTTGGAAGAGACAGAGAGGGCGGGTCCCGTAATTCCAAACTCTATAGCTACGTAGCTAGAAGCCGCGTGGCCGGGGTATTCGAGAACTGCCCATGGCTTCATGCCGCCGATCCCAGACCCGCTGTGCAGCGCCTGGGCAGCTTCATCTGCAATGTCCCCAACACCGTTGACCGATGTTCCGTAACAGACTGCAACTGCCGACGCCAGCGATGGGTTCAGCGTGAGTTTGGCATCGTCGAGAGCGAGACGCGTCGCAGCCATGGCGAACTGAGAGAAGCGTGCGGCAGTCTTAGTGACCCGCGCGGAGAGGTAGTCGCGAGGAGAGAAGGATTTAACCTGCCCTGCGATTTTAGATGGATATGCAGAGACATCGAAGGAGGAGATGTAGTCGATCGATGATTTGCCCGCGACCAGGTTGTTCCAGAACTCGTCCTTGCCAATCCCGTTGGGCGCGAGAATTCCGAGGCCGGTGATTACGACACGCCGATGCTTCATCCAGCGACTACTTTGCCCAGGATGTGGCTTCGCAGGTCGCTTCCATTGTCATTCCTAACTCCGTCAATTCTCAGGCCTGATCTTGTTGAGTGCACCGGCCCTTACGGTAGCAAAAATAGGCACTAACGACCAAGTACTGACACCTGGCCTGCTACAATGCCTCTAACGACTCTCCAATGCTAGATACTCAGTTCAAGCGGCGCGATTTCTTGGTTTTTGCGGCCGCCCTCCTCCTCGCGCCCACCCCTCGCCTGGCTGCCGAGCCGCTCGCTCGACGGGGAACTTTTGTGGCCGACGTCGGCATCCTTTACCAGGTGCTGAAATTCCATCTGGAGGGTGGCGTTGACGAGAGTATCGATCGGGAGGCGGGGCGGTACGAGGTGCGGGTGACGGGGCAGGGGAGCGGGATTGCCAATCGCATCGAGTCGAGCGGCGAGCTCCGGGACGGGCGCTGGGTTCCCCTGCGTAGCGCGTCGTGGTTTCAGGTCCATGGGCGGGAGTCGTGGACCCGGATTGCCTACGACTACGGCCGGCGGAGCGTCGAGTATCATGCCCGCGGCGAGACGTTCTTCCTGCGCAGGGTGCGGGTCGTGGATGACGTCGTGGCCATGCCGGACGGCGCGTTCATCGATGACGGGATCTCGGCCTCGCTGAACTATCGAGACGGCAACTGGAAGGCGCGGCCTGACGGAAACCTCGTGTCGCACGTCGTGCGGCGGCGACAGAGTGCCAATGAGGGCGCGGACGACGTGGCCAGCTCGTATCGAGCCGAGATCATTCCGCTCGAGCTGCGGATCGCGCCGGATCCGGAGACGCGCAAGCCCACCGCGCTGCTGGATTTGAGTCGGTTTTCCTCGTGGGCGCGCGAGAACCGGCCGGCCCGCATCGTGTTCGACGATGAGCGGCGGCCGGCGTTGATTACCGGGTCGATGATTCTGGGCACCTCGGTCACCATCCGCCTCGGTTAGATGCACGATCTGGTCACGCTCGGCGAGGTGATGTTGCGCCTGGCCATCCCGTCGCCGGCGCGCATCGAGACCGTCAGCCGGCTCGACGTTCAGATCGGCGGGGCTGAGGCCAACGTGGCGGCGGCGTGTGCGCGGCTGGGGCTGCGATCGGCCTGGATCTCGGCGCTCCCCGCCAACGCCTGGGGTGATCGCACGCGGCGCGAGCTGACGGCGCACGGAGTGGACTGCGCGTACGTACGCTCGATGGAAGGCGCCCGGATGGGCCTCTACTTCATCGAGTACGGTGCGGCGCCGCGACCGGTCCAGGTCCTCTACGATCGGCGAGATTCGGCGTTCGCGCGTCTGACCGCCGAGGCGGTCGACTGGGAGCCGGTGCGGCGGGCCCGGCTTGTCCACCTGACCGGGATCACTCCGGCGCTGGGGCCAGGGCCGCGAGGCTGCGTCGAGAGGGCGCTGCGCGAAGCATCCCAGCTGTCGTTCGACGTCAACTACCGGGCCACGCTGTGGGCACCGGCCGAAGCCCGGGCGTTCGCCGAATCCGTCCTCCCTCGGGCGCGCTACTTCTTTCTCGGTGAGGCGGAGGCGCGAATCCTCTTCAACCTGACTGGCTCGGCCGAGGCCACGCTCGAGGCGCTGGCCCGGCTGGCGCCGAAGGCGACGATTGCGCTCCTGCAGGGGCCGGAGGGCTCGACGGTGCTGGATGGCGGGCGCCTCTGGCGGCCGAGCCGGCAGTACACGGTGCAGATGGTCGACCCGGTCGGCGCCGGCGATGCCTACGTCGCCGGGTTCCTGTGGGCGGCGCTGAGCGGGCGGGGCTCCCAGGAGGCGGTCGATGCGGGGGCAGCGGTGGCCGCGCTCAAGTGCTCGACGTGGGGGGACATTGCCTTGATCACCCTGCGAGACGTCACCGATGCGCTCGCCGGAGGCCCCGACGTCCGTCGTTGATGCTGTCGCGCGCCATGCTGTTATAGTGAGGGCAGCATGGCGGGCGACCGCATCCTGGATGGTCTCAACGACGCCCAGCGTGACGCTGTCACCCATGACGCCGGCCCGTTGCTCATCGTGGCCGGGGCCGGCACCGGCAAGACCACCGTCATCACCCGCCGCATCGCCTGGCTGATCGCCCAGCGCCGCGCCCGCCCGGAACAGATCCTCGCGCTCACCTTCACCGACAAGGCCGCCGCCGAGATGGAAGAGCGCGTCGACCAGCTCGTGCCCTACGGGTACGCTGACGTCGAGATCGCCACCTTTCACGCCTTCGGCGACAGCCTGCTGCGGGGCCACTCGCTGGAGATCGGTCTCAAGAACGATTTCAGCGTGCTGAGTCGTGCCGAGCAGGTCATCTTCCTGCGCGACCGCCTCTTCGAGCTGCCGCTGGCCCGCTACCGTCCGCTCGGGGATCCGACCCGACACTTGCAGGCGATCATCACGCTCGTCAGCCGGTGCAAGGACGAGAACATCTCGCCCGAAGACTATCGGGAGTGTGCGGAGCGGCTGCGTGACGCGGCGGCCGCCGCGCCCGATGACACGGACGGGCGCGATCGGGCCGAGAGCCAGGTGGAGCTCGCCGCCACGTACGCGAAGTACCAGGAGCTGATGGCCCGCGAGGGCAACATCGACTTCGGCGATCAGATCGTCCTGGCCCTGCGGCTGCTGGTCGAGCGGCCCCACGTGCTCAACGTCTACCAGCGGCGGTTCAAGTACATCCTGGTGGACGAATTCCAGGATACGAACTACGCGCAGTTCGAGCTGGTGAAGCGGCTGGCCGCCCGGCACCGCAACGTGGCGGTCGTGGCCGACGACGACCAGGCCATCTATCGCTGGCGAGGGGCGGCCATCTCCAACGTCCTGGGCTTTCTCGATCACTATGCCGGCACCCGGCAGGTCGTCCTCACCGAGAACTTCCGCTCGCACCAGGCCGTGCTCGACGCCGCCCACCGGCTGATCGTCTACAACAACCCCGACCGGCTCGAAGTGCGCAGCGGGATCGTGAAGCACCTGACCGCGGTGCGCGAGCCGCCGGGACCCGAGCCGATCACCCTGCGCTACGAGACGGCCACCCAGGAGGCCGACGCCATCGCGCAGATGATCCGGGAGCGGGTCGATGCGGAAACGTGGCGCTTCTCCGACGTGGCGGTGCTGGTGCGCTCGAACGACGACGCCGATCAGTTCCTGCGCTCGTTCAACCTGCGCGGCGTCCCGTGGACCTTTTCCGGAAACGCCGGGCTGTACGGCCGCCCCGAGGTGCGCCTGCTGCTGGCGTTTCTCCGAGCCGTCGCGCACCCCGACGACTCGGTGAGCGTGCACTACCTGGCGTCGTCCGATCTCTACCAGGTGCCGATCGTGGACCTCACCCGGTGTGCGACCCACGCCGACCGCAAGCACCGCTGGCTCTTCGACGTACTGCGCACGATGGACGACAATCGCGAGCTGGCCGCCGAGATCTCGACCGAGGGCTTGCTGGCGATTCACCAGCTGGTGGGCGACCTCGTCCGGTACATGGAGCTGGGCCGCGAGATGCCGACCGGCGAGCTGCTCTACCAGTTCCTGGTCGACTCCGGGTGGCTGGCCCGCATGTCCAAGGCGACCACCGCGCGGGACGAGGCCGAGGTCCAGAACATCTCCAAGTTCTTCCGCCGCATTCTCGACGCCAGCAAGGCGTTGAAGTACGACAACATTCGCGAGTTCGTGAAGCACCTCGACGCCCTCATCGACGCTGGCGAAGATCCGGCCGTCGCCGAGGCCGACGTGGAGACGCCGGCGGTGCGCGTGCTCACGGTCCACAAGGGCAAGGGGCTCGAGTTCCCGGTGGTGTTCATGGTCAGCCTGGTGCAGGGCAAGTTCCCGACGCACCGACGCGGCGATGCGCTTGAGCCGCCGGTCGAGCTACTACGCGACGCGCTCCCCTCCGGCGATTTCCACACGCAGGAGGAGCGCCGGCTCTTCTACGTCGGCATGACGCGCGCCCGTCGCGAGCTGTTCTTCACCAGCGCCCGGGATTACGGCGGCGCCCGCCAGCGCAAGGTGAGCCAGTTCGTGCTGGAGGCGCTCGACCTTCCCAAGGACGCGGCGCGGCCGTTCAAGAGCAAGGCGGTGGAAGAGATCGAGGGCTTCGCCCCCCCGCCGAGCCAGGACGTCGGCGATCTCGCCCCGGTTCCCGACTCCGAGGAGCTGCTGATCAGTCACCGGCAGGTGGACGACTATCAGGCCTGTCCGCTGAAGTATCGCTACATCCACATGCTGCGCGTGCCGATCCTCCGCCACCACACCGTCGTCTACGGCAGCACGATCCACGCTGTCGTCGAGTTCTATCTCAAGCGTCGCGTGGAAGGAAATTACACCTCGCTCGAGGATCTCCTGGCTGAATACGAGCGCAAGTGGCTGAACCAGGGCTTCCTGACCTGGGAGCACCAGGAGGCGCGCAAGGCGGCGGGCCGCGAGGCGTTGACCCGGTTCTGGCATCACGAGGAGGCGGAAGGCGTCAAGCCGACCTACATCGAAAAGGATTTTGCGTTCAGCGTCGGCCGCAATCGCGTGCGTGGTCGCTTCGATCGCGTGGACGAGGACCTCCTGGGCGCGGTGATCGTCGACTACAAGACGAGCGAGGTCACCCGCCAGAAGGACGCCGATCGGCGCGTGGCCCAGAACCTCCAGCTCAAGATGTACGCGCTGGCGTGGCGGGAGATGACCGGGCGTCTGCCCCAGTGGGTGGAGCTGCGTTTCATCGAAACCCATGTGATTGGACGTCACGAGCCGACGGAGCAGGACGTTCACGACGCGATCACTGCAGTCGAAGCTGCCGCCGCCGGCATCCGCGCGCGCCGCTTCGAGGCCACACCTTCGCGCCAGACCTGCCGCTACTGCGCCTACAACCAGATCTGTCCGTTCACCGCCACGCGGGAGTAGCGTCGCTCGCCAGATACGTCTTGCCGCGTGCGATCGCTGGTGCTAGGACTCGTGACATGAACGAAGAGCTGAATGGGCTCCGCGAAGAGATGCGTCAAGGCTTCGCCGAGATGCGCCACGGTTTCGTCCGCGTCGATCAGCGCCTCGACAGGCTCGATCTCGAAGTCGCGGGACTTCACCAGGGCGTCGCAGGGCTCCGCCAGGACGTGACCGACATCCGTCAGGACGTGACCGACATCCGTCAGGACGTGACCGAACTCCGCGGGGACGTGACCGAACTCCGCGGGGACGTGACCGAACTCCGCGGGGACGTGGCCGGGCTCCGTGGGGACGTGACCGAACTCCGTGGGGACGTGACCGAACTCCTCGGGGGCATGACCGAGCTCCGGGGGGACGTGACCGAACTCCGTGGGGACGTGACCGAGCTCCGCGGGGGCATGACCGAGCTCCGTGGGGACGCGAACCAGCTCCGGGGGGACGTGACCGAGCTCCACCAGGATATGACTCAGCTGCAGGTAAGCGTGGCGGGGCTACACCAGGGCCTGGCGATGCTGGGCCGGCGCGTCGATTCGCTCGATCAACGGGTGCAGGCCAATGGAGTTCTACTCGAGGCGCTGCGCGCCGAGGCCAGGCAGATCGCCGAAGCGTACATCCTGCTCGATCAGCGCGTCGAACGGTATCGCCTGGAGAACGATGTCGCTCATCGCGAGATCCTGGCGTTACTTCACGCGTCGTATCGCGAGCTCGAGCGCCGCGTGACACGCCTGGAAGAGCGGGCCGAAGGGCCGGGATCGAGCGCCCGACCGTCATGAATCGGCACGCCGGTCCGCCCCGCGCCTCCGATGGTCCCGTTGTCCCCGAGCCCACGCTCGCCGAGCGCGCGCGCACGCTGGCGCATCTCGGCCGCACCGGGACGCTGGCGACGCTGTCGCGCAAGCACCCCGGGCATCCGTTCGCGTCGATCATGCCGTACGCGCTCGACGCGCGCGGTCGCCCCTTGTTCCTCATCAGTACCATGGCCATGCACACCCACAACCTCCAGAACGATCCACGCGCGAGCCTGCTCGTGACCCAGCCGGACTGGAGCGGCGATCCGCTGGCGGCCGGGCGGCTGACGCTGATGGGCGAGGCGTGCCGTCTCGAGACCGGTGAGGCTGCGGAGGCCCGTGCCGCCTATCTCGCGCGGCACGAGCGCGCCGCCTACTGGGTCGATTTCGACGACTTCGGCTTCTGGCGGCTGGAGGTGCTCGACGTGTACTTCGTCGGTGGCTTCGCGGCGATGGACTGGGTGACGGCCGGCGACTACGCGGCGTCGGCGCCTGATCCCCTGGCGGATGTCGGGACGGGCATCGTCGAGCACATGAATCGCGATCACGCCGACGCGCTGGTGGCATACGCGCGGCACTTCGCCGGCGAGGCGGCCGACGAGGCGACCATGGTGACAGTCGATCGCCTGGGCTTCAAGCTCCGGCTGCGTCAGGGGCAGCGGCTCTCGAGCGTGCGGATTGCGTTCCCGCGCGAGGTGACGACGGCGGCGGAGAGCCGTACGGTGCTCATCGACATGCTGCGACAGGCGCGCGGCGCCTAGCGCGGGGAGGCCCGGATGGCGCGTGAGGTGACGGTCCACTGGTTGAGCGGAATGCAGACGGAAGCCGAGATCGGCCCACACCGCGTGCGGCTCGACGCCGCGTTAGATGGTGGGGGTGCCGATACCGGGCCGTCACCCGGCGAATTGCTGCTCGGCGCGCTGGGGGCGTGAAAAGTCATGACCGCTCGGCAGTTTGCCGAGCGCCGCAAGTGGCCTCTGACCGGAATCCGCGCGCGCCTCACCGCCGAGAAGGCCGGCGGTCAGTACGGCAAGATCGAGGTCGAGCTGACGCTCGAGGGCGATCTCACGGACGAGCAGCGCCAGCGGCTGCGCGACGTGGCCGAGCGCTGCCTGGTCAGCAAGACGCTCGCGGCCGGGGTGCCGATCGTTCTGCGCTGAGGCGCTCGGTGCGTGTTCGACCGCTCAGCGCTTGTTCGACCAGCGCGGCGGGACCTGCTCGATCGTCCAGACGGGCCCCTTGAGGTACATCGCGCCTTCGAACTTCAGGAAGGCCGGTGCCACGCCGCTGGAGACCCAGTAGCGGATGTCGGGCGGGTTCTTGCCGATCAGATTCGCGATCGCGCCCTTCAGGCCGGGGATGTCCAGCTTAACGAGGTGGCGAACGGCGGTGAACGTCTCATCGCCCACCGAGAAGCGGTCCTCACCCTC
>Ga0111538_10005051_pt1 | contig 18095 bp, 14 predicted proteins | sample SoiMethybrSBSTD1_FD_79669 | JGI IMG/M metagenome (GOLD analysis project Ga0111538, IMG submission 79669) | Bulk soil microbial communities from a Populus tree surrounding site in Tennessee, USA - Soil MetaG P. TD hybrid SBSTD1 (version 2)... | ecosystem: Environmental > Terrestrial > Soil >...
AGCGCCAGCTGCCCGCACGCGGCCGCGACGTCGTCGCCGCGGCGCTTGCGCACGAAACACGTGTAACCGTCGTCGATCAAGAGCTGTTGGAACGCGTAGACCCGCTCCATGTGCGGCGTTCCGAGCGTGGACGCCTCGATGGGGTTCATCGGTATCAAGTTGATCTTCACGGGGAGACCCCGCAAAAGGCGGCTCACTTTGCGGGCCTCGGCGAGATCGTCGTTCTTTCCGGCGACCAGCGTGTACTCGATGAAAATGCGGCGCCGCTTGGGGAGCGGATAGGCGCGCAGCCCGTCCATCAATTCGGCGAGCGGATACTTCTTGTTCACCGGCATGAGCGCGGTTCGCGTCGCATCGTCGGCGGCATGCAGCGAAACCGCGAGCCCGATCTGCCCCGCGAAGTCCCGCCCGAGCCGCTCGATCTCGGGCACGAGCCCCGACGTGCTCACCGTGATCCGGCGCGGCGAAAAGTTCATGCCCATGGGATGCGTGAGCAGGCGGAGCGCGCGCGCCGTGGATTCGTAATTGTGCAGCGGCTCGCCCATCCCCATGAGGACGATGTTGCGCAGCTCTTCATCAGGCTCGAGCGCGCGCCGCGCGAGGATCACCTGCGCGACGATCTCGTGGGCACCCAGATGGCGCTTGAGGCCTGCCACGCCGCTCGCGCAGAACACGCAACCCATCGCGCACCCCACTTGGGTGGAGATGCACTGGGTCACCCGGTCGCCTTGACCCTTGGTTCCGCCGGGCCGCCCCGAGGTCGAGCGCGCATTGGAATTTCCCCCGCCATAGGTGTAGGTGACCTCGGCGTTGCCACCGCTCGAGTCTTCGGCGTCCTCGTCGTCCCCGCCGGCGACATCGGCGTCTTCTTCGTTTCCCTTGTTGGCGGGAATGAGGACCGTTTCGATGGTCGCGCCGTCGGCCATGCGCAAAAGGAGCTTGCGCGTGGCATCACTCGAACGATGGGCGGTGGTCGTCTCCGCCACAGCGGGCACCCCTTCGCTACGCACCCACTCGCGCAGCGCCTCGGGCACGTCCGTCATACCCTCGGGCTCGAGCACGCCGCGCGCGTGAATCCATTTGAAGATCTGCTGGGCGCGGAAGGGCCGCTCGCCGCGCGTGGCGAGGCTTTCCTTCCATTCTTCGGGCAGTCGAGCGACGGCGTGCATCGTCATTCCTGCTGCTTGGCCTCTTCCCAATAACGATCGAGCACCTCGAGCGGCAGCTTACCCGAGGGGGCGGTCTGCCCGTCCGTAGCGGCCGATGCCGGGCCGTCGAAACCGCCGTGCCGCTCTTTGACCCGCGCCTCGACGTGCGCAAAGCGGCGCTGAAACTTCTCGGTCGTCCGGCGCAATGCCCCCTCGGCGTCGACCTTGACGTGACGCGCGAGATTGACGAGCGCAAAAAAGACGTCCCCCAATTCCTCCTCGACGCGCGCTGCGTCACCTTCGGCCATCGCGCGATCGAGCTCCCCGAGCTCTTCCGTCACCTTGGCGCGCGACCCGCGCGCGTCGGGCCAATCGAAACCCACGCGCTCGACCTTCTCGCCGATGCGCTGGGCGCGCGTGAGAGCGGGCATGCTGCGCGGGACGCCGTCGAGCAGCCCGCGGTCCTTCTTCTCCGCCGCCTTGATGCGCTCCCAATTCTGCAGCACCTGATCGGCCCCCGTCACCTTGGTATCCGCAAAGACGTGAGGATGGCGGTGCACCAACTTGTCGGCAATGGCCCGCACGATGTCGTCGGGGCCAAACGCCCCTTCGCGGCGCATGAGCTCGCCGAGAAAAACCACTTGCAACAAGAGATCGCCGAGCTCTTCACGCAGCGACGCGCGGTCCCCCGAGTCGATCGCATCGATGACCTCGCACGCCTCTTCGAGCACGTACTTTCGCAACGTCGCGGGGGTCTGCTCGCGGTCCCACGGGCAGCCATCGGGGGCCAAAAGGCGCTGCATGATCTCGACGAGCCGCGCGTAGGCGTCCCCGCGTTGCTCGGCGAGGGGGGGTACGACAACGGGCGCAAAAGGGCGGCTCATGGGACCCCGTTTAGCATCAAGCGTACGACATCGCCCGCAGATTCGCCGACGGCCGCCCGCAGCGCCGCGCCCGGTGTTGCGGCATTTCCCGAACGTCTTCGCGCGGGCCCGGTCCCGGGGTCGCGCCGGAAAGGCTTGGCCGCGGAGGTACCTTGTTCGCTATTCTTTGAGGTCGTGACCACACCGCTGGCACCGGCGCCCACCGCATCTCCCAGGCGGCTCGTCTTCATCGTCGGGCTCGCGACCGCGCTGGCCTTCGTTTATCTGCTGCGCGGCGTTCTCATTCCGCTCTTTTTCGCGTTTCTTCTGGCCTATGCGCTCGATCCGCTCGTCGATCGGCTGGAAGCCATCAAAGTTCCACGCAGCGCGGGCGCCATGCTCGTCATGACGGTCATCTGCGGCGTGGGCATCACGAGCCTTTTGCTCGTCATCCCCTACCTCATCGACGAATTCCGCCTCGCGGGCGAGCAGCTCCCCGAGCAGATGAACGCGCTGAACGAACGGCTCGACCCTTGGGTCTGGCAGGTCTTTCACATTCACCTGCCGCACTCTTGGGGCGAGCTCGCCTCGAAAATCGCCGAAGGGGCGCGCGCTCGCATGCCCGACGTCATCCAGGGCTCGACCGACGCCCTCTTCGGCACGCTCAACATCATTCTCGTCTTCGTCGCTGCGCTGATCGTCCCCGTCTTCGCGCTCTACTTGCTCATCGACTTCGACCGCAACGTGGAGCGTTTTCAAAAGCTCCTCCCGCGCCGCTGGGTGCCGCTCGTCGGCTCGATCGCGTCCGAGATCCACCGCACCCTCGGCGGCTACGTACGCGGCCAGCTCACCGCGTGCGCGGTGCTCTCCGCGCTCTATGCCGGCGGTCTCATGCTCGCCGGGTTGCGTCTCGCCGTCCCCATCGGCGTCATCACCGGCATGTTGGCCTTCGTCCCGTACGTCGGCTTCGGCATCGGCATTTCCATGGCGGCGAGCATCGCCCTGCTCGATTGGCACGGCGCGAACCATGTGCTCGCCGTACTCGCGGTCATGTTCCTCGTGCAGATCTTGGACGGTATGGCCGTCACGCCGCGCATCGTCGGACGCAGCGTCGGTCTTCGCCCCATCGAAGTCCTGCTCACGATGATGGCCGCGGCCACGCTGTTCGGATTTCTCGGCGTGCTTTTGGCCGTACCGCTCGGCGCCGTCGTCAAGATCCTTCTGTCGCGCGCGACGGGGGTTTACCTCGGCTCCGATTTCTATCTGCGCCCCCCGGCGCCCGTCGAAGCTCCGGTCACGGCCGTGACCGAGCTGCCACCGGTCAAAACAGGTAGCGTTCCCCCGAGTCGCACAGCACGGTGACGACCTTGGCCCCCTCTTTGAGGCGCTTGGCAACTTCGCACGCCGCGTGAACGTTGGCCCCCGAGCTCGGGCCCACGAGAAGCCCCGCCTCCCTCGCGAGGCGCCGCGCCATCCGTTCGGCGGCGACGTCGGTCACGGTGATGACCTTCGAGAAGATGCTCCTGTCCAAAATGGCCGGCACGAAGCCCGCCCCGAGCCCCTGGATGCCGTGCATCCCCGCGGGCTGCCCGGAGAGGACGGCGCTCGCCGCCGGCTCGACGGCCACGATTTGCACCTTATCGCCGAGCTCTTGCTTGAGCACACGTCCGACGCCGGTGAGCGTGCCCCCCGTGCCGACGCCCGCTACGAACGCCGCGACGTCGCCACCCGTCTGTTCGAGGATCTCGAGGGCGGTCGTGCGCTCGTGGCTCTTCGGGTTCTCGGCGTTCTCGAATTGCCGCGGCATGAAGGCGTTGGGTGTGCTCGCCGCGATCTCCCGCGCGCGCTCCACTGCGGCTGCCATCCCGTCGCCAGCGGGGGTGAGCGTGATTTCGGCGCCGTAGGCGCGAAGGACATAGCGGCGCTCGAGGCTCATGTCCTCGGGCATGACGAGTACGCAGCGGTAGCCGCGCACGGCGGCGATCATGGCGAGGCTGATCCCGGTGTTGCCGCTGGTCGCTTCGACGATCGTGGCGCCCGGCCGAATGGCGCCCGATTTTTCGGCCGCGAGGACCATCGCGTACGCGGGGCGATCCTTGACGCTCCCCGCCGGATTCTGCGATTCGAGCTTCGCGTAGACGCTCGCGCCTCCAGGCGGAGACAATTTGCCGAGCTTCACGAGCGGCGTTCGGCCGATGAGCTCCGTGACGTCTTCGACGACGCTCGGGCGCGGACCGGGCAGCGAAGGGCGATTCGGAGAGCTCACGCGCCGAGCACGGTCGCTTCTCGACCGCCCACGTCGAGCTTGGTGCCGGGCTCGGCGAAGTCGATTCTCACCATGGCCAAACCGACGGCTCCGCCGTCACTCGGTACCGCGCTCGACACCGAGCCCAAGACCTTTCCGTCTGCAGAACGCACTTCGGCCCCGTGCACCGGGGGGTCGCCAGCGAACCGCACCGGCACGATCTTTTTCACGACGTGGCCTCGCATTTCGAGCCGGCAGACGACTTCCTGGCCAAGGTAACACCCCTTGCTGAAGCTCACGGCAATTTTCTCGAGCGCCGCCTCTTGCGGATAGTTCTTTTCGCCGAAGTCGACACCGAAACGGGGCAAGAACCGGCGCACCCGAAGGGTCTCCGCATCGTCCGCGGAACCTAGCGCCGTATCCGGCTCTTTGCCGGCGAGCTCGCCAAGCACCTCGGCCAAGCGTGCGGCAGGCGCTGCGATCACACCGTCGGCTGGTCCATGCAGTTCGACCGAGCCCGCGTAGACGCCGGGCATCGCCGCTGCGGCGGCGGCCACTTCCGCGGCGCGCGGTCCGTGCGCAAAGGCCCACGCATACGCGCTCGACACGTCTTCGTGCGCGGCGTCCTCCATGATGAGGTATTTCTCGAAGTGATCCTGGAGCAGCGCGATACGATCGCGCTGTCCCGCGACGAGCAATCGGTCGTCGGCGTGCAGCACGAACACGTCGGACACGATGCGCCCGATCTTGACGAGGGCCAAACCGTACGACGCATGACCCGGCCGCAGCTTGGCGACGTCGGAAGTGACGAGGCCGTTGAGCCAACTCTGACGGTCCTTGCCGCTCACGGCGATGGTGCCGAGATGGGGCGCTTCCACCAGGAGCGCGCCGCGCGAAGCAGCCTCTTGTGCGCTTTTGGACACCATGCGCACAGGGTGGTGCCGCCGAGCCGAGATCGCAAGAGCGAATACCGGCGATTTCAGCGCTCGGGAAAGCCGTACATCCGAAAATCGCAGACGTGCTCGTACCCGATGGCGCTGTAGATCTTGTTCGACGTCGGGTTGGCGGCGTTGGTGAAGAGAAAGCAGCGCGGGCTTCCGTCATCGAGCAAGCGCTGGCTCAGCGCGGCCACGATCGCGCTGGCGTATCCCTTCTTGCGCTCGGCAGGGGGCGTATAGACGTACCCGATGCGCACGCCTTGCTCCGTGCGCCCCATCCACGCAGCCATCGACGTTGGTCGCCCCGCGTCCCAAACGAAGAGCTGCCGCACCGCCATCCTGCCGCGGACGAAGGCACGGAAATCCTGGATGGGGTCGATGTCCGTCTCGTCGATGAATGCGCGGAGCCAAGACGCCAAGATCGCCTCGTCGGCACCCGCGGCCTCGCGCAGTCGGCCGGGACACGCCGCCGGTGGTTGCACCCGCTCGAGCTCGTAGAGCATCTCGTCCATGCGCAACGCGGACGCGCGCCCCGTCCGCTGCCCCCAAGCCGAGGCGAAATGTTCGGCGACGTGCGACGGCGCGACGACGCCCGGAAGGGCAAGGCTCTGCGAGAGCGCGAAATCGACCAATGCATCGATCGCCTCGGTCGGCGCACGCGTGACGATGAGCGAGCGCGGCGGCGTCTGCAGGGCGACGGCTTCGATCGCGTCTCCTGCACCTTCGACCCAAAGAAGGACGGGCGCGCTGTTCCCGTGCTCGTGCTCTCGGCCCGGAATCGCGCCCATGCGCGCCAGCTCGCCGAGCAAACCCAGCATCAGGCTGTTCTCCGCCGGAAGCTGCCGCAGATGCGGCCCGATTTTCTCGAGAAAGGACGTCGGATCGGATTCGCGAACGACGCGCATGTCTCCTTCTACCGCACCTGACGGGCCCTCGATAAAGTGGAATTTTTGCCCCACCTTTGGCACCCTTGCGGAGGTGTTCGAGATCGATCACCGCCTGTTCATCGCCGATGCCCACGCGCACCTCTTGGCCGTCGAAACGACGGTCAAACGCGCGGGGGGCGATCCTCTCCCGCCGTCGCTCACCCTGTTCATGCCGGTGTGGACGCCGGGCTCCTATTTGGTTCGCGAGTACGCGCGCCATGTCGAAGGGGTGACGGCGATCGCGAACGGCCAATTCGTCCTCTGCCACAAGATCCGAAAGAACGCCTGGCAGGTGGAAACCGCCGGCGCCCGCGCCATCACGGTGAAGTACCGCATCTACGCCAACGACATCAGCGTGCGCACCAACCACGTCGACGCGACGCACGCCTATTGGAACGGCGCCGCCACGTACCTGACCCTCGAAGATGCGCCGAACGCGGGAGCCCGCGTCACGGTGCACGTGCCCGCCGATTGGCAAATCGCAACCGCGCTCACCGAGGACGCTACGAGCTCGGCCGACCTTTCCCCAACCGCACCGGCGAGCGCCCCGAACGGCAACGCACCTGTCCACCCCGGTCGCGCGTTCCTCGCGAAGACCTTCGACGAGCTCTGCGACGCACCCTTCGAATGCGCGCAGCTCATCGAGCGCTCGTTTACCGCTTGCGGCAAGACGCATCGCATCGCCGCGTGGAACAACGCCGACGCGCGCGGCGTCGATTGGGACAAGATCGCCGCCGACAGCAAGACCATCGTCGAGACCGAGGCCAAGCTCATCGGCGGCGAAAAGCCCGCCGAGCAGGCGCTCCCTTACGACCGTTATCTCTTCATCTGGCACATCACGCCGCGCGGCCGCGGCGGGCTCGAGCACCGCGACTCGACCACGCTCATGGCCAAGCCGAGCTCGTTCCCAACGCGCAGCGGCTACCTCGACATCCTCTCACTGATTGCGCACGAGTTTTTCCACTTGTGGAACGTCAAGCGCGTCAGGCCCGCGGGGCTTTTTCCGTATCGCTACGAGCAAGAGAACTACACGCGCATGCTGTGGTGGTTCGAGGGGGCCACGAGCTATTACGATTGGCGCTCGGTGCGTCTCGCCAAGCTCTGCACGGCGATCGAGTACCTGAATCACCTCGCCGAAGAGATCGCGCGCTTGCAGGACACACCGGGCGCGGGGGTCCACCCGCTCGAAGAGGCGTCGTTCGACGCTTGGATCAAGGCCTATCGCCCCGACGAAAATTCGCTCAACAGCACGGTCAGCTACTACTTGAAAGGCGAAATCGTCTGCGCACTGCTCGACATCGAGCTGCGCCATCGCTCGCGAGGCACGAGCTGCCTCGACGACGTCGTGCGCCACCTCTACTGGACCTACGGCGCGAACGACGTCCCCGTCCCCGAGGGTGAGCTCGCGACGATCATGCAAAAAGTGACCGGCGTCTCGCTCGACGATTGCTTCGCACGCTGGGTCAAAGGCACTGACCCCCTCGACGTGAGCGAAGTGCTCGCCAAGGCTGGCCTCGCGCTCGAACGAACCTCGCGCCGCGACGCAGCCCCCGCCTCCCTCGGCGTTCGCCTGCGCCTCGACGCCGGTCGCGCCATCGTCGACGCCGTCCCCCGCGGCAGCGCCGCCCACTGCGCGGGCATCGACCCGGGCGACGAGATCATCGCCATCGCCGATCGGCGCCTCTCCGAAGGTCGGCTCGATCTCCCCCTCCACGGACTCTCGCCGGGCACCACCGTCCGCGTTCTCACGTCCCGCGACGGCTGGATCCGCGCCCTCGACTTAACACTCGCCCCCCCCGTACCGACAGAATCGAAGCTCGTCCCCCTCGCCGACGCGCCCGACACCGCTCGCCACCTCTACGAGAAGTGGCTCGAAGATCCCTTCCCCAACACGACGAAGACCCAACCCCGCACCTAACAGACGCGCCACGCGGCTCAACGCACAAACCCCTTCCCAAAGCTTCGGTGCACCAAGGCCCGGCGTGGGATGCCCTCTCCGGCGGGCGGCGGCGCCCGAGGGAGGCTCTACGCCCTCGAGCCGGCACGATCCCGCGCACCCCCGCGAAACTCTGTAAGGCTACTCGCGACGCCCCCCGCTCAAAATACGAGGCGCCCGTCCCCCACGCTGCTTCACGCTTGCCGACCGAGGAAAGCGACCGCCACCCGCCGGAGAGGGCATCCCCGCCGGGCCGAGCCGTCACCGCAGCGTCCCCATCTCGCTAAAGAGTGGGTAGATAGCCCCCTCTTTGAGCGTCACCGTTGCCTCCTTGCCGTCGGCGTGACGCACCTTGGCCTGCATCCCCTCGAGGTGCGGCGTATTGATGATGCTTTGCGCCTCCCCCTTTTTCATGTCGGCCACGGGCTTGTTGTCGAGCGTCAGGACCTGGTCGCCCGGTTTGATCCCCGCTCGGCCGGCGGGCGACTCCTTGTACACGCGCGTTACGACGACCTCGCCCACGCGCAGCTCGTAGTAGAAGCCGAGCCCCAGGCGCGCATGCGCCGGCTCGATGGCCACCCGCACGCGCGCGCCGCTGTCGCACTCGAGGTCGACCTCGCCGCGGCGTTCCTCGTCGTCGGAGAGCTCTTTGAACTCCTTGATGCCGATGGGGTGATCGTTGATTGGATTGGAATCCCACAACTCGACGCGAAAGTGGTCATTCGGCTCGACGTGGAAATTGCCCGCCGGGCCATCGGGCCATGTCGGTTGCAGGGTGTTGGGATGCGTCGGCGTCTTCAACAGAGGTTTGCCGTTCACGAAGAGGATGGCGTACGGATCGGGTGCGGCTCGCCCCAGATCGCCGCCCCACTTGCGACCGTCGCGAGTTTGCTCGGGCAGCGTCGCCCCTTTGAAGGCGAGCCACTTGAGCCCGGTCGGAGGCGGCTCGGCCTCGTTGCCTCGCGGTGCACGAAACGGCGCCTGCAACTCGGGATACACGGCGGAACAGGCCAAAATCGGTGCCGCGAACACGAGCGCGAACCCCACGGATCGAAGCCCCATGGTGGGGAAAGGTATCACAGTCATGCGCAGCGGCGTCATGATGTGCGGGCGTGTTACGTAAGCGGCGCGTCGTGAATTCGGAACTGCGCCGCTCCGTCTGACGCGCGACGTCCACTCCGACGGCAGTTACGCCGCCTACTGTGGAACCGGCCGATCTCGAGATCGGGCGTGGAGTGGCTCGCACCGAGTAGTGACAGGGACGAACCCGAAGCCGGCCGAGCCCGCTGCGACTACCCCCGGGCCCCTTGTTTCTTCGGGGTCGGATGCAAACTCGGACTTGTTCTTCCCGACCAGCAGGTCATATCTAAGAAGAGGGACGAAAGTCGTTCGGCAGGCTTTCTCCATCGGAGCAACGATATGGGACACGGGCTCTCTTCGGTTGTCGCGTGGCAAACGGTCGTTCCCCTCGTGATGGGGGCGACGGCGGTCTTCATGGCGAAATGGCTTTCTCATCTTTGGGCGCAACGCGCCGTCGAACGGACGGTGCGCGTCGTCTCGCGGCTCGGTTCACGCGATCCCAATCGCCGAGCACGCCGCTGAGCATGGCGCCCTCGGGCCGAGGTCGGAAACTACACCGGGAGCTCGAACGGTCGTAAAACGTAGAGTGGTGGCAAAACGTAGAAGAGCAGGAACCTGTAACGACCGCCCCTGGGGCATCTCCCTCGGGCCGGGAGGAAACGATGGCAAGACTCTTCGGCTTCGTCGGTAACCGAGCGGATCTCGGAGCTCGCGTTCTCGAGCTCGAAAGCAAACCGCTCAAGGTGGTCGCCAAAGGGACGACGCTCGGCTGGGGTATCGGTTTCTACCAAGCGGGCGAAGTTCTTCTCCGCCGCAGACCCATCGACGAGCGGGCCGAGGTCGACGTGGCAGCGCTCTGCAAAGATCTCCGCGCCGATGTGCTCATCGGTCACGTGCGGGCTGCCACGGTGGGCAACCTCCGCACAGAGAACACGCACCCATTCCGCTACCGCCAGTGGCTCTTCGCGCACACGGGCACGGTCGACGGCTACGGCCGCCTGCGCGATCGCGTGTCCGAATCGTTGCCCGAGTTCTTGCGCCGCAACGTGCGAGGCGACACCGACAGCGAGCTGCTCTTTCATCTCTTCCTCTCGTTCCTCCACGACGCGGGCAACCTCGGCACGGGCCACGTCGACCCCGACGCAACGCGCGCCGCGCTGAGGGCCACTCTGTCCCTCATCGACCGGCTTCGAGCGGAAGAGGGGGGCTCCAACCACGACATGAACATGCTCGTCACCGACGGCGAGCACATGGTCGCCGTCCACCACAGCGCCACCATGGCCTATCGGGTCATCAAGGGGCGCGCCGATCTCGAGCGCCTGCTCGGCGACGACACGTTGCGCAGGATCCGCATCCCGGACATGGCGTCGTGCCGCTTCTGCCTCATCGCGTCCGACTTCGATGAGGAGCCGCGTGGATGGACGGTGGCTCCGCCTCATGCGATGGTCACGATCACCCGCACGGATGATCCGACCGTCGAACAGCGCTGATTTCTGGCCGTTTGCGCTGCTTGCAGCCGCGTGCAGCGCGAGCGCGCCGCGCGGGCCGACCTTCGCGACGTTGACCGAGCTCCCCCAAGAGCCGCGTCGCCCCGACGGCGTGGTCGTCGATCCGAGCCCCGAGCTCCCCGTCGCGACGGAAGCGGCCGACAAAGGGAACGGCATCGTCGCCTTGAAACCGCCGCTCCCCGATCGCGCGGCACGCGCCATGGTGGCCGCCTTCATGCGCGCCATCGTCACGGAAAACGTCGAAGCGCTGGCCGAGCTTGCGGCGAGCGACGCCACGGTCGCGGCGCGCGGACGAACGGGCGCGCCATCCCTGGTCGATCACTGGCGCGCACGCATGCGTCACTTCCGCTACCGCACCCTCGTCAGCGACGTCCTCTACCGCGATGCGGACATCGAGCTCTATCGCTACGAAGATCTCGAAACGCCGTTACCGGGCAGACCGCTCCGTCCACCGGAGATGACGTCCGCCGACGTCCTTCTGCGCGTCCCGATGCTCGTCGTGCGCGCGGGCAGCGAGCGCGTGTTCGGCGACGACATCCTCTTTCACCTGCGCCGCGACAAGAGCAAGTACGTCATCCGCCAGCTCGTAGAGGATTTTCAATTGCCGTAGCCACTGCTCGGCGCGACCCGCCCCAAATCCTCCCCGCCTCCGTTCCTCCCTGTGAATCCAACCCAAGACGGGCCGCGGTGGCGCGGCGTTACATGCCGGCGAGGATCTTGTACGCCTGTTGATCGGCGATGAGCTCGAGGCGATTGTCGGCCACGGTGTGGCGCCACTCGTCCTGCTTGGTGCCGGGGATGCGGTACGACGCGGTGTACGTGAACTCGACGAAGATCTTGTCTTCGCGCCCGCGCTTGATGCGGCGATAGCGGATCTCGTAGCGAATCGCGCGCGTGTCTTTGAACTTACCCTCGAGGTATTCCTTGAGCCCCGAGTAGTCCATGTCGTCGGATGCATCGACGTTGCCGCCGTCTTCGAAGTAGGCCGAGCTGGCCATGCCGAGAAGCAGAGGGACGTTTCGCTCTTCGACCGCGTGCCGGTACTTCTCGCAGAAGGCGATGATGCGGCGATTCTCGTCGCTATCTTCGACGTCGGTGTTGGGGATGTAACGCGCCGCGCACCCCGCTGCGGCAACGAGCCAAAGCAGCGACCAAAAAGCCCACTTTTTCATGACCGGTGCCAAACGCCGTTTCACCAACTTCTATTCCTCGCCGCGGCGACCTGCGCCGCGTGGCGCCCACCATGCCAGACGTCGCCGCCCAGCGGCAACTTCCGCGCGAGCGGGCAAACGCGTCCATGTGTACACGCTCGCCGTACGCGGCCGTTGATTACGTTCACGCTGTACACGAAGGCTGCAAAGGGCTTCTCGGCGTGAGGTGAAAGCGTGCCCGTCCAAGCTTCGTCACTGCCGGCCGTTTCGCGGAACGCTGCTGCAGATGTTGCGCGGCGGGGGGCCGGTCCCGCTCACTTCGAGAGCGCTCGAAGGTAGCTGTCCAGCTCGACATGACCCCCAACGCCGCTCCAGATCCAATCCGAGTCGCCCCTCAGCGTGCGCGGAAGGTCGGGGGGAACCTCGACCTGTCGAACGGGCTCCGAACGGGCCTGAAAGCCCGGCAGGGCCCCTAAAAGGGCGACGCACGCTCCCTCGGAAAGGGGCAGCGCACCGGCCCCCTTGAGCAGGTCCGAGGACACCGACCCCGCGAGGTCGGCGGCGACGACCAACATCGTGTCTGCATCCCCTGCGGCGACGAGATCACGTGCGACGGCCAGCGCTTCGAGCCCACCGTGGAGACTTCCTCCGACAGCGAAGCTCGGTCCTGTGAGGCGAAACGCGATCGCGCATTCCCCCGCCGCTGCGTTCGGCGATGTCGCTGGAAATCGGCGCGGCTCGACCGCGCGCGGGCCTTTCTCGCGCCGGCGAACGTCGAAAAGCTCGTTGTGTTCGAGGGTCGCCAAGCTGTGACCGAGGATGACCCCCGCCCCGTCCCATGCGCTGCATCCCGTCGCGACCGACAGCGCGTGGACGGCGGTGAGCACGAGCCTCGCCATGCGATCGAGGCGGGGCAAATTCGGGTGTCGTTCTCCGACGCGGTCGGCGAGCGCCGCGGCGTCGAAGCTCTCCCGCACGGTGACGAACGCCTGCAAAAAAACGGAACGCGCGCGCGACGGCGCTGCTCTGCCGATGCGCGGCGCGAAGACGAGTGCGGCATTGGCGCCGCCGAACGCCGAGGAGAGCTTGAGCGCAGCCCTGCTCGTGTGGCGAGCGTTCACGTTCGTCAATCGAACGGCGCATGCCGGATCGAGCTCACCCTCGCCCGCCGCCGCGGGGGCGAGATCGCGGCGCATGCCGTCGATCAGCGCCAAGGATTCGAGAATCCCCGCTGCACCGAGCGTGTGACCGACCTGCGCTTTGAAGGGGTGCACGAATGGCGACGCCGCTTCGCCGAGCGCGATGCGGATCGATTTGGATTCGGCCGCGTCGTTGAATGGCGTCGCCGTCGCGTGCGCGCTCACGAGATCGACGCTCGAACCAGCGACGCCGGCGTCGGCGAGCGCGAGCGTTGCGGCGCGCCCCAAACCTTGTCCCGTCTTGTCGGGCGCGGTGATGTGGACCGCGTCGGTCGAAGCTGCAAAGCCGAGAACGTGCGGGAACGGAGCGCGGCGCGAGGTCGAATCGTCGCTTGGCGGCTCGGCAAGCAGCTCCAGGGCGACGACGCCCGCACCTTCGCCGATGACCATCCCGTCGCGACCCACGCGAAACGGGCGCGGCGCCGTCGCGCTGGTCGCGCGCAGCGCTTCGAACCCCGACGCCACGAACTCGGAAATGGCATCGAAGCCCCCCGCGAGCGCGATGTCGCAGCGCCCCAGCTCGAGCCATCGGAGCGCGAGCCCGATGGCCAGCGTTGACGAAGCACACGCACCGAGCACCAGCACGCGCGGTGAAAAGTCGATGCCGATGTCGGACGTCGCCGCTTCGAGCGGCGCAAAATACGTCGCACCTCGCGCGAGCTCTCGAGGGACCGCTTCGTGCCTTGCCCGCGCCGCAAAGAGCTTCTCGGCGGTCAGCATGCCGCCGCTCGACGTGCCGATCGCGAGCCCAATGCGGCGATCGCGCCAGCCGGGTCGCACCTCCCCGAGCCGTGCGACACATTGCTCGAGCGCGCCGCGAAGCAGCGCCGTCGCCCGATCCCCCACCCTCGGCAAAACGCCCGAAACGCGCGCCGCGAGGGGGCGGGCGAAACCCGCTCGCGCCAACCCCTCGTCGTGCGCGATAACGACACGCGCCCGATCGCCGAGCGCTCCTACAGCGAAGGCCGCGTCGCCCGCGCCGAGCGGCGACACCGCGCCGACGGCGAGGATGGCCGCGCCTTTCATGGGCGCACGAGGACCAAGGTCACCCAACGATCGGGCGCCAGCCCCAAAACGAGCACCTGCTCGGCGCGACCATCTCCTAAAACACCGACGGCCGCCGCGAACGCGAGGGCCCCGAGCCCTTCGTGGTGTCCGGCGCGCCCCGCCACGTCGACGACGGGTACGCCGCGCCACGGCGTCTCGGCCAGCGCTCCGAGCGTCGCTTCGTCGCGCCGCGCGAGCACCACGAGCGCCGGCCGCGTCGGCGCCGGAAGCGCCGCCGCGCCCCGCGCAAACCCACCGCGACCGCTCGCATGATGATCCACGCGACAGATCGGCGTGGCTCCGCGCCTCGCGGCGTACGCTTCGTCCTCCAAGAGAATCGCCGCCGCCCCTTCGCTGCGAACGCCGGCCCAATGACTGGAACCGGCGCACACGGGGCCGAGCACGTGCTCGGTGATTCCACTCTGTTCTTCGACGCTGCCGGCGAGCATCGCGGGCGCCTCGCGGGCCTCGATGAGGTCACACGCGAGCGCGATGGCGGCTTCACCCGTCACGCCGAGGTCGAGCGTCGCCAGCACCGGTCCGCGCACGCCGAGGTAAATGGCCGCGTGCCCCACGGGCGACGAAGGGACGAGGTTCGGAAAGGCCATGGGGCTGGCCAGACGCCCCCCTTTTTCGTAGATGCGCTGAACGAATTCCGCCGACGCTTCGACGTTGCCGTACGCCGAGCCGGCGATGGCGCCGATCTCGGCCGTATCCGGACGGGCCCCCTCGGTCTCGCCGAGCGCGGTTTGCATAGCCATCGTCAGCAGTCGCGACGCACGATCCATGCGGCGCGCGCGCGCGAGGTCGAAGTGCTCCTTAGCCTCGAAGCGGAGCGGCTCGCCGCTCGGCGGGGCGCCAGGTTCCACGTAGCGGAGCGACCCGCGCGAGCCGAGGAGCCCGAGAGCCCCAAAGGTCGCTGCACCGGTCACGACGACGCGCGGTCGCCGGCCTTCGTCGCTCGCCGTGCCGCTGCGAGCCGGCCGCGTGACGAGCCCCGGTCGCGTGAAGAGCAGGACGGTGTCGGTGCCGCCAAAGCCGAACGAATTGGAGATCGCCGCCCGTACTTCGGCGCGCCTCCCCTCACGCATCACGTGGACGAGATCGCACTCCGGGTCCGGCTCCTCGAGCCCCCCAGTGGGCGGCAGCTCCCCCTGCGCGATGGAGAGCACCGTCATCGCGGCTTCGATCGCGCCCGCCGCCCCGAGCGTGTGACCGATCTGCCCTTTGCAGGACGAGACCGCGACGCGCCCGATCTCCGCGCCGAGCGCGCGACGAAGGGCGCGCGATTCCATGGCGTCATTGAGCGGCGTGCCGGTGCCGTGCGCGTTGACGTAGTCGAGCTCGGAAAGCGCGACGCCTCCCCGTTCGAGCGCGCGGGCGATCAATGCGGCGGCGGTCGCGCCCGCTTCCTCCGGATTCGTGATGTGGTGGGCTTCCGAGCCGACGGCCCAGCCGGACAGCTCGGCCAGCGGGACTGCGCCACGCGCGCGCACCGAGTCCTCGCTTTCCAAGAGGAGGAAGGCCGCCCCCTCGCCGAGCCCGAGCCCCGCGCGGTGCCGGTCGAAAGGCTTACACCGATCGGGCGCGACGGCGCCGAGCGCGTTGAAGCCCGTAAAGGTGAGCCGGCACAGGCCATCGGCGCCCCCGGCGAGAACCCGGGCGCTCTTGCCCGAACGAATCCAGTCGGCGCCGAGAAGAATCGCATTGGCCCCCCCCGAACAGGCGCTGCAGAGGGTGCGGGCGCGCGGGAAAGGCCCGACCGCGCTCTGCAGACGATCGGACGTCGCACTGAGCGGGTGGCTCAACATCAAAGCGTGCGGCTCGCGACGGCTTGGATCGCGAACCATCCCGGCGAGCAGCTGCTCGGTTTCGAACATGCCGCCCGTCGTTCCCCCGAAGGCGACATGCACCTCGTCACGGCGCGGGTCGATGCGGGCCTCGGCGAGCGCTTCGCGGGCTGCCACGACCGCCATAGCGTCGGTCCTCGACCAAGTTGCGCGGTGCGTCGCAGGGGCGACGTCGGCTACCGTGACGCCGCTGACCTCGGCCGCCAGGTGCGTCCGCTGGTCGCTCGTGTCGAAGAGGGTCAGCGGCCCAAACGCGCTCTTGCCCTGCATCAGGCCTACCATCGTGGCCCGCGCCCCCAGAGCGAGCGGCGACACGACGCCTAGGCCGGTGACGAAAACGCGCATAGGCCCGACACTACCGCTGGGCATTTCGGGCGGCCAGAAGGATCTGGCAGTGAGCAACTGACGCGATAGAGCTATCCCGTAGCGGTAGCGAGGGGCTTCGAGCGCGCCACGAAATCGGCAATGGCGCCCACGGAGGCGAAAATCGGGCGAACCTCGTCCCCCTCCGGCAACGTCACCTGAAAGCGCTCTTCGATGGCCATCGCGAGCTGGAGGGCATCGAGCGAGTCGAGCCCGAGGCCAGCACCGAAGAGCGGCGCATCGTCGTCGAGCTCTGCCGGTGTTTTCCCCTCGAGATTGAGCTCGCGGATGATGAGCTCTTTGATTTGTGTACGAAGTGCGACTCTATCCATGAGACCGGGGAGACCAGAGCAACGACGCGAAAACGAGTCGGAGATTAACACAAGCCCGCCCGTCGCCAAGCGCGAGCGTGCTTTAACACCTCGACAAAACGATCTGGAAGCAAAAAGTCGCCGGAAGTACTCTCATCTCCGGCTGATCAGGAGAATCCATGGGAAATACCCTCGTCGCTTACAAGACGGAAGCGGGCGTCGCCACCATCACCCTGAGCGACCCGCCGATGAACGCCTTCACACACGAGATGATGAAGGATCTCGACGAGGCGATTTTAGACGCGCGTTTCGACAACGACGTCCACGTCATCATCCTCACGGGCCACGGTGATCGCTTTTTCAGCGCGGGCGCCAACATCCAGATGCTTTCCGAGGTCGACGAGACCTTCAAGTACTACTTCTGCCTTCATACGAACGAAACGCTCAATCGGCTCGAACAGACGCCGAAGCTCGTCATCGCCGCGCTGAACGGTCACGCCGTGGGGGGCGGTCTCGAAATCGCGCTCGCCTGCGACATTCGCATCGCGCGAAAGGGCGAAGGCAAGGTCGGTTTACCGGAAGCGAACCTCGGCCTCATGCCCGGCTCGGGTGGAACGCAACGGGCTGCACGCCTCATGGGCAAAGCCCGCGCCCTGCAATTCATGGTCGAATCGGAGAACCTCGACTACGAACGCGCGCTCGAGCTCGGTCTCGTCAACTACGTGTGGGAGGCGGCTTCGCGCGAGGAGTTTCAAGCGAAAGTCGTCGAATATGCCCGGCGCTTCCTACCGCCCGACAAGGCCAGCCTCGCCATCGGCCGCATCAAGCGCGCTGTGCAGTCGGGGCTCGAGATGGGATTCGAGCAAGCACTCGCGCTCGAGCGCGAGCTTCAAGCCGAGCTCTGGGCCTCGCGCGACGCCAAAGAAGGGATCAAGGCGTACGTCGAGAAGCGCAAACCGAAATTCTCCGCGCGCTGATCCGGGCGTCATCCGTCGCCGCGGCGGAAGAGCTTCGCGTAGTAGTCGTCCACGACGCTTCCGCCCATGCGGAAAAAGAAGTTCGAATAGGCCGTCCAGATGGCGAGACCGTTCATGTCGCGAAACATGGGCGGCACGTGAATGGGGGCGCGCACGACGCCGTCGGCGACGCGCGACTGAAGGACCGGAATGTCCTCGTGCGAAACTTTGCCCACGAATAGAAAGGGCACCAGATCGGCGCGCTTGTTTTGAATGGCGGCGCGGATGAACGCGTAATTGAGAACGATGCCCTTGCAGTAGCAAGCGTCTTTCGTAAAGGGTGCGTCCCCCTCGGTGATGCCGCCCCGAAAGACGCGACGCGCGTTCGCGTAGCACTCGTCTTCGTCGTACCCCTCGGTGCGGTACCACTCGAACACGTCGATGAAATTCGCGCCGTCCTCGGCCTTGTCGACGGCGAGGATGCGGTCGTTGAGCTTGCGCGCCCTCTTCGGATAGCTGCGGAACGTGAAAAGCTCGAGCATCGCCGCGAGCCCCTCTTGCACCGCGGTCGTGC
>Ga0111538_10005052_pt1 | contig 18094 bp, 16 predicted proteins | sample SoiMethybrSBSTD1_FD_79669 | JGI IMG/M metagenome (GOLD analysis project Ga0111538, IMG submission 79669) | Bulk soil microbial communities from a Populus tree surrounding site in Tennessee, USA - Soil MetaG P. TD hybrid SBSTD1 (version 2)... | ecosystem: Environmental > Terrestrial > Soil >...
GTGGTTCCAAAGTCTGTCTCATGACAACATTGTTTTCGCGGGAGAAAGGAAAAGGTGAACCTATTCTTCTTATCCATGGCTTTCCGTTCCATCAGGAAATCTGGGATGGGTATGTTGAGAGGCTCTCAGGCGAATTTCGAGTGATTACGATTGACCTGCCCGGTTTCGGAAAGAGTGAGCCGCTCAAATCGCCGTTCACGTTAGAACAGGTAGCCAGTACGTTATTAGATTTCCTCGACAAAAATGATCTCAAAAAAGTAAATGTCGTAGGGCATTCCATGGGCGGCTATGTTGCCCTGGCGATGATAAAAAATAGTCCGGAGTTATTCGCCTCCCTGGTCCTGTTTAATTCTACTGCCTATGCAGATTCTGCCGAAAAAAAAGGGTCACGCTCCAAGGTTGTAGAATTCGTCCAAAGAAACGGCGCATTGCCTTTTGCCAGTGGATTTATCCCACCCCTATTTTTCAACCCCACACATCCGGCAATTGAAAGGGTTAAACAGATTGCCAGCAGCGCCACTTCGGAGGCCGTTATTGGCTACACATTGGCTATGAGAGACCGTCCCGATCATACTAAAACATTGGAAGTGTTTAAAAATCCTACGCTCTTTTTAGCAGGTAAGAACGATCCCGGTATTCCGGTAGATTCTATCATAAAACAAGCCGCTTACTGCCAAAAAGCGGAAATTCATATTTTTGAGAATGTAAGCCATATGGGTATGTTGGAGAAACCGGAAGGGACTGCCTCTAAAATCAAAGATTTCTTGTCTAAACATAACGTCTGAATTCGTTTCCCCCAGACTGGCACTTTGATTTTCTCGCTATTTCATTGCTAAATTGTACCCTCTTAACAGAGATTTAAACTATCCCTGTTTAGGTAAAGTTAAAGCAGAACTTTATATTTGCTATTAAGAATACATATAACCAAGCCGTAAAACAACTATGGAAGAGATTGCTACACCAAACTATGATGCATGGAACGCACTGGCTCGAAATATAGCCTTTGTAGCATGGGCGGTTTCAATATTGATAGTGATGTATCACGTTGTCCGTTTAGCTACTATGAGCGATGCAAAACAAAAATACGATTACATCAACAAGAGTGAAATCAAGACGTTATGGATTGCGACGATAGTACTTGTCGTTGGATGCTGCTTCTTTGCCAATTCCACCATTGATACTCTCAGCACACTCTGGGTTTTTGTTCGTGGATTTACCACGTTCGCCATGGGTATGATCTTTGCCCTCATTGTGCAAAACATGTTGAAGTTCTATTACCCTTTCTTTATTGAAAAAAGATTAAAGGCTCTTCGCTATAAGCCACGGATTTCTCCAAAAACAGGCAAGGCAATGAAGTTGTTGGGCGAATCTGAAGAAGATGCTTATCTGGATGAAGGGATGCAGGCTGAAGAGCAGGTTTTCTCTATCGACTATGACGTATGGAAAGATGAAGAAACAGGATACGTTAAAATTGAACGCTACTCTGGTCACTTACATGCACTACAATGCCCTGAATGTAACTATCAAACCTTTAAGGTGGTTCGTGAAGAAATTCTAAAAGTTCCGATGGGACTTGAAGAAGGTCAATTGCTGAAGCACTTCCAATGCGGTTACTGTGGATACAAGGCAAAGAAAACTGTCGTGTTACGCGTATCTCAAAAATTTGAAGAGTCATCAGCCGCTACAGCCTGATAAGAATTTAATAAAAGTCTTGAGCCCTTGCTTTTCCAAGTAAGGGCTTTTTCTTTTTCAGCCTGACACTATTTGGCTGCGGGCCCCAAGCGTTCTACCCGGATAACAAAATATTTGGTATCTCCCCGCCAGGGGAATGTTATGTAGTGTTTGACAAAATATAGGTTGACGCGCTCGCCACTCAACGAGACTGTCTCCAATTCCTTAATAACATCTTTTTCACTTTTATAGATGGAAAAATCAAATGATTCGGCAATAGGGCTTGCCCCACGCAATGCACCGAAAGTTTCGAGATTGATTTTACCTTCAAATGTCTTAAATATCATTCCCTTCTGGCTGACCCGCAACACCTTTCCCGCCATAACCCCCTCTTCGTAGGTCGCCCAATACAGGAAACAAAATACTATTACAGCAACGATAAGAAGAATAATCCCTAAGGTCTTGAAAAATTTCTTCGTTTTCTTTTTTACTCTAGTGCCAAAACTTTCGACTTCCATAAAATAACGATGATTGATGTGTCTTAATAAAGATACTTAATGATATTGACATTTATCACACCGGTTATCCTTTAGCTTTCCTGATCGAAATAAATCTTGTAGAAGTGTTTATTGGTTTCCTCATCAAATCCTTTTTCAATCAACTGCCGGTTGCCGTGGATATAGATGTGAAAATTTTTGTCGAGTTTGAGAACGCTTTTGAAAACACGAACCTGCTTTTTTACCGCCTGCGCAGAGATCTCAAAGTTATCTACGACATCGGCTTCGGTTCTGTCGGGCCAGGTGCGTTCATAGTTCCTAAATGATTCAATCACTGATGGATCTTCCAGCACCTCCGCCTCAAATTCATGTTGATTGAATTGGTCCTTTGTCTTAAAGAAATTCATGGAACGATTCAGCAGCTCGATTTTGTCGGCTTTGGAAACGCTAAACTCTTCGTCCAGTTGATCGTCAACATATTGGCGGGTTAGATTCATGAAGTTTCGGGTATGGTGATAGTTATCCGCCTGGGGCGTAATCTTAAGAAAGTCGTTCGTCCAGAACTGAGCTTCTGATTTGTTCAGATTGTCGACGGCAAGAATTTTAAAACCATTTTCCTTTTCAATATTTAAAATCAAGCATCCTTTATCGAGCTTCCGGATGTTAACACCAGAATCGCTTTTCAATTTGAAACTGGGGGACGAAGTATTTAGCTTGAGAAAGGAGTCTTTACTTTCCGCTTTGAAAATCCCAACGCCGTTAACCAAATGGTTTTCCACTTGAATATCAGAAAGGTAAGCAACATACAAGTCACCAGACTTAATACCCGGGAGTAGGGTTGTTTCATAGAGGTGAGCTGCAACGTGTACTGAGTTTTTATGAAGCGAATGGGGATTGGAAAATACATTGGAAACTAACTTGAAAAGTGGATTATTCAAGAACTGTTTATCGTCGAACGTAAACGAATAATATTCAGGGGCGGTGAAGTTCGATAAAAAATAGGTTAGCAATAGTTTTTGCAGATCGTCATCTTCAATCTCCAGCGGTTCGGAAGACAGTTTTAATTTCTCTCCTTTGACGCCGTTTCCTATTACGTGCGCGGACAGCGCGACCACGTTACTTTTAGAATAATCTATCATACCATTAAGGTAAAACAGATTCGTGGTGCCGCCAAGCTGATTTAGTTATGCACGACAGAAAAAAATCTTCAGTTAATGATATCAAACTTTGTATAGGGAATCAGGACTTTAGGAATCCTGATGCCCTGTTCCGTTTGATTGTTTTCCAGAATGGAAGCAACGATCCGCGGCAGGGCCAATGCACTACCATTTAAGGTGTGCAAAAGTTGAATTTTACCTTCCTTGTTTTTATACCTCAACTTTAGTCGGTTCGCCTGAAAAGTTTCAAAGTTGCTGACGGAACTAACCTCGAGCCAGCGCTGCTGCGCCGCGGCAAACACTTCCATGTCATAGGTCAGGGCCGAATTAAAGCCCATGTCACCGCCACACAATAACAATTTCCGGTACGGGAGCTCTAATTTTTCAAGCAAGCCTTGGACATAGGTGCACATTTCATCAAGTGCGTGATATGATTCTTCTGCCTTCCTGATTTGAACAATTTCAACCTTATCAAATTGATGAAGGCGATTTAATCCTCTCACATGGGCACCCCAACTCCCAGCCTCTCGTCTAAAGCAGGGAGTGTATCCAACATTCTTAAGGGGAAGGTCATCTTCAGCAACTATCACATCGCGATACAAATTCGTAATGGGCACTTCAGCGGTAGGGATAAGGTAAAGGCCATCCTCCTGAATAAAATACATTTGGCCTTCCTTATCGGGAAGCTGACCCGTTCCATAGCCCGACGCTTCATTCACCACGATGGGTGGTTGAATCTCGCGATAGCCCATCTTGTCTGCTTCATCTAAAAAGAAATTGATTAATCCACGTTGAAGCTTTGCCCCCTTCCCTTTATAAACGGGAAAGCCGGCACCAGAAATCTTATTGCCCAGATCGAAATCGATGATGTCGTATTTTTTTATCAATTCCCAGTGGGGGACTGCATCCGGCCCGAGTTGCGGGAGTTGGCCCTTTTCAAACACTTTGAGGTTGTCATCCGCACCAAATCCCTGGGGCACTTTTTCATGGGGAACATTTGGAATTTTGTATAGAATGTCCACGACTTCCTTCTCCAGGAGACTCAGGGAAGCCTCCATCGTTTTCGTCATTTCCTTCGCCTCAGCGATCGATGAACGCAGGCCATTGGCTTCTTCCGTTTTTTGAGCTTTTAGCAACTCCCCGATCTGCTTTGCGTCGGCTTTTGCTTTGGCATTCCGGTCATCCAACGTTTTCTGCGTAGTTTTTCGCAGGTTGTCTTTTTCCAGCAGCTGTGCGATCAGATTTTCTCCTTCTTTGAAATTTCTCTTACGAAGGCCTTCCAGCACCTTGTCGGTTTGTTCACGTATTGCAGCTACCTGTAACATCACTATTTGAATTTAAAGGGCCTAAAATTAGCTTTTTTGAAGGTTTTCTGACCTTTAGGGGTGAATAAATTATTTTAACGGATTTGATAATAAGTTAAATTTCGGCTATTATTGCATGGTCATACGGGCTTTATCCCGAAGCCCCTCTGAATATAAATCCGAATTTTATTTTTCGTCTTTTGTTTTCATTTTAGTTGTTCTCATGCCTAAATCTCAGCCTAGCTGATCTACCATCAATTATTCAACTATACATATCTTTTTTTAATCCAACTCATTTTTAAAACCACATGTACACCATTGACGATCTGAATGTCAGACTTCTTTCTGAACTAAAGGAAATCGCGGAGGATATGGGCGTCAAGAACGCCAAGAAACTCGCCAAGCAAGATCTTATCTACAAAATCCTCGACCAACAAGCCGTTGCCGGAGAATCTGCCGCTAAAACTGCTCCAGCTACCCAAACAGAAACACTTTCACAAGACATGCCCACAGAGCCTGAACGCAAAATGCGTCCGCGCAGACGCGAAAATGTAGCTCCTACACCGCCACCACCTCCAAAACCTGAATCAGATTTTTCATCTGATGAGATTTTGGATTCCATTGATATTAATTTTGACAGTACTCCTCCGACATTCAATTCCGAACCAGACGCTGGAATTCCTGCCACCGTTGAAGATCAGCCTCGCAGGACCGAACCTCGCGAAGATAGATCGCAGCAGTTTCGCCAGGCTATCCGGGAATTTGATGGCGCCATTAGTAATGAAGGCGTCCTGGAGATCATGCAGGATGGTTATGGATTTTTACGGTCCTCTGATTACAATTATCTCGCTAGCCCTGATGACATTTATGTATCCCCGTCACAAATCAAATTATTTGGTTTAAAGACTGGTGACACAGTGAAAGGATTTATTCGTCCTCCAAAAGAAGGGGAGAAATATTTTGCCCTTCTGAAAGTTGAGTCGGTGAACGGAAAAACCACGGAAGAAATTCGTGACCGCGTTGCATTTGAATATTTAACGCCACTTTTCCCCAACGAAAAACTAAGGCTTAGCACTACTCCTGATAACCTTTCCACCCGTATTCTCGATTTATTTGCTCCAATCGGTAAAGGTCAGCGCGGAATGATCGTTGCTCAACCCAAGACGGGTAAAACAGTGTTGCTAAAAAACATAGCTAACGCGATCGCTGAAAATCATCCGGAAGTTTATTTGATCGTATTGTTGATTGATGAACGTCCGGAAGAAGTTACCGATATGGCGCGAAGCGTGAATGCCGAGGTCGTAGCCTCTACGTTTGATGAGCAGGCTGAACGCCATGTGAAGGTAGCAAGCATCGTTTTGGAAAAAGCAAAACGCATGACAGAGTGTGGGCACGACGTTGTGATCTTATTGGATTCACTGACGAGGCTAGCACGTGCTTACAATACTGTAGTTCCATCTTCTGGCAAAATCCTTTCGGGTGGTGTTGACGCTAATGCGCTGCACAAACCAAAACGTTTCTTTGGTGCTGCGCGAAAAATTGAAAATGGTGGTTCACTCACCATTATCGCCACGGCATTAATTGACACCGGCTCAAAAATGGATGAAGTTATTTTTGAAGAGTTTAAAGGAACCGGTAATATGGAATTGCAACTCGACCGAAAACTATCCAATCGCAGGGTTTATCCGGCTATGGATGTGCCTGCTTCTGGAACAAGACGCGAAGATTTACTATTGAGGGAAGAAGAACTTCAACGTGTTTGGATCCTTCGCAAATTTATGGCCGATATGAATTCTATTGAAGCCATGGAATTCCTTCAAAGTCGTATGAAAGGAACTCGAAACAACGAAGAGTTTTTGATTTCCATGAACGGATAAAATTTTTCAAGAAACAAATAAAAAAGGGCGCACAAATATGCGCCCTTTTTATTTCAATAGCTTCCCAAATATTTTCTGAGGGTCCATTCAAATGTAGCAAGCACAAGCAGGAGCACGAACACCCATTTGAGATTTATCAGCGTATCATAGGTCTCTTCCGAATGAATAACCGTTTTTGCTTCGGCCTTTTGCAATTCCACTTTAAGCGCATCGACATTTGAAGCCCGATAGAATTTTCCCGCTGTGTTTGCTGAGAGCGCCTTCAATAAATCAAAATCCGCGGTGAGATTCTGCAATTCAGTTTGACGCTTCACTACGGCGAACTCGCCCCGCACTTCTTCCGGTTTTTGATCCAGGGTGGTTCGTGCTCGATACCTATAGACGCCCTCTTTTAACCCTCCGATTTGATACCGGCTGTTACCCGGACTTGTCGTGTAAGAATAGTTAGTTTTCTTGCCATGTTCATCGGTTAGTTCCAGGGCGATCGAATTTCCATAAATGGGTTCGAAAATGGAATTATAAGCCTGGCTTTCAAAAACAACGGACTCGGTATCCGAAAACTCTTGCTGGATTGGGTAGCTTCGGAATTTTCTTTTGTCCTCTGTGGTACTGAGATACTGGATCAACTTACCAAACACTTCGTCAAATGCAGCTGAATTTTCCGTACGATCAAACTCATTTAGCTTCCATCGCCATAGTCCTTCTCCTAACATAATTCCAATTTTCCGGTCATCCTGTTGCGTAACGGCCAATAAAGGCTTGTCAGTCGAAACGCTACCGACACGCTGAAATAAAAGCGGCGATGCACCAAGTGACACACCTACTTTACCAAAATGAACAGAGACGGGTGGATAATCCAATAGCATTGTGTTGGCTTCCGGGGATATTATAAAACTCGAAAACGCTGTGTTCACAATCGGGGTCACCTCATCATAGTCCCGGGGCGTACCTTCGAATTTCACGGGCATATTTTGTTTTTCCACTTGCCGAAGATCTGTTTGTTGTCCCAAAATGATTAGCAGAGAGGTTTTGCTTGCTGCAAATTGCTGAAATAACGCGCTGGTTTTTCCTCGCAAATCGGGTGACTGATGGAAGATAGCCAAGTCAATTTCATCGGTCCGAAACGTCGCTTGTTGTTGATCTTTAACTGACGGCGTATAGAGAATAAACTCATAGTTAGAATTTTTGTCGATGACCTCGCGAAGCGCTTTGATATCCGGATGAGGTGCCGACGCGACGACCAAGATTTTCTTTTTGCCCTCTACAACTTCCACAAAAATTGAAGCCCTGTTATTTTGCGTATTGTGCTCTCCTGGTTTTACATCCAATTGAATATCGAGCTTTTGAATTCCTTGCTCGTTGGCCAGCGGCTGAAAGTCAAATACCAACAGTTGATTGCCTTTAGAAGTTTTGGTCTGTTTGTCAATCAATTTACCGCGTTGCAGCACAGAGGCAGTAATGGAAGCGTTTTGTAGATGTTTGATCAATACTTCTACCCGCAGCGGAAATTTGTTGCCCTCGTATGCGATTTTATTATAGGAAACATTTTTTATTGCTACATCCGCGTGTTGCAACGTATCGCCTATTCCCAGCGTATACACCGGGAAATTGAAGGTCGAATACAGTGGGGAAATCCCGGCATTGTAAATACCGTCGCTCACCAGCACTACTCCACCCATACGGCTCCCTTCATACCGATTAGCAATTCTTTTCAATGCCCCTGTGATATCAGAGGTTTCAGCGGTAAAGACTGGCTGAACGATATCCTCTCCCGCAAGGTTGTTAATTTTGACATCATATCCCTTTTCGTTCAAAACAGCCGTGACATCTTTCATGTTGTTTTCTACCTGCGATAAATAAGTTGAGTCAACTGCTTCTCGAACAGAAACAGAATTATCGTATAGCACAATGAAAAAAGGCTTCTCGAAAATATTATTCACCTGCCTGACAATAGGTCCCAGTAAAAGAAATGCAAGCAGAAATGCAAGCAAGGCTCGGGCGCCAAAAAGTATCCTATTCCATTTTTTGCTCCAAGGGTGTTTACGTTTATACAACAAAAAAGCAAAACCTATCGCCACAAGAATGCAGACAAAAATGTATGCCGGCGACGACTCGAAAATTATGTTTTGTTGATGCATAAAACTTTCAATAACCGTACTTGTCCTTCCACAATGATCGTAGATACTTTCTTAACTCTTCTTCCCGCGCATTGTTGCCTGGCTCATAGAATTTTGTTCCTTTTATTTCATCGGGTAAAAATTCCATGTTTACAAAATTTCCAGCATAACTGTGCGCATATTGATACCCCTTCCCATAATCCAGTTTTTTCATCAATCTCGTTGGTGCGTTTCGAATGGACAAAGGTACAGGTAAATCACCGGTCTCCTGAATTTTGGTAAGTGCGCTGTCAATGGCAATATAACTCGCGTTGCTTTTGGCTGAACTTGCCAAGTACACCGCACATTGCGCTAAAATAATCCGTGCTTCGGGATATCCAATCACATCGACGGCCTGGAATGTATTGGTAGCCATTACCAATGCAGTAGGGTTTGCGTTGCCGATGTCCTCGGAAGCCAGGATGACCATCCGGCGAGCAATAAACTTCACATCCTCGCCCCCTTCCATCATTCGTGCAAGATAGTATACCGCTGCATTGGGATCACTGCCACGAATCGACTTTATAAATGCAGAAATAATATCATAGTGTTGCTCGCCGCTCTTATCATAAATGGCAATGTGTTTTTGCGCAACATCCATTACCAGTTTGTCTGTAATGACGACATCCCCGGGTAGAGCATCCGTAATCAGTTCAACGAGATTCAAAAGTTTTCTTCCATCTCCGCCAGAAATATTAAGCAGCGCCTGATGTTCTTGAATAGTAATTTTTCGTTTTTTCAAAACTTCGTCATTTTCCAAAGCCTGCCGCACTAGTTCCATCAATTCCTCCTCTTCAAGCGCTTTTAGAATATAAACCTGGCAACGGGAAAGCAACGCGGAATTTACCTCAAACGAGGGATTTTCAGTGGTAGCTCCAATCAGCGTAATAATCCCCTTTTCGACGGCTCCCAATAACGCATCCTGCTGGCCCTTGTTAAACCGATGAATTTCATCGATAAATAAAATCGAGCGGGGCGATGTTTTGGCTTTTTCAATTACGTCGCGAACATCTTTTACACCGGCGCTAACAGCACTCAGCGTATAAAAAGGTTTCTTAATTTCATTGGCAATGATATTCGCTATAGTGGTTTTACCTACCCCGGGCGGGCCCCACAAAATCATGGAGGGAATGTTTCCTGAAGCGATAGCCTGACGAATAATTCCTTTCTGGCCCACCAAATGTTCTTGCCCTACCAGATCATCCAGTCGGGAGGGACGCATACGTGCAGCTAATGGAGCCAAAGAACTATCTAGCATTTCAAATCAACATTAATGTTACCATCGCATTGACGGACACCCCTATTAAAATCAAGAACGCAAATATCAAGGAGAACATTACAAATTTTAAAACAGTTTTTGGCCAGCTTTGATTGTACATTCTCTTCATGGCGAAAAGGAAATATAAGTAAATCCAGAACGCGATAATCACGCTTATGAAACCTACGCCGGGAATCAAATTGATAAGCATTACCAAAGAGGCCGCTAAATAAAAAAAATTGTAATAACAGATAGACAAAACCAGATGCTCGGAATAATAATAATTCCTACGGATGTAAAGCAGTTTCAGCAGCAACGCAAAAAAAGGAAGAAGAAAAAAAAGCGTTTGAGAAAAATGGTCCATGAACGCCTGTTTGAAGTCTGATGCAAACTCATCTCCCTTGTCTCGATATTTTTGGTTGAGTTTGATGTTTCGGTATTGAAGTCTTCGCTCGAGCCAACCATCCCGTTCGCTTTCAGGTTTAGCTTGCTGCGACGAGTCATAGGCTTCGATCGACTTGTAATCGGTGGTGGATAACCGGAATCCTCCGGAATTCTTACCATTAGTAAATTGTTTTAGGAACTGGCTGGATTTTAACGAATCCAGTAGCAGGGAGTCGGCCACCGACCCATAGATTGAGTCTAGGCCCGCCTCGTGCAATTCTTCTCTAAGATCTTTCAGGTCTTCCTTCGGGGTTGTTATGTTAAGATTCGTGTTTGAGTCTTCGTCATCGGGCAACGAAAAAAATAGCAGGAAGAAAATAAAACTGATGAAGACGTACATCCGGGCGGGATGAAAATATCGTTCGCGTCTGCCAACATTGTACTCGGTTGCAAGGAAGCCTGGCTTAAAAAGAAGATATCTACAGGTCGTGAAGAATTTCGATTCGTATCCTGAAAATGAAGAAATAAAATTGAATACCAATTCCCCCAGCGTTTGCCGGCTGGGAATGTCTTTCTGACCACAGTGCGGACAATAGACATCTGTCAACGGTGTAGAACAATTGAGGCAATGCCGTTTCTCACTGCCTGATTCTACCTTGGCCCCCTGCTCTGCATTTACCATTCCTTCCGCTGCCGCCAGAAATTCGTCGAGATCTGCCATCGATATTTAGACTTAGAAAATCGATAATTGTAAACAGTGCCTCTTACTACTTGCCTATTTTTTCAAATGAGGTTACAATTCCTTTAATGAGAGATGAACTGAATCCTTGATGCTCCATCTCGTTTAATCCGGCAATAGTGCATCCCTTTGGCGTTGTTACTTTGTCAATTTCTTCTTCAGGATGTCGGTTCAGTTTCAAAAGTAGCTCCGCTGATCCCTTTACCGTTTGCGCGGCAATCAGACTGGCTGTCTTTGCATCAAACCCGATTTCAATTCCACCTTGAGTACCGGCGCGAATGAAACGCAACGCATAGGCAATGCCACAGGCTCCCAATACCGTCGCGGCGTCCATAAGCTTTTCATCAATGGCAATGGTGATTCCCAGCTGATTAAACAATTCCGTAACATAATTGACCTGATCATTTAAAGCACCCTCGTGACATATACAGGTTACCGATTCTTGTATTGCAATCGCGGTATTCGGCATGGCCCGGAATACGGGTGCCCCATGCGCGACCATCGCGGTGAGATCTTTTAAGCTTACACCGGTAACAACGCTGATTACGATGTGCCTTGATTTGTCGAAACTGTCGCGCAGGCCTTCCAGGACCTCCTTTACATTGTAGGGCTTTAACGCAACGATGATCACATCACTTTTTTGAATTGCAACCCGGTTGTCGTTTATAACGTTTACACCCAACGACTTCAGATCGCTGAGGGCCTCGACATTTCTTCGGGTTATTGTAAGATTATCGGAAGTAATAAATTTGCTCTTAAGCAATCCCTCTGCTATAGCAGACCCTAAATTTCCTCCACCTATTATCGCGATCTTTGAATGCTTCATGACTTCTCTTTGTTTGTTTAATACCAATGGTATTGGTGTTGCAAATTACGAAGGTGTGAAAATTAAATTACTTTAACTTGCCGTCGTAACAAAGCTTATTTAATTTTTGAAATATGAATTTTTTATACAAGCCATGGCCGTGGTATGTTGCCGGGCCCATTATTGGTCTCACGGTTCCTGCACTGCTATTGTTAGGAAATAAAAGGTTAGGCATTTCCTCCACGCTTCGTCAATTCTGTGCCGCCTGTTTTCCAGCCAATATTCCGTTTTTGCAATACGATTGGAAAAAAGATATTTGGAATCTTTATTTTGTCGGCGGCATCCTGATTGGAGGTTTCATCGGAGGCGGACTTTTTGGGAATCCAAATGCCACCGAACTTTCACAACATACTGTCAATGATTTACGATTGCTTGGACTGACAAATTTCAACGGCTTGCTACCCCATGAATTATTCGGTTGGAGCAACTTGCTGACCTGGCAAGGGTTTCTCATGATGATTGCAGGAGGATTTATGATCGGTTTTGGAACCAGGTATGCTCGTGGATGCACCTCGGGTCATGGTATTTTCGGATTATCGTCACTGCAGTGGACGTCGCTCGTCGCAATCATTGCCTTTTTCGTGGGAGGCATCGTATGCAGCTATGTTTTACTGCCAATCATTTTGAAGCCATGAAAAATCTGAAATATTTACTGGTAGGCATTGTGTTCGGCCTGGCCCTGACAAAGGGTGAGGCAATCTCATGGTTTCGAATGCAAGAGATGTTTCACTTTCAAGGTTTCCATATGTATGGGATTTTTATGACGGCGGTCCCGATAGGCGCGATCGCCATCTTACTCATACGTAAACTGAACGTACAGACTTTTAACGGTGAAGCTATAGACATCCCAAAAAAGCCTTACCATCATGGTATTATTTTAGGCGGACTGATCTTTGGATTCGGATGGGCACTTACTGGCGCCTGCCCAGGGCCACTTTATGCTCAAGTCGGTGCTGGGTATGCCGTAACGATAATCACTTTTATTTCAGCAATGGCGGGAACCTGGGTATATGCCAAGTTTCAACCCCACCTCCCCTAATTGATTTAATTAAGCGCGTTTATTTGAGGTTCGCACCAACTTCTACTTATGTCATTCGTAGTTATTAGCTTTGCGACCCTTTTATGGAATTACAACTTAATTCAAGCTATCGGCAAATCCTTGGAATGGCCCTCCCCATTTCACTGGCCTTGCTTGTGCCTCAAATTAATTTCATAACAAACAATATCTTTCTTAGCAGTCTCGGAGAAAAGGAGTTGGCCAGCGCAGGTATAACGGGAGTTTACTATCTCATTTTCGCCGTAATTGGAAATGGACTGAACAATGGACTACAGGCACTTATTGCCCGGCGAGCTGGCCAAAATTTACCTAAAGAAATTGGTCGGTTATTCTTTCACGGCGTTTGGGTAGCGTTGGCTATTGCAGCCGTCGGTATTGGCGTTACATATGCCTCTGCGCCTGCCATCATGCGGGCTGTTATCCACGATAGATACATCGCTGACCAGGTAGTAGATTTCCTTTTGATCCGAATCTGGGGGCTTCCCCTGCTTTATCTATATGTAATGCGCAATGCGTTTCTGGTAGGAACGAATCAAACCCGGTTCCTGGTATGGGGTACGTTATCGGAAGCATTGGTAAACATCTTCCTTGATTATGGTTTGATCTATGGGCATTTCGGTTTGCCAGAACTTGGGTTCAACGGCGCCGCCTATGCCTCCATTGTAGCCGAAGGAACAGGCTTGTTGGTGATTTTCTTTGTTATCCGCATGATAGGACTGCACAAAACGTTCGGCCTCTTCGAACACATTGCATTTGATTTCTCTATGGTCAAATTGATATTGGTGCAATCTTCTCCGTTGATTTTACAATACGCTATCAGCATTATTAGCTGGGAGTATTTCTATATTTTGATCGAACACCACGGCGCCAGAGACTTAGCTATTTCGAATACCATGCGAAATATTTTTGGGTTATCTGGAATATTCTCTTGGGCATTTGCGTCCGCGACGAACAGCATGGTAAGCAACATCATTGGCCAGGGAAAAAATGAAGAAGTAATTCCGCTGATCAGAAAAATTATTAGGGTTAGTTTTTCTATATCCCTTTTTGTATTCGTTATTCTCAACATCTGGCCGGAGTGGTTCTTGTCCTTTTACAGCCAGGGTCCCGACTTTATAACGCATGGTATACCGGTAATACGAATAGTCTCCGTTGCTTTATTGATGATGTCCGTTGGTACAGTCTGGTTGAACGCCGTAACAGGAACCGGTAACACCATGGTCAACTTACGAATTGAATTTATTACGATTATCATTTATTGCTTATATACTTATTTGGTTCTGGAGTACTGGAATTTGCCCATTACCTGGGGATGGGGCTCCGAATGGGTTTACTGGATTTCCATGTTCTCGATGGCCTTCGTATATATGAAGTCAGGTAAGTGGAGAGGAAAAAAAATTTAATGACTATTTCCGCTTGTAAAAATAGAGATACGACTTTTCTTTTTTCTTTTCCTCGCTCAAAGTGTAAAATCCGCTACCATCGGTCGCCCATGCGATAGATTCACCCTGAGGTTCCATTTCATAGGGAATTTCCAGCGGACTTTCTTTAAGCACATCAGTAATCGATTTTGATGATGAATTCCAATAATATACCTTATTGTAATTCTTCATTAAAATTTCCTTGCCATTTGCTGAAAAATCGCCTCCCACAATTTGTGTAAAAGGTAATGACATTAGCTTATCAGCGACAAGTGTATCATTCTTAGGGTAAGGATACTTCAATTCATACAAACAAACTGGTTCTTCCCTTTTTGACACGACGTATAAATTCTTGGTCTTGGGATCCAGGAGTAACGTTTCAGTATCTTTTTTAGCGTCTGACAGTTGAAAGGTAATTCGATCAAAAGATGTAATTGTAATCTTCTCCCCTTGGGTTTTATTCAACACGGGTTCTTCAAATCGATAGATATACTTGTACTGATGCCGGGCTTCATTGTCGCCAATGTCGGCTATATAAACATAACTTTTAGAAGCGTCGGGACCCGGACCAACCGCAATATCCTCCCAATCACGGTTTTCAACCCCGGCAAGCGTGCAGGTTAATTTTATATCCAGGTGGTCGTCCAATAAAAAAATATCGGCGCCATTTCCGCTATCGTTGTGAGCCCACAACAGTTTGGGATTGTTAACACTTGCCGCTATCCCGGAAATTTCTTTAAGCTCTTTATGGTTTAACTCTGCTAGTTTTACGCCAGGCAGGAAGTCATCAGATTGACCAGTTGCAGATTGATTATTCGATTGTTCTTTAGTCGAGCATGCGACCATCAAAATACTTATGATAACGACAAAAATTTCTCTCATTTTTTGAACTATCGTGTATGTGACTATTAATCATCGGAAAATTTTTTCGGCGTCTGTTGCAGAAAAAAACAAATGTCAAAAAATTGTTCATTAAATCAAGCGGATATTTTTTGAAGGGTGAAGGCATATACGGTTATTTTTACAAGCTTGCTGCATTCAATAATGATGGCATCGAAAAGAAGCGATTTAAAACGATTGAAAAGTTGAACAGAGATCGGGACCATTTACAATAGAAAAAATGACTGAAGCTGATCCATCCGAAGAACAAGACGACGAATTATTTGAACATCATCGCATAGTTGCCGACCTAAAACAAGGTTTGGTGCGCATTGACAAATTTTTGATGGCGCGACTTCCAAATGTAACAAGAACAAAAATTCAAGCTGGAATCCACGAGGGCTTTGTGAAAGTAAATGATCAAAGCATAAAGCCCAACTATAAAGTACACCCCAAAGATGTTATAACCGTTCTTTTCCCGGAGCCACCTCGCGATACTGAAGTAATTCCAGAAAATATACCACTGGATATCGTATATGAAGACGCCTATCTTATGGTAGTCAACAAACCTGCAGGTATGGTAGTACACCCCGCTTATCAAAACTGGAGTGGGACACTTGTGAATGCCCTGACCTACCATTTCCAAAACCTTCCTCAATTACCCGGAAATGATGGACGCCCTGGACTGGTGCATCGTATCGATAAAGATACTTCCGGATTATTGGTCATCGCCAAGGAAGAATTAACCCTTAACGGACTGGCAAAGCAGTTTTTTGATCACACGATTGAGCGTAAATACTATGCGTTAGTATGGGGAGTGCCGGATCCTTCGGAAGGGACGGTTAACATGAACGTCGGAAGAAGTCTGAAAGACAGAAGGGTCACCACAACTTTTCCAAAGGGCGACATGGGTCGCCACGCCATTACGCATTACAAAGTGCTGCAGGACCTCCGGTATGTTTCACTGGTTGAATGCCAACTGGAAACTGGCCGTACGCATCAAATCCGCGCACATATGAAACACCTTGGTCATCCCCTTTTCAATGATGCAATGTATGGTGGTGATCAGGTGTTGAAGGGGACCGTGTTTTCAAAGTATAAACAATTTGTTGAAAATTGTTTTACCATTATCCCGCGACAGGCGCTTCATGCCAAGAGCCTGGGATTTGTCCATCCTAAAACAAAAGAAGTGCTGCGATTTGATTCGGAACTGCCCACCGACTTCAAGGAAGTCATTGAAAAATGGGAGAACTATGTAAAATACAACTGATAGGGCCGCGGAAATTTAGAGTGTAAAAGGTTGCTGCAATGCGTGGTAACGCATTTGCAAAAATTAATGAAGGGAACCTGACTTAGAAAAAAGGCCGCAGCTTGCGGTCATTTCCAAGGGCAAGGCGAATCTCCTTCAAGGCCTCACGTTTCAATCTTTGGTGAGCCGATTCGTCTTTCCGAGTGTGTACGAGTGTTCTAATGTACTCTAACACTTTTTCAGTCTGACCGTGGTCCAGGGAATCTAGTGATTCCAGGATCTGATTTTTTTGATGAAAAGAAGTCATAGCAAAATTAGTGGTTGTTGCTAATACAAATAACGCAAATAAGCCTTCTGTGTTTCAAGTCTTCGGAAAGCTATTCATGGTAATACAACACTGCCGTAATATTTGGATATAAATGCTTCGAAAACAGGATCTATTAAGCGTCGCGTCACCTTATTCCGGGATCGGGTCAATACAGGATTGAAAAGAAGCACAGGTGTTCTTATCTTTCATCTCTACCAAAACAAACGTATGCTCTCAACTATAATTAAAAACATAGGATGGTGTTGTTCACTTTTGCTCATACTCTCCTGCAGTAAATCAAATCCCCCTGCTGAACATTCCCCTGAGCGTTCGTTAAAAGATCTTAAAGTTCATGAAGGCCTGGAGGTAACTCTTTTTGCTGCTGAACCCATGTTTTCCAATCCTACCAATATCGCCATCGATGAACGTGGCCGAGTTTGGGTCTGCGAAGCCTACAATTACCGTAATCAATACAACCCTAAAAATCCCGTCAAAAAAGAAGGCGACAGAATAATGATTCTCGAAGACACGGATGGCGATGGCAAAGCCGACAACAGTAAAATATTTTATCAGGGTACGGATGTAAATTCAGCATTGGGAATTTCACTGGTCGGGAATAAAGTTATTGTTTCGTGTAGTCCCAACGTTTTTATTTTTACCGATGAAAATGGAGACGATGTTCCCGATAAAAAGGAGATATTCTTTCAGGGAATACAGGGACTACAACATGATCATGGCATGCACACATTTGTGTTTGGGCCTGATGGACGACTGTATTTTAATTTTGGTAACGAGGGGAAATCACTCCTGAGTGCTGCTGGTGACACCGTAGTCGACGTCCACAATCACAAAGTTGTTACGAATGGGAAACCTTTCCGCCAGGGCTTGGTACTGCGTTGTGATGTTGATGGCAAAAATGTCGAAGTGCTGGGAAATAATTTCAGAAATAATTTTGAAGTAGCTGTCGACCCTTTTGGAACCCTGTGGCAATCAGACAACGACGACGACGGAAATAAAGGAACCCGAATCAATTACGTGATGGAGTTTGGCAACTATGGCTACCAGGACGAGATGACGGGAGCAGGATGGCGCGCGCGACGCACGAACATGGAAAAAGAAATTCCATTCCGACATTGGCACTTGAATGACCCCGGTGTTGTTCCAAATGTCCTCCAGACCGGCGCGGGCTCTCCCTCTGGACTCACCATCTATGAAGGAACTTTGCTCCCTGAGAAATTTTACGGCCAGATGATTCATGCTGAGCCCGGAAATA
>Ga0111538_10005053_pt1 | contig 18094 bp, 18 predicted proteins | sample SoiMethybrSBSTD1_FD_79669 | JGI IMG/M metagenome (GOLD analysis project Ga0111538, IMG submission 79669) | Bulk soil microbial communities from a Populus tree surrounding site in Tennessee, USA - Soil MetaG P. TD hybrid SBSTD1 (version 2)... | ecosystem: Environmental > Terrestrial > Soil >...
CATCATAAATGGAAGGTGAGGCTGCAACATGGCGGGCATCGACGGGAAAGTGATCGCGATTACTGGCGCGAGCAGTGGCATCGGCCGCGCGGCGGCCCTTCTGTTGGCCGGACGAGGCGCAACCGTCGTGCTCGGAGCGCGAAGGATCGACGAACTGGAAGCCGTGGTGCGCGATGTTGAGCGCGCCGGGGGTGTCGCGAGTCACCGACGCACCGACGTGGCGAGGCGGGAGGACGTCGCCGCGCTCACGGCCTTGGCCAGCGATCGCCATGGCAAGCTCGACGTCTTGATCAACAACGCCGGCATCGGCCCGATCTCGAAGCTCGACCAGCTACGCGTCGAAGATTGGGAAGCGATGGTCGATATCAACGTCAAGGGTCTGCTGTACGGCATCGCGGCCGCGCTTCCTATTTTTCTTCGGCAAGGTTTTGGCCACTTCGTCAACACCATCTCGACCGCCGGCATCCAGATCAGCCCGACGATGGCGGTCTATGCCGCTACCAAGAATGCCGTGCGCACCCTGAGTGAGGGTCTGCGGCTCGAGTCTGATGGCAAGTACCGGGTGACCGGTATCTCGCCGGGATTCGTCGGAACCAACTTCGCCGAATCGATGACTGACCCCGGAGTGAGGGCGGGAATTCAGAAGCGGATGGACGAGATCGCGCTGGAGCCAGAGACGATCGCCCGCGCGATGGCGTTCGCGATTGAACAGCCGGACGATGTCGATGTCGGCGACATCGTCGTCCGACCTACTGTCCAGGGCTGAGCGTGTCGGATGGATGGGTCGATCGATCAGGGTGGGACGCGCTCGACTCTCGCACGTAGTGGCGAGGCACTGATTCAGCGACGCGCCTCCACGCGGGTCACTGACTCCGGAACTGGCCAGGAGACTCTGCCTTCTTTGTTGCCGATACGCACGACAAGCTCGGCTTCTCGTGCGCCTGCTGCCAGATACTCTGCCGTCGGATTGCCTGTGGTTGGAAACACCACCCAGAACTGCTCGTACGCGTAGTCCCGTCGAAACACACCTGCCAGCGCACGCATCTGGCGAAGTTCGGGAGTACTCGTTCCCCTGACTCCGTTGGAATTGCTACTTGCCCCCTTTGGGCGCATCAGAGCGACCCAGTCGAGTGGAATCACTCCAGAACCCTCTCGCGGATCGATTTCCACGAGAATCACCGTCGCGTTAGGGACCTCCGCTTCATGTACCAGAGCATTCGTCTCCTCGTCGCTCAGTCCACCAGACAACTGCGCCAGGCGTGCGGTCGCACGGATCACTTCGGGAGTCAGCCATGTCGCGCGAAGTTTGTAGTTGTACGAATGCTCGGTGTGCACGACGCGGAAATCGAAAGCACCACCAACCCTGCCATCCTGGCGCATCGAACGACCGACAGACTCTGCGTACTGCCGCGTCCAGTTCAGGAACGCCCGGTCGTTCTGAGTCTGCGCATGAACCGCGACCGTGACGAGAGAGGCAAGGAGAACAGCGTTCCGAATTCGGCTGAACGTCGTCACCTCGACTGCGTCCGCCTGAGGATCGCCACCAGTTCCTTTCCGCCTATCGCCGTCTTCGAAATGGTCATGCCGACCAGCTCGTAGCCGACAGTCCCCACTTCCTGTAGCTCTTTTTGCAGCGTCGACGTCTTGGATGTCGCGAGCAACTTGTACTCCGACTTGCTGGCGGGCGCATCCTTGTCACGTTCGAGAATGACGACGACCTCGTCGCCGCCAAACGTGCTGCCGAACACGGTTTGTCCTCGATACTGGAACCCGGCGTCGGCAGCTTCCTGCATTTCCTTCTGCATCGTTGACGTCTTGCTCGTGGCGAGCAGCTTGTAGGCGAATCGACCGGCCGACCTCTGGTCGGCACGGGACATCACGACGACGACCTCTTTGCCGCCAAACGCGGAGTCACCGCCCATCACCGACTGAAACTGAAACCCGGCTTCGGCGGCCTCATTCAGTTCCTTTTCCATCGTGGATGTCTTGTTGGTCGCCAGGACGCGATGCTCGAATGAGGAACCTGCGGTTTGAGCGGCAGCATCCGCTGAAATAAGGCACGCAACCGCGAGTCCGAGAACGCCGCGCACGGGCAGGCGCGAGTGAAGACGCATAGCTATCAACTCCTTGCCGGTCAGGCCGACCTAGACCGTATCGGCCGGTGTTGCTATGCGGAGCAGGGATTTCCTTGGGAAATTTACTCGCTGAGGGCGCAGACCTGAACCTGCGCCGGCCGGATTCGTCTAATCCTTTGTGACCATTCTCACCAGCGTTCGCTGCCTCTATACCCGCGGTCACATTCCTCCGCCATAGCGCCGCACGGCCGAATAGATTCGGCCGATCGCATTCCCACACAATCAGAAAGGACTGTCAGTCATGGCTCTCGCTGTATCCATGTCGCTCGTACTCTGGGTTGTCCTCGGGCTGTTCGCCTTGACGGTGCTGGCGCTCACGTTCCGCTACATCCCAAACGATCGTGTCGGCATCGTCGAAAAGCTATGGAGCCCGTCCGGTTCGGTGACGCGCGGCATCATCGCGTTGAACGGTGAAGCTGGCTTCCAGCCGGAGCTCCTGCGCGGTGGCTGGCACGTGATGATGCCGTTCCAGTACCGGTTGCATCAGATGCCGCTGGTCACGATTCCGAATGGCAAGATCGGCTACGTATTCGCACGCGACGGTCAGCCTCTGCCGCCGACGCAGACCCTGGCCGGCAACGTCACGGCCAACGACTTTCAGGACGTCGCTTCGTTCCTGCGCTCGGGCGGCCAGCGCGGACCGCAGCGCAAGATCCTGCGCGAAGGCACCTACGCGATCAACACCGCGCAGTTCGTGGTGATCACCAACGAGCGCGTGTATTTTCTCGCGCTTGACGCCGGCGACGGCGACACGTTCAAGCGGATGGCGGCGCTCATCGCCGATCGACGAGGATTCGAGCCGGTGGTCATCAAGGACGCGGAGGATGCCATTGGCATCGTCACGGTGCACGACGGCGCGTCGCTGCCCGATGGGCAGATCATCGCGCCGACGGTCGGCGACGATTCGAAGACGCCGTCGCTGTATCACAACAATTTCCAGGATCCTGAGAAGTTCCTCCAGGCCGGCGGTCTGCGCGGTCGTCAGCTGCAGACGCTGGTCGAGGGCACCTACTACATCAACCGATTGTTTGCGACCATCGAGATGATCCCGAAGACCGTGATCGAAGTCGGCAATGTGGGCGTGGTCGTGTCCTACACGGGTGAAGCCGGTGTCGATCTGACTGGCGAGCAGTACAAGCACGGCGAGCTGGTGAAGGTGCATTCGCGCGGCGTGTGGAACGAACCGCTGCTTCCCGGCAAGTACGCGTTCAACACCTACGCCGGCAAAGTGGCGATCGTCCCGACGACGAACTTCATCTTGAAGTGGAACAAGTCGGAGAGCGGGTCGCATCACTACGACGAGAACCTGTCGGAAGTGCTGCTGATCACCAAGGACGCCTTCGAGCCGTCGTTGCCGCTGTCGGTGGTCGTGCACATCGACTACCGCAAGGCGCCGCTGGTGATTCAGCGATTCGGCGACATCAAGCGCCTGGTCGAGCAGACGCTGGACCCGATGGTGTCCGCCTACTTCAAGAACGTCGGTCAGACGCGCACGCTGATTCAGTTGATTCAGGACCGCAGCGCGATTCAGCAGCAGTCGGGCGAGCAGATGAAGGCGAAGTTCTCGGAGTACAACCTCGAGCTGCAGGAAGTGCTGATCGGCACGCCGACGGCGGGCGTGCCCGGCAGTCAGATCGAGACCATCCTGACGCAGCTGCGGTCCCGCCAGATCGCGGAGGAGCAGGTCGAGACGTATACGCGCCAGGAAAAGGCGGCGATGAAGGAGAAGGAGCTGCGCGAAGCCGAATCGCGCGCCAAGCAGCAGACGTTCATCACCGAATCCGAGCTCTCGATCAACATCCAGAGCAACCAGGGCAAGGCGGAGTACGAACGTTCACGGCAGGAGGCGGCGCGCATCCAGACGCTGGCCACCGCCGAGGCGGAGAAGATCCGCATCCTCGGCGAAGGCGAAGCCAAGCGCATCCAGGCGATCGCCGGTGCGGACGCCGAGCGAACCGCCCGAGTCGGCATCGCCCAGGCGATGGCGATCGAAGAGCAGGTGCGGGCATACGGCGGACCTCGCCTGCAGTTGACACAGCAGGTGCTGAATCGGTTCGCCGAAGCGATTCAGTCGTCGCAGGTGGATGTGGTGCCGAAGATTCTGATCGCCGGTTCGAACGGCAAGGACGGCGGCGCGCCGATGAGCGGCAACGTGATGGAGGCGCTGCTCACGCTCATGCTGTCGGATCGACTGGGCGGCGACATCAGCGCGCCGGCCGCGCCGCGCAACGCCTCGGCCGACGCCATCCGCAAGCGCATCGAAGGCGACATGAAGCGCTGACGGACGCAGGGCGGCCTTTACGACGCCCGTGCAACAAGGTGGGGGCCGCCTTCGGGCGGCCCCGCGGTGCCGCGCTGGCCCTTTATCGCATCGCGCAGGAAGCGATGGGGAATGCGGCCACGAATGGCGCGGCCAGGAACGTAAACGTTCGGCTGGCGCGATCCAACGGTCGCGTGACCTTGTCTGTGTCCGACGACGGGAGCGGTTTCGAGCCGAGCCGAATCGCGATCGCCGGAACTCGACGCTGCCCGTGGGTGGGCGCGCTGATCATTCCACTCAAGCTATTTGCATCGCCTGTTCGTTCTGAGACGTTCGAAACGCGCGGGAATGTGAAGAGCGAGCACATCTACGGCTCGCGCACGATCCCGGCCGCGAAATACACGCCGGTGACGCTCCGGACGAGGAAGGCGATATCAGGCTCGTTCAGGCAGACAGCAGGGAACGGGAAAAGGTCGCCATGAAACTCGGCGTCTCCCTGGGCGCTGAGGGAGACTCGCGGTGTGTTGACGAGGACGGAATTGCCACCACCTGCACTGCCATCCGTGTCACACACCAAAGTGCCCATGACCTGGGGGTTATTCGCCGGCGTTCCGACGGCGTTGGTGTCCGCGAGCACCAACCCAGTTATTCGGAAACGTACGTCCCCGGACGGGAGATTCACACGAGCGTTCCCGCCGGTTGCGACCCACGGCGCGCCGGCCGCGTTGACTGCTCCCGTACCTGAGCCCACAACGCCTGCAGCTCCAGTTCGAATGTTCCCAACGAACGCCCCCCACCTGACTTCTTCCGCCGCTGCCACGAGGGTGCTTGACGCGGGTAGTAACAATGCGAGTGCGGCAGCACTCGAGAGAATCCAGGTCTTAGTGACTGTCATAACCCCTCCACACATACCCCACGGATACTGTTCGACGCGTGCGCCGGCCGATGCGACTGTCGGAGCCAGCGACAGCTGTCGACGCGGTTGGAGTCCCTAACGCAATTCACGATCCGTGGCGTCCTCACGGGACTTTGGTGCGTTATGAAGCCATCTGCGCCAGCGACTGTGCATTGGCGCACACATGCATCCACACGGCTGCATGTTCATGTCCACCACCTCCCGTCGGGGCGCCCTTCGTACCGCACGATCTTTCGGTCGAAGGTCACGTAGAGGTGACGCTCGTCTTCCGAGAGCGCGACGCCGTTGGGGAGGGTGTTGGGGAAGTCGCGGTTGTCGTCGAGCCAGGTGACGTGTCGTGAGAAGGGCCAGCTCCGGATCGAGCTGAGAGGGAATCTGGCCGCGATGTTGACTGCTTCCCAACAAAGGAAAAGGTCGCCAGAAACGGGCGACCTCTAGTGCCGGTTCAATTGGTTGCGGGGGCGCAAAGTGATAGTCGGGTGGTACAGTTGCGCGGCCTTGTTCGACTGCAAGCGGCCTAGAGCCCTCGCTTGTGCACCTATGAGCGCTGACGACAGTAAGCCACGCCCCGGCGAGACAGTCGCTCTCACGAGCAGTCCGCCCGGACTCTTGAACGGACTGCCACAGGAGGACCAGAACGCGATCGTGGCGATTGTCGGCAAGCCCGTCCTGCTCGTCGGATACGACGAGGACGGCCGGGCCGAACTCCACTTTGACGACCCTTTCGATATCCGGACCGACGAACACTCCCACACCCATTCGATTTGGGTGGCGCCGGAGTTCATCGAGCGATATCAGACGTGACGGTGAGGCGAGAGCAGCAACTGGGGTGTTGCTACTTGAGATTGGTTGCGGGGGGGGGATTTGAACCCCCGACCTTTGGGTTATGAGCCCAACGAGCTACCGGACTGCTCCACCCCGCGTCATGTTGTGTCGGGAACGGACCGAACGTTCGAATTACCTTACGGCCGGAACGACAGCTGCGAGAACGTTCAACTGTATCACGCGCCGCGACGCACGTTCAAGGCAGCCCGCCAAATGACTGCTCGTCTACTCCAGCGTAGTCGTCAACTGGTAGCGATCCTCAGGAATCTCGTCCGATCCCTGTAACGCCACCCTCAATCGATACTCCTGGCCCTCGGTCGCGGGAACCTTGGCGACGAGCGGCGCCCAGTCCGGTGGCCCGCTTCGGAACTCCACACCATCGATGCTCACCAGGGAGGTCGTGCCGCTGTGCTCGGTGTCCCACCTGAGGCGTACGACCAGCGTGCCATCGCCGGTGACCGCGACATTGAACTCGTCCGCGAGATTGCAACTCGAGAGCGTCCCGTGGACGGTCACCCCGGTGTTGATCGTCCGCGGCACCGGCGGTCTCGTTGGCGAGGAAATGACGGCGACGTTCGACGCGCACGACACGCCCGTGGGCGAGATGATGACCACCCAACCCGAGCATGCGACGAGCGGAAACAGACACAGCACCGTCGTCGCAATCGCCTTCATGACGCCCTCCGGGTCTATTCGATCTACGCCCGGAATGGTGGCGCGTCAAGTGGCACCGCCACCGTAGGGCTGGTCCTTTCGGACCGGCCAGTGGCTTCTGCGTTTGTTACTTCGGACGACGGGTGTCGGTCTGCGGGACGTCTTTGAGGATGAAGAGCTTTTCGCCGGGCTTGATGAGACCGAGCTCGCGTCGGGCGAGGTCCTCGATGGCACTCGAGTCTTCCTGGAGTCGCTGGGCCTCTTCGCGGAGCCGGGCGTTTTCCGCGCGCACGTCAACGAGCGACTGCTCCAGCGCGCGATACTCCTGGCGCTTCTTCAGCATTTCGAGCAGGCCCTTCTCACCGACCAGGGCGTCGAGGACCAGCACGCACCCGACGAACACGAGCAGATACTGTACGGCGCGGCGGCCGCGGCGGCGCTTGTCGGGAGTGCTCGCGCTGGCGGGTGTTGCAGTTCTCTTCTTCACGTCAGCTATCGATAGGTCGTGGCAGAATAGCGCGTTTTGATCACGAGTACAACTCTTAAGTAGCACTCGCGATCAAAAAGTACAAGAAAAAAACCGTGACCCAGATGCCTGTCTCGACCGTTTCGATCGTCCTCACCACGATCGGTGCCGATGCCGACGCCGCGGCGATCGCGCGCACGCTCATCGAGGAGCGTCTCGCGGCGTGCGTCAACATCCTTCCACCCATGACCTCGATCTATCGCTGGCAAGGGAAGGTCGAGCAGGACCGCGAGCAGCAGATGGTGATCAAGACCGCATCCGGCCGCGTCGACGATCTGCAGGCGCGGCTGCGGCAGCTGCATCCCTACGAGCTGCCCGAGTTCCTCGTCCTCGATGCCACGGGATCCGAGGCCTACCTCGCGTGGGTAGGGGAGTCCGCGAGCCGTTTTTGACCGTCCCTGCACCTTACGGTGCAGAGGTCGTGATGTTTACTCGTCTTTCCACCGGGCTCGCCCTTGCGTTAGCCCTGACCAGCGCCGTCCGGGCAAACGCCCAGTCGATCCGCCCGCCCTCGTCAATTGAGATCCTCGCCGGGCACGCCGGGTTTGCGGACGAGGCAACGATCGAGCATTCGGTATTTGGCGGGGCGGGCAGGATATACATCACACCCCGAATCAGCGTCGGCCCGGAAATGACCTACATGCGCGGGCCAGGAGACGATCGGGACTGGTTCTTCCTGGGGAACGTCATTTACGACTTCCGGAGTCCCCGGTCAGGACGTCCGCCACGCGTCAGCCCGTTCCTGATCGGCGGTGCCGGCTTCTTCACGCACAGCGATCGCGTCGGAACCGGGATCTACACCTCAGGCGAAGGCACGTTCGCGGCCGGGGCAGGCACACGCGTCCACATCACCGACCGCGTGTGTGTGATGGGGGACCTTCGCTTCGGGTGGGAATGGCACTATCGCGTTACCGGTGGGATAGGGATCTCCCTTTAGCTTTGTGCGGCCGCTTTCTTCCTGAGCCGTGCCTTCAGTAACGCGATGCCGGGTGGCAGCAGCGAGATGAAGATCACCACGGCAACGACGTAGTGAATGCGTGATTCGATGTTGGGGATGGCGTTGCCGAGCATGTAGCCCGCCGTGAGCATGCTTCCGACCCACAGGATGGCGCCCACGACGTTGTAGGTGGCGAACTGGCGGTAGCCCATCTCGCCGACACCGGCGACGACAGGCGCGAACGTCCGCAGGATCGGAATGAACTGCGCCAGGATAATCGTCTTGCCGCCGTGCTTCTCGTAGTACTCGTGCGTCATCCGCAAGTGCTCGCGGCGGAACAGCAGCGAATCGGGGCGGCTGTAGAGCGCCATCCCGCTTCGATGACCGATGTAGTAGCCGGTGGCGTTGCCGATGATCGCCGCCGGAATCAGCGCCAGCAGCAGCATCGCGTAGTCGAAGTCGCCGCGCGCCGCGAACAAGCCGGCCGTGATGAGCAGCGAATCCCCGGGCAGAAAGAACCCGACGAGCAGCCCGGTCTCGGCAAAGACGATCACGATCAGACCGTAAAAGCCGACGAGCCGGATCAGCTCGGGGACGTTGTAGACGTTTGAAAAGAACTCGTGGATGACATCCATCAGAGGTGGTCGAGTGCCTGGGCGAGATCGTCGCGAAGGTCTTCGATGTCTTCGATACCGACCGAAATGCGCACCAGATCGTCGGTGACGCCGATCGCCTGCCGCCGTTCCGGCGGGACCGACGCGTGCGTCATCGTCGCAGGGTGGCTGATCAGCGTCTCGACGCCTCCCAGGCTTTCGGCCAGCGACATCAACCGGACCCCTTCGAGCAAGGTGCGCGCCTTATCCAGCGATCCGAGCTGCACGGAGATCAGACCGCCGAACCCGCACATCTGCTTTCGCGCCAACGCATGCTGCGGGTGTGAGGGCAAGCCAGGATAGTGCACGCGTGTCACCTTCGGATGCGCGGCGAGGAACTCGGCCAGCGCCATCGCGTTGGCGTTGTGCCGTTCCATTCTGATCGTCAGCGTCTTGGTGCCACGCAGCACCAGCCACGCATCCATCGGACCGAGGATCGCGCCCTCGGCGTTCTGGATGAACCGCAGCCACTCGATGTGCTCGTCCTTCACGGCGACCACGATGCCGCCGACGCTGTCGCTGTGGCCGTTGAGGAATTTGGTGGTGCTGTGGACCACGAGGTCCGCGCCGAACTCGATCGGCCGCTGCACGTAGCGGCTCGCGAAGGTGTTGTCCACGACGACGACCACGTTGCGAGCGTGCGCGATCTCGCACGCGCCGCGCAGGTCCGTCAGTCGCAGCGTCGGATTGGTCGGCGACTCGAGGAACAACAGCTTTGTCGACGGGCGAATCGCGCCCTCGATCTCCTCGAGATTCGACGAGTCCACGTAGCTGAAATCGAGCTGATACTTCCGGAGCACACGCTCGAACAGCCGATAGGTGCCACCATAGGTGTTGTCGGTGACGACGACGTGATCGCCCGATTGGAGCAGCGTCATGACCGCACCTTCCGCGGCCATGCCTGACGCGAAGGCGAAGCCGGCCTTGCCCTTCTCGATGGCCGCGATATTGGCCTCGAGCGCGGCCCGCGTCGGGTTCTGGGTGCGCGCGTACTCGTACCCCTTGTGGCGGCCGAGACCGTCCTGGACGTATGTGGACGTTTGATAGATCGGCGTGATGATGGCGCCGGTTGACGGATCGGGTTCCTGACCGGCGTGAATGCAGATCGTGCTGAATCGGGCCTCGTCTCGTAACTTCACGATGTTCGCAGCGTACTCCAGACGCGTGAGGCGGGCCACCTCGCGGTGGCCCTTGTATCGGGCGAACGTGGCCCGGGAACCGGGCGACTAATTCCCGGCGGAAACCGATCGGGTGCGCAGCTCGCGTTCTGCCTGGAGCCAGTGCTCGAGATCGCGTCCGTGCGGGGCACCGGCGGCGAGGAAGAGCTCGTACGCGCGGTTAGCGATGTCGGCGTGGCTGAGGGATGAAAGCGATGATGCGGTCGATGTCGCGGGTGTCATCGGTGACTTGCGAGTGCGGGTCCGGGTCGTGGTCATGGTCGATTGCGTGGTCTGGGTACTTTTGGGCATTCACACCTCTCGCGATGAAGCAACAAGGGCTTACAGGCATAATACGCGAACGATCCGGATTGTCCAGTCGTCAGTACTGAACCACGCATGTCGCCAGACCCTCGTCCTCTGCTTCCCGCGTCACCAGGCTCGCGCATCGATGTCATTCGGCAGTGGTTGATCGGGACGTTTGTGGGACGCGCGTTCCTGGTCGGCGCGTCGATCAAGCTCGTCGCGTTTCTGCTGTCGCTGATCCTCGGCCGCTCGCGAGGACTCAACGCCTTCGACGCCATCGGCGACATCGCACTCGTGGCCGCGACGATTGCCCTCGGCTATCGCCTGTACGTCGATGTGAAGCGCCGCCTGCTCTGGCGCGTGCGCCGCAAGTTGATCGTCTCGTACATCTTCATTGGCTTCGTGCCGGTGCTGCTGGTCATTGCGTTCTTCCTCGTGTCGGGCACGCTGCTGTTCCTGAACGTCAGCGCCTACGTGTTGCGCAATCGCATCGCGACAGTTGTCGATCAGACGCAGTTCCTCGCCCAGACCGCAGCCATCGAAGTCCAGCGGGCACAGAACGAGCGCGAGGTGGCCGACACCCTGGCTCGTCGCCAGTTGGCGGCGGTCCGCCGCTATCCGCTGGTGTCCTACGCCGTCGTGCCGGCACCGGCAGGCTGCGACACGGGCACGCATCGACGGTCGCTGCCCGCGGCTGTCGCCGGGCCGTGGTCGCACATGGCGCCGCCGGCGTCGATTCCCGAGTGGGTGAAATGCGCCGATGTGGCCAGCCTGACCACGTCCGACAGCGAGCCTGCCTCGCTTGTTGTCCGTGCCGTGGCCTGGCCGGAGGGTGCGCGCAATGCGGTCGTCGTGGACATTCCGGTCGGTGACGGGCTGCGACAAGAGCTGCGCAACGAGATGGGCATCACCATCGGCGGGATTTCCACGGTCGAAGGCGATCCAAGCGTCCCCCGTGAGGCCCGCCGCGTCAGGATTCTGAGCGGCTCGAGTACGCGCGTCGCCGATCCCTCGGAGCCGATCGAGTGGGTCGGCTTTCTGGACTATATCGACTGGGCGTCGGGACAAACCAACGCGGCGACTGTCAGCTTCAGGATGGGATTGGGCGCGGTGTTCCAGTATCTCTCAGGACCGTCGCTCGGCCGCATCAACAACCTCAATTTCGGGCAGCTGCTCCTGCTGCTGCTCGCCGTCGTCGCCACGCTGTTCCTCATTATCCAGGTCGTGGCGTTCATGATGGGGCTGACTCTCGCGCGATCGATTACCGGATCGGTCCACGAGCTGTTCACCGGAACCGAACGCGTCCGCCGCGGTGACTTCACGCACAAGATCGCCATCCGCTCGCGCGATCAACTCGGCGAGCTCGCGGCGTCGTTCAACTCGATGACCAGCAGCATCGAGGAGCTGCTGCAGCAGAAGGCGGAGAAGGAACGGCTCGAGCAGGAGCTGCGCATCGCCCGCAGCATCCAGATGTCGCTGCTGCCGCAAGGGTCGCTGGTGTTTCCCGGTGTCTCGCTGTCGGGGCATTGCGTGCCCGCGCGCGAAGTGGGCGGCGACTATTATGATTTCCTGCCGCTCGATGAGGCGCGGATCGGGATCCTCATCGCTGACGTGGCAGGCAAGGGAACGTCGGCGGCGCTCTACATGGCCGAGCTCAAGGGCCTCATGCTGTCCCTCAGCGAACTCCATGCGTCTCCGCGGCATCTGCTGATCGCCGCCAACCGCATCATCTCGAAACACCTGGATGCCCGCAGCTTCATCACCATGATGTATGCGGTCGTCGACCTGCGCGAGCGCACGATCACGCTGGCCCGGGCTGGCCATTGCCCGCTCGTCTACGTGCCCGGGCCGTACGCGCTGTCCCGGGCGTCACAAACGCTGCAGCCGGACGGGATGGTGCTCGGTCTGCAATTCGATACCGGCGATCTGTTCAGCCGGACGCTCGCCGAAGTAACCCTGCCGCTTGGTCTCGGCGATCTGTTCCTGCTCTATACCGACGGGATCAGTGAAGCGATGAACGTCGCCGGCGACTGCTTTGGCGACGCGCGGCTGGCCGACCTGGCGTCCCTGCACGCCGATCTTGCGTCCGACGACTTGCGCGACTGTATCCTCGGCGAGGTTCAGGCCTTCGCCGGATCCGCGGCACAGCACGACGATATGACGATGGTGCTGCTGAAGATCGGAGAGCGGTAGCGTGGTCGTCGTGTTTGCCACCTCGTCCGATATCGAGGCCAGTGTCGTCATGGCGCTGCTCGACAGTCACGGCATCGAGGCCATCCGCGCCTCGGGTAGCACGCACGGGATCTGGCCGATGACGGTGAGCGCGCTGGGTGAGATTCGCGTGGCGGTGGCCGATTCAGCCGCCGAGGATGCGCGGCGCATCATCGAGAGCCACCGTCAGGATGTCGGATCGCGAGTGGTGCGGCTGCGCGACGAGTTCGACGACCTGCAGACCCGAATCGACTACCGGTTTCGCGATCGCGGAATGCTCGAGCACGCGCTGACGCACAAGTCGCGCGCCGCCGAAGACGCCTCGGGCGGAGTCACCGATAACGAGTCACTCGAATTTCTCGGTGACGCCGTGCTCGGCCTGGTGGTTGCCGATGCGTTGTTCCACCAGTACCCGACCTACGACGAAGGACAGAAGTCGAAGATCAAGGCGGCGGTGGTCTCGACGCAGTCGCTGGCACGGCACGCGGAGCAGCTCCGGCTCGGCGAGCATCTGATCCTTGGACGCGGCGAGGAAAAGACCGGCGGCCGGTTCAAGCAGGCACTGCTCGCCGACGCCTACGAGGCGCTGATCGCGGCGATCTATCTCGACGGCGGCCTCGAAGCGGCCGAGGCGTTCCTGCGTCGCGAATTGAAGGACGCACTCGACGAGGGCAGCGCGCAGACGTTTGCGCGCGATTACAAGTCGGCGCTGCAGGAGCGGCTCCAGGCGCTCGGCCGGCCGCTGCCGGAATACCGTGTGTCGGGCGAAGCCGGTCCCGATCACCGCAAGACCTTCAGCGTCGAAGTCGTTGTCGGCGGCGACGTGCTCGGCGCGGCGACTGGCCGCGCCAAAAAGGAAGCGGAGCAGGAGGCCGCTCGAGAGGCGCTGGCGCGCCTCTCGGGAACGCCCAATGCCCAATTCCCAACGCCCAATGATTGATATCGACGAGGGCGAGGTCTATCGCCTCATCGGCGAGGACGGGTTCGCGCGTCTCGTGCGCGCGTTCTACGCGCAGGTGCCGTCGGATCCGATTCTCGGCGCGATGTATCCACCACACGACCTTGCCGGCGCGGAGCAGCGGCTGCGCGATTTTCTCATCGGGCGCTTCGGTGGTCCGCCGCGCTACGTCGAAGAGCGCGGGCACCCGCGTTTGCGCATGCGCCACATGCCGTTCAGGCTCGACGAAGCGGCGCGCGATCGATGGGTGGCGTTGATGAACCGGGCGCTCGACGAAGTGGCCCTGCCTGCGGACGTGACGGTGGTGTTGCGGGAGTTTTTTGCGGCGACGGCGACGTTTCTGAGGAACGCGTAACTCAAAATGCAAAATTCAAAATGCAAGACTGCGCGCGGAGGGGAGCGCGCGCGGCGTTAGCATCTCGAATTTTGCATTTTGCATTCTGCATCTTGCGTTAATCGATTTCGATAATCCCCCAGCTCTTGCGCTCCTCTGGTGTCGCGTCGATGCCAGCAAAGGCAAGGGCTGGTGCGACCTCGGGTGTCGGGACCCGGGCCAGCGCATAGCGCTGCACCTCGCGGGCGACGTCGTCGTCGGTTGGCGGCATCGGTCGGCAATACAAGCGGACCCACAGCCGCAGCAGCGGATCGGTGAAGCTGTAGCGCTTCTGTCTCGAGACGACGAGGTCGACATCCTCGAGCCACGAGAGATAGTCCTTGGTGGAGCCGGGCGTGCGGCGCAGTCGCTGCGAGATCTCGGTCAGCGTCAACGACTCTTCCTCAGCGAGGATGTCGAGGATGGCCTTGAGTGCGCCGTAGCCGCGCGCGCGATGGAGTCGCAGCTCATAGCAGAAGCGGCACCACCGGCTCAGCACGCCGTCATTGCCGACGAGCGCGGTCAACGCGCTGATCGGATCGGGCACGCCGCCAGCGTGGGTGATCGCCTCGCCCATCGCCTTGACGTAGACCGCACGGCCATCGGTGAGCGCGGCGACGGTTTGTCCGAGAAAGTCGCGGTCGTCTGTGGCCATGCGCTCGTAATTGCCGAAGACCGGGGCGAGCACGTCGGTGACATCGAGCGGGGTCAACGCCGGCTGGTGCATCACCTCGAAGCGCGCGGTGGCGTCGCGCAGCAGCCGATGCGCGCGAGCGACGTAGCGGGTGGTGAGCACGAAATGGTTCGGGCTCTCGGCCAGCGCGTCAATCAGTTCGCGGAGGACGCGGCGGAGGCCGGGGAAGCTTTCAAACGTCCGCAACTCGAGCACTTCATCGAGCAGGAACGTGCACGGTTCGCCGCCAGGGGCGCGCGCCGTGTCGAAGAACGCGAGCAGGGCGTCGAACGCCTCGCGCGCCGATGTCGGCGCCGGCTCAGCGCCATGCCACCGGAATGGCGACGCCGACGTCACCGCCTGGAGAAACCGCTCGGGCGTTGTTGCGCAACGCTCGATGTCGATGTACTGCACGGCCTGCCGGCCTAGTCGCTCGCGCAGACGCTGCAGCAGCCAGGTGCGGCCGGATCCGCATCCTCCGAGTAATACCGGAATTCGTGAAGGGGACGCTTCGAGCGCCCCATGCACTCGACGTTCAAACCCCGCCGCTGGACCTGCGATTCCCGCTACTATCCCCGTTCTCCGCTCTTCATTCAATGTGTCCGCCCCCTCATCGGGATTCTGATGCCACGGGCATCAGCCGTCGCAATCGCGTCCTCGTACCCCGCGTCGGCATGACGCGCGACGCCAATTCCAGGATCAGTTGTCAGCACCCGCTCGATGCGCTCGTCTGCGTCAGATGTTCCGTCGGCCACGATCACCATGCCGGCATGCAGCGAGTAGCCGATGCCGACGCCGCCGCCGTGATGAACCGATACCCAGGTTGCGCCCGCCGACGTGTTGAGCAGCGCGTTGAGGATCGGCCAGTCTGCAATCGCGTCGCTGCCATCGCGCATCCCTTCCGTCTCGCGGTTGGGCGACGCCACCGAGCCCGTGTCGAGATGATCGCGGCCGATGACAATCGGCGCGCGAACACGTTTCGTGCGTACGAGCTCGTTAATCTTGAGTCCGAATCGTGCACGCGCGCCGTAGCCAAGCCAGCAGATGCGCGCAGGCAGTCCTTGGAACGCGACGCGCTCGCGCGCCATATGTATCCAACGACAGAGTGCGGCATCATCCGCAAACATGTCGAGCGCTGCCTCATCGGTGACGTGAATGTCTTCTGGATCACCAGAAAGGGCTGCCCAGCGGAACGGCCCTTTGCCCTCGCAGAACAGAGGCCGCACATATTCCGGCACGAAGCCGGGAATGTCAAACGCGTTTTTCACGCCCGCGTGCTTCGCCTGTGCGCGAATGTTGTTGCCGTAGTCGAAGGTCACCGCACCGCGCGCTTTCAAGGCGAGCATCGCTTCCACGTGTCGTGCCATCGACTGCATCGACTGCTCGACATAACTGTCCGCGTCGCGCTCACGCAGTCGCATCGCTTCAGCAAGCGTCATGCCGCCAGGTACGTAACCGTTGAGCGCATCGTGTGCGGACGTTTGATCGGTCAAGATGTCGGGTATGACACTACGACGTACGAGCTCGGGGAGCACATCAGCCGCGTTGCCTTCGAGGCCTATCGATCGCGCCACCTTGTCGCGGCGCCAGGCGGCGAGCGTCTGCAGCGCCTCGTCGAGATTCGTTGTGGCCGCGTCGAGATACCGCGTCTCGAGACGACGCGAGATCCGACTTGGATCAACCTCGATCACCAGTGCAGACGCGCCGTTCATCGTCGCGGCGAGCGGCTGCGCGCCGCCCATGCCGCCGAGACCGGCGGTGACGACAATCCGTCCACTCAAGGTGCCGCCGAAATGGCGATGCGCAGCGGCGGCGAAAGTCTCGTAAGTACCCTGCAAAATGCCCTGTGTTCCGATGTAAATCCAGCTGCCGGCCGTCATCTGGCCGTACATCGTCAGACCGCGATGTTCGAGATCACGAAATGTTTCCCACGTGGCCCACGCCGGCACGAGCATCGCGTTGGCGATGATCACGCGCGGGGCGCCGGCGTGTGTGCGAAACACGCCGACCGGCTTTCCTGATTGTACGAGAAGCGTTTCGTCGGCCTCGAGCCGCCGCAGTTCCGCAACGATAGCGTCGAACGACTCCCAGTTGCGCGCGGCTTTTCCTGATCCGCCGTAGACGACGAGATCGTCGGGACGTTCGGCGACATCGGGATCGAGGTTGTTCATCAGCATGCGCAGCGCAGCTTCCTGCGGCCATCCTTTGCACGAGAGCTGAGTCCCTCGTGGTGCGCGAATGGTGCGAGTGCCGATCGTCATGCCATGAATGACCGCATCGCCGGGACCGTACACGGCGTTCGGAAAGATCAGACCTTAAGAATGCTGCGCGTGGTTGTCAATCGATCTGCGAAAAAAAAAATTATTTGACTTTCAGCGCGCACGCGCGTTCGAGATCACCGGCCTCGATCATCGCCGTAATCTGCGCGATGTCGTGCGACGGCGGACGATCGCGCTCGAGTGTCGGCACACGCGCGCGAATGGTTTCATGCACGCGCATCAGCGGCGTCGATGAGACGAGCGGTGCGAGCAGATCGATCGCCTGACACGCGCACAACACTTCGACGGCCATCACCTGTCGCGCGAGCTCGAGCGCGCGCGTCGCCTTCAATGCGGCGGCCATGCTCATGCTGACGTGATCCTCGGTGTTCCCCGATGTCGGAATACTGTCAACGCTGGCCGGATGGGCGACAGTCTTCAGCTCGGACGCGAGCGCAGCCGCGGTCACCTGCGCCATCATCAATCCCGACTGCAGACCGCCGTGGCGAGTCAGGAAGGCGGGCAGGCCGCTGCTCGACGGGTTGACGAGGCGATCCGATCGCCGTTCGCTGATCGTCGCAAGCTGCGCGAGGCCGAGACACAGTACGTCGGCGGCAACGCTGACCGGCGCGCCGTGAAAATTTCCGCCGGAGACGATCTCGCCGGTGTCGGCAAACACCATCGGGTTGTCGGTGGCGGCGTTGGCTTCCGCGTCGAACGTGCGATGCGCGAATCCGAACACGTCGCGCGCCGTGCCATGCACTTGGGCGGTGCAGCGCATGGAATAGGCGTCCTGGACGCGCCCGCAGTTCGCATGGCCGGCGTTGATCGGACTGTCGGCGAGCAAATGGCGAAGGTTTTCCGCCGACGTTCGCTGGCCGGCCAGCCCGCGGGCCTCGTGGATACGCGGATCGAACGGCTTGGTCGACCCTTGCAGGCCGTCAATACTGAGCGCCGCCGCGATATCGGCCGCTCGCGCCAGCCGCATCGCCCCGGCCAGCGCCAGGCCGAGCAGCGCGGTGGACGGCTGGGTGCCGTTGATTAAGGCCAATCCTTCTTTGGGTGCCAGCGATGCGGGCGTCAGACCAACGCGCGCCAGCGCCGCGGCACCAGGCTCGCGTGTTCCCTCGTGCCAGGCTTCACCTTCGCCAATGAGCACGAGCCCCAGGTGCGCCAGCGGCGCCAGGTCGCCGCTCGCTCCGACCGATCCGCGCGACGGCACGACGGGGTGTACCCGGCGATTGATCAGCGC
>Ga0111538_10005054_pt1 | contig 18093 bp, 15 predicted proteins | sample SoiMethybrSBSTD1_FD_79669 | JGI IMG/M metagenome (GOLD analysis project Ga0111538, IMG submission 79669) | Bulk soil microbial communities from a Populus tree surrounding site in Tennessee, USA - Soil MetaG P. TD hybrid SBSTD1 (version 2)... | ecosystem: Environmental > Terrestrial > Soil >...
AATCGCGGCCACCGCGGCAGTCAATGATGCGATCAACACTCTCGGCGTCGCGCTCTTCCACGACATGACCAGCCAGACGGGTGCGCCATTCGATGCCGCGCTCCGCGCTTTCCTCGTGGCGCGGAGCCTCTGCGGCGCAGAGTCGTTCCACGACGCTGTGGACAAGGCCTACGCCGATGCGGCGGGCAGCACGAAAGCGCTCTACGCGTGCCTGGAGCGCTTTCAGGAGGCGCTGCAGCGCGTGGCGCTTGGCGCGCTGCGCCGGAGAATCGCCGGCTCCGCGGGTGCCACGGCCGCGAGCTACGCCGGGAAGCTCGATGCGTTGCGTGGAGCCGACTGGCCGCCGGCGACCTCCGTACCCGCGCCGGCCTCCGAGGCGCCCGCCGAAGTCCTCGAGCGGCTCTCCGCGGCGGAGGCTGTGGAGGCAGGAATGGACCTGGCGGACCTCCGCGATGCGGCGAACGTGCCGGTCGAGGCAGCCCGCGCGGCGTGGTTGAAAGCCGGCGAGATGCTGCTCGTCCAGCGCGTGCTCGAAGAAGGGGCCCGGGTGCTCACCCCCGCGGCGGAGGACGTCCAAACGCGCGCATCTCTCCTCGAGTACGTCCGCGATCTGAGGCGGCGCCTCGCGGCGGCCATCCTGCGCGGACCGACCGAAGAAAGCTTGACCGTCGAGGGGCTGGGGCTTCCCATGGAGCGAGAGCGCGCAGCGCGAAAGCTCGAGGAAGCGCGCGTGCGTGAGCCCTTGACGGTCAGCGGGCTCTTCGTCGTCGTGGAAGCGCTCGCGAGAGTCGTTGACCGCGCGGTCCCCCCTACCGGAGCTCCCCGCACCGCCGCTGACGCATCCCATCGAAAGGAGTCAGCATCGTGACCGACAACTCGCGTTCCAGCGTCCGACTGGGCTGTGAAGTCGCGGCCCTTCTCGCCGTTTTGGCCCTCGAAGCGTCCCCCGCGCTGGGCGCGTTCTCCTGCGATCGCTTTCGCCGGGGCGACGCGAACGGCGACGGCGAGGTGAACCTGAGCGACCCCGTGGCGACGCTGCTCGCCCTTTTCGCGTCAGGTCCTCCCATCGGCTGCGCGGACGCCGCCGACGCCGACGACTCGGGCTCGCTCGAGCTGACGGACGCAGTGTTCACCCTGGAATACCTCTTCCAGGGGCATGCGGCGCCCTCCGCCCCCGGCCCCACGGAGTGCGGGCCGGACGCAACGCCGGACGCGCTGAGCTGCGACGCTCAGGACGTCTGCGATCCGCCGCGCGTTGACTCCGATCTGTCGGGCTTCCAATCGTTCACGTTCGAAATGGCCGGCGCGTTCGGATTCTGCCCCGACATCGGGAGCGTCTACAGTGCGAGCATCGTAAAGATCGCCGAGAGTCAGTACCACCTCGAGATGGCCGTGCTTCGCGAGGGCACCGAAGGCGTCGACGAATGCCTGCCGCCCGTGCGCGGCTCTCCCTGCTACGTCGCCGAGCCCCTGCCCGGCCGCGACTTGAGCGCTGAGGAGGTCGCGACGGTGCTCGCCGAGTTCCAGTCCGTAGGCCTCATCGCCGAGCGGGATCCGATTTGCGACTGCGTCGCGATCGACCCGTGCAGAGTGCTCGATTTCCAGTGGGACAGCGTGCGCGCGAGCGACTTTCCGTGCGCGGAACCGCACCTGGACGGAGGCACCGTGGCCGACGTGCTCAGCCTCCTCGAGGGCTTGCGCGGCTAGGAAGCGGCTTAACCTTTCGCGAGCTCGACGGCCCGCTGCGGCTCGACGATCGGCGCGGGCGTCCTGACCAGCGCGTGGATCTCTTCCTGGAAGACCCGCGTGCGCGTGCCGAGGTGATGCGCGGGCGGCGCAGGGCTGAGCTCGAGGACGACACGCCGCCCCTCGACGAGGCCTGGCTCGCCTTCGAGCTCGACGCGGACGACTTCGAGCCGCTTCACGCGCGCGGAGAGCTGGCAGCGGCCGCCGAGCGCTCGCGACGCCTGCGCGTACCTGCGGCGGAGCTCATCGAGCGCGCCTCGAGGAATGAGGCCGAGCATGCGAGTCCTCGGACCTTCTGCCTGGCGCGTGAAGACGCGAATCCTTGCCATGTCCGACGCGCCCACTGTGGACGGAGTCGTTGCAGCCGCCGAGCCTGCCATGCGGTTTTCCTCGTTCGATTCCCCTCTTCGCCGGCTTCGTCATCGGCCGGCGCATGGCGCCACCTTTGGCCGTTCGCGTTACGGGAAGGAGGAACGTCCGCGAACCTTCCCAACGACAGCAGCCGGCGCCATACTGTGCCCATGAGCAACGCCCCTTCGAAGTTCTACATCACGACGGCCATCGACTATCCCAACAGCGTCCCGCACATAGGGCACGCTTACGAGAAGGTCGTCGCCGACTTCTACGCCCGCGCGAATCGCCTGCGCGGCGCGAAGACCCGGTTCCTGATCGGGCTCGACGAGCACGGGCAGAAAATCCAGCAAGCCGCCGAGAAAGCGGGGATGTCGCCGCAGGAGTTCGTGGACGAGAAAGCGCGGGCTTTTCGAGAGCTCTACCGGCTGCTCGACATCTCCTACGATGATTTCATCCGGACTTCGGAGCCGCGTCACCGCGCTTTCGCGGCGGAGCTCTACGAGGCAGCGCAGCGCCGCGGAGACGTCTACAAAGGCTTCTACGAGGGCGACTATTGCGTCTCTTGCGAGAAGGCCTACACGAAAAGCGAGCTCGTGAACGGCAGATGCCCCATCCACGACATTCCCACGACCGTGGTCCGCGAGGAGTCGTATTTCTTCAAGCTGGGGAAGTACCGCGACGCCGTCCGCAGCCACATCCAGAGCCACCCGGAATTCATCGTCCCTGCCGAGCGTCGCAACGAGATCCTCTCCCGCCTCGGCGATGAAGTACTCGATCTGTCTGTCTCGCGCTCGACGTTCCAGTGGGGCGTGCCTCTTCCGAACGATCCTTCGCACGTGCTGTACGTCTGGTTCGACGCTCTCGCGAACTACATGTCGGCGCTCCGGCAGCCGCAGGACGTGTTCCAAGAGTTCTGGCCAGCGGACTGCCACGTGATCGGGAAGGACATCATCTGGTTCCACACCGTCATCTGGCCCGCGATGCTCCTGTCGACGGAGATGGAGTTGCCGCGCCAGGTCTATGCGCACGGCTTCATCCTCGATAAGGACGGGCGGAAGATGTCGAAGCATCTCGGCAACGTGGTCGACCCACTCGCGGTCGTCGAGGAGTACTCCGTCGACGTGCTGCGGTTCTACTTCCTGCGGACTTTCTCGAGCGGCCTCGACGGCAAGTTTTCGATCGAGGAGCTGGAGGAGAGATACCAGTCCGAGCTCGGGAACGATCTGGGCAACCTCGTGCTGCGGATCGCCAAACTCATCGAGAGCCGACTCGGCGGCACGATCGCGACGGACGGCCACCCCGCCGACCTCGACCCCGCCGCCACGATCCGCGACTATTTCCAGCTCGTGGATGCTCGCGAGCATTCCCGCTGCGTCGAGGTGCTCTGGAGCTACGTCCGGCGGACCAACGCGTACCTGAACGAGAAGCAGCCTTGGAAGGCGGCGCCGGGCCCGGAGCTCGAGCGGAGCCTCGCGACCAGCCTGGAAGCGATGCGCCTGATCGCACACCTCTCCGAGCCGATCCTTCCCGCGACGGCTCGCGCCATCGGCGCGTCCCTCGGATTCGAGCTCAGTTCTGTGGCGGCGCTCTTCACGGGGCCGCGCACGTACCGCGTGACGCTCGGGAAGCCGCTTTTCCCGCGCCGCGAGAAACCGTCGCGGGCGGAAGCGGGAGCGAGTGGCACTGGCGGCGCGGCCGGCGCCAGCGCCCCGGCAGCCGGCCCGAAGCCGGGCGATGGCAAGGCCGGCGATGGGCCCAAGGACCCTTTCTCGAAGCTCGACCTGCGCGTCGGCCGCATCGAGGAAGTGAGGGACCATCCCAACGCCGACGCCCTATTCGCCATGACGGTCGACCTCGGCACCGACAAGCGCTCGATCTGCGCGGGCCTTCGCAAGCACCTGCAGGCCGATGACCTGCTGGGGCGCAAAGTCCTCGTGCTCGCGAATCTGAAGCCGGCCATGCTGCGGGGTGTCGAGAGCGCGGGGATGATCCTCGCCACGGATCGGAAAGACGGCAAAGTCGCTCCGGTCGAGCCGGGCCCGGCCAACCCCGGCGACTCGGCGACGGTCGAAGGCATCGTCTCCGCGCCCAAGTCGAAAGTCTCGATCAGCGACTTCGAGAAAGCGCCGCTCACGATCCAGTCGGGACAGGTCACGTATGCCGGGAAGCCGCTCCACACGCCGTCGGGACCCGTGACCTGCGACGCGGAGGACGGCGCGCGGGTTCGCTGACGCGGATCACTCCTGCGAGCGCAGCGCCGCGCCGAGGTCCGCGAATGCGCTGGCGGCGGATCTGCGCGCGTAGACGACGATCCCGTCGCGACCGGCCCCGGCGACTTTGCGCGAAGGCCCATACTCGAGGTCAGCCGCCGCTGGCTCCGCGCAGAGATCCACCCACTCCCCGGGCGGTATCCAGAGCCGTCGCTCGCGAACGCCTTTCTCGGTGACGGGAGCCACAAGGAGGTCCGGCCCGAGCAGCCACTCGCCGCGCGAAGTCCATGCCGGTTTCGGCTCGGGGTGCTCCGCGAAGAGCGGACGGAAGAGCGGGAGTCCATCGGCCGCGAAAGTCTCGAGCCTACCGCCCGCCGCGCGGCGGACGGCGTCCGCGATGGCACGGGAGCGCGCGGAGCGAGCCTCCGGCCGGCGACGTTCGAACCAGGGGAGGAAGGCCGCGGCCACCTCCACGCGTTCGCGCAACGCCGCGTCTTCCACCAAAGGTTCCATTTCGAGCGCTGCCGGCTCCCCGGAGCTCAAGAACGCCTCGAGGATCCAGGCGAGACCCGGGTCGAGATCGGTCCACGTCCGCACCGGCACGAGCGTCGCCGCGCCGGCGGGATCGCCCGCGGCGCGCGCGTCACGCCGCGAGATCGCCGTGCGCAAGTGCTCGGCCAACACCTCGCGGACGCTCCCAGGCAGCACCTCGTACGTGAGGCGCTCTCCTGTTGCCTCGAGCCGCAGCGTGTCCGGGTCGGGCTGCTCCACGCGGGGTGTCGACTCGCCCGCACCTTCCACTGTCACGGCGTAACCTTTCGACGAGAAGACCCACGCTGGCCGCCCGCGAGCGATGTACACTTGCTCCTCCGGTCCCGGGATCCAATCGTCGCGGATTGCGATGGCTCCTCGAGCCTCCACTTCGACTCGGAGGATCTCGCGGCTGTCGCGGCGCACGGCGGCGGCTTCCACGCGCACCAAGCCGCCCTCCGAGGCTGGGGCCTCGAACGCGACGCGGCCCTCCACGGCCGCGGCTCGGCGCAGCGGACCGATGCTGCTCCAGCCGGCCGGCGATCGCGTCTGCAGCGCGGCGCGCCCGGCGCGTAGTCGTTCGGCGACGAGCACTCGACCTTTCCAGTGCCACGCGAGACGCGCGGGTTCTGGAATCGCAAACAGGTGAAACGGTCCTGCGTCCGCTTCGAGGACGACGCTGCTCCGTTCCTCGAGACGCGCGCCGCCGGAGGCCGCGAGCACCGCACCGAACGCTGCGAGCGAGCATCCGATAACCCCGATCCGCCCGCTTCGGCGAGCCACTTTTCGGGTGAAAAGCATGGAAGGCGTTGAGTAAACTCCTACCTTCTCGGGGAGTCAACTGCAGAGAGGGACGCGCATACAGTGCTTGAGAATGCTCTTGGACAGATCCGCGGCGATACGGAGTGTGGCGGCGAACGGCTCGACAGAGCGATAGGATCGACCACGCGCTGGCTGCTCGATCGGCTGCAAAAATCGCCGTCGGGAGCGTACTGGTGGGCCGAGCTCGAAGCGGACTCGACGCTCGAGTCGGACTACATCTTTTTCCTCTCTTTCCTCGGCGGCGAGGCATATCGCGAGAAGATCCGCAAGCTGGCGCTGACCATCATTGAGGAGCAGCTCCCCGACGGCTCCTGGAACATCCACCCCGGCGGCCCCGGCGACGTGAGCGCATCGGTCAAGGCGTACTTCGCGCTCAAGCTCGCCGGCTATAAGCAGGAGGAGCCGTTCCTCGTGAAGGCGCGGGACGCGATTCTCCGCCGAGGAGGCGTCGAGAGCGTCAATAGCTTCACGAAAATCTACCTATCGTTTTTGAATCAGTACGCGTGGGACTTGATCCCGGCGATCCCGCCCGAGGTCGTCCTGCTCCCGCGCTTCTTCTACTTCAATATCTACGAGATCTCCTACTGGTCGCGCGCCATCCTGATTCCGCTCTCGATTCTCTATGCAAAGCGTCCGGACCGGCGAATGACCACGGACGTGCGGATTGACGAGCTCTTCGTCAGCGACGGCAGCTCGAATGGCGCCGCGCATCGATCGGTGAAAGACGCCAGCCTTCTCTCGTGGCGCAATTTCTTTCTCCTCGTCGACAAGATCCTGAAACTCGCCGAAAAGGCCCCCGTGAAGCCGCTACGCAGCATCGCGCTGCGCAAAGCCGAGCAGTGGATGGTCTCGCGGACGGAGGACTCCGACGGCCTGGGCGCGATCTTCCCCTCGATGGTCAACAGCGTGATGGCGATGCGGTGCCTGGGGTACGACGACCAGCACCCCGTGATCGCGCGGACGCTCGAGAAGTTGGAGCAGCTCGAGATCGAAGAGGACGGCAGAATTCGGCTGCAGCCATGCCTCTCGCCGGTGTGGGACACCGCGCTCGCGGTCAACGCGCTGCGCGAAGCGGGGCTGCCTCCACAGAGTCGTGAGCTCGTCGACGTAGGACGCTGGCTCGTGTCGAAAGAGGTGCGGAAGCCCGGAGATTGGCAGATCCGCGTCCCCGGCGTCGCGGTCAGCGGCTGGTACTTCCAGTTCCAGAACGAGTTCTACCCCGACATCGACGACACGGCGGCCGTGCTCCTCGCGCTCGACCGCCTCGACCCGGCGCTCATCGAGGGCCTCGAGCCCGCGATTCAGCGAGGGTTCCAGTGGATCATCGACCTGCAGTGCTCGCACGGCGGCTGGGCAGCTTTTGACGCCGACGTGGAGCGAGAAGCCCTCACGCACGTTCCCTACGCGGATCACAACGCGATGCTCGACCCCGCCTGTCCCGACATCACGGGCAGGTCGCTCGAGATGCTTTCGCGGTTTCCCGAGGCCAAAAATCAGCCGTCCGCAGTCCGGGCGATCCAGAAAGGAATCGAGTTCTTGAAGTCCCACCAGGAGCCGGACGGGTCCTGGTATGGCCGCTGGGGCGTCAACTACATCTACGGCACGTGGCAGTCCTTGAAAGGCCTCCTCGCGGCCGGCGAGGATCCCCAGGCGCCCTACGTGCGCAAAGCCGTCGAGTGGCTTCGGTCGGTGCAGCAGCCGGATGGCGGGTGGGGAGAGAGCTGCGCGACGTACAAAGATCCTTCGCTCAAGGGAAAAGGCCCGAGCACCGCGTCCCAGACGGCGTGGGCCATCATGGGGCTGATCGCGGCCGGCGAAGTGCGTTCGAGCGCGGTGCGGCGCGGAGTCGAGTTCCTGCTCTCGCGCCAGCGGCCCGACGGATCCTGGGACGAAGACCAGTGGACGGGCACCGGCTTTCCGGGCGTCTTCTACCTCAAGTACCACTACTACCGGATCTACTTCCCCCTCTTCGCGCTGGCGTACTACCGCAACGTCCTGGGCGGCGGGCAGCCGGCGCGCGGGGGCGTTCGGATCCGTCCGCGCGAGCTCCCGCGTCCTCGAAAGCGCGCCGGTGCGGCGCGCCTCCTCGGGCTCGCCCGCTCCTGAGAGAGCGTGGCATGGGCGAGCGCCCCTCCGCCCGAGAGCCGGCGGCGTCCGGCGGCGCGACCCGAGGGCCGGGCGGTCTTCTCGTCGTCGTGGCGCTCCGCGAAGAGAGCCGCGCCGTGGAGCGTGCGCTGCGCGGCCACGGCGCAACCGTGCTGCGCACCGGCATCGGGCAGAAGCTCGCGCAGGAAAAAGCCGCGCGCGCGATTGAGGCCAACCCGCCGCGACGCGTGATCGTCGCTGGCTTCGGCGGCGGCCTTCGCCCCGGCCTCGTCGCAGGCGACGTCGTCGCGGCCTCGACCGTCTGCGAGCCCAGCGGGCAGGAATGGTCCGCGCCCGCCGACCTCGTCGAGCTCGCCGCGTCGGTTCGCGTGCCGGCGTGCCGAGTGGTCGTGGGGCGGCTCGTCACGGTGGAGAAAGTGATCGCCACGGTGGCCGCGAAGCAGGCGCTCCGCGCCGCGACGGGGGCGGACGCCGTCGACATGGAATCGAGCGGTGTCCTGCGCGCTGCTGCGGCGCGCGGCATCCCGGTCCTATGCCTGCGCGCGATCCTGGACGAGGCGGACTTCGAGCTGCCGTTCGACTTCGGCAAGATCCTCACCCCCGAAGGCCGGCCACGCATCCTGAAAGCGCTGGGCGCCGTCACGGCGAACCCCGGAAACCTGGCGCGCATCCTGCCGCTCCGGCGGCGAGCCCTCCTCGCGGCCGAACGCCTCGAGCAAGTGATGGCGGCGCTCGCGACGAGGTTGCCGTGACTCCACCGAGCTCCGCCGGCGCTCCGCGTCCGCCCCGGACGCGCGCCTGCCGCAGAGTCCTCGTCGCGCCGCAGATCGAGCGCTACCTCGCGCGGGCGAACGTCGATTTCAGCGCCCTCGACCAGACCGATGCGCTGCGCGTGCGCGTGATGCAGGGGATCGCCGTCTACCGGGAGCGACTCGCGGCGGCGAAAGGCTGCGCGCGGCGGCAAATTCGAGACACTAGCCTGGTCGCGCTCGGCGCTGCTCTTGCCGCGGCTTTCTACTTTCCCGCGGCGCGCCGAGGAGCGCTCGCAGAGCGCGTCACCGAGATTTTGCTGCTCGGGCTCGTCCTCACGGCTCTCGTCCGCCTCGCGCAGTCGCTGCTCGATTTCCGGGGCCTCGGCAAGCTGGCGCGCGATCCTCGCCAGCGCGTCGTGGAGGCCGCGACGATGGACGAGCTGGCGGCGTCCGGCGAGGAAGTGCTCGCCGAAGCGCGGGCGGTGGGGGCCGTGCCGGCTAACGACGCCGGCGCGACCCGCTAACCTCCGCCTTCAAAGAGCGTGCACCGCGGCAGTGTTTGCCGGTCTTACTTGCCGGCGCTACTTGCCTTGGAGATCCGTCAGCAGCGTGGTCGCCTGCTCGAGCCAGGCGTCGTGCTCCGCAGAGTGGTCCTGCAGCCGCGGGCTCGCCATGACTTTCTCGATCTCCGCGCGCGCCAGCTCGGTCTGGCCATCCTCCGCGAGCGCCTTTGCGTAGAGGAGGTGGTTTTCGCCGAACTCCGGACACTGCTCGACCGCTTCTTTCAGGAGGGCGATTCCCTGCTCCGCCGTGCCCATGGACAGGAGCGGGTACGAATCGGTCTGTATGTAAAGCTGACCGAGGAAGCGATTCGCGCCGCAGTAATCGAACTTCGGATCAATGGCCTTGGCGATTTTCATGTTGTCGCGCATCTTCGTGAGCGTGTCGCGCGAGGCTTCGCGAGTGTTGCCGCAGTAGGAGCCGAGGCAGACCGCGTAGTAGTAGAAAGGTTCCGGCCGGCCCTGGAGCTCGGTCTTCAGCATCGCGGCCTTGGCCATCTTCATGCCTTGCACCGCGTAGTCCTTGCGGCGGCCCCGCGACTCGTTCGACTCTGCGATCCACGCGCAGGCGCGCGCGCCCCGCCAGAGCGCTTCGTAACCGTTCTGCCGCGAGATGGATTTGATGCTCGTCTCGTAGGACGCGAGGACTTTGCCGAACGAGCGCGGCTCGGCGTAGTACTGGTCGATTTCGCGCATGCGATCCTCGAGCGCCTGGGGCGTGAGGTCCTGCGCCTCGTAATGGAGCCGCTCGGGGTCGGCGAGGTCGTCCATCGACGGCGCCATGGCCTCGATCTCGTCCGTCGTGATGCACCCCGTCAAAAACGGAACGACGCCCAGCACAGCGACACCGATCACCTTAGCAGCCGTGCCGCGATGATGCACAGCCCAGCCGCTCAGCACCCTCCAACAGCCCGAGTTTCCCCACCCACACTCACTTCTTCTCTGCTGACGCATACTTCACCTCCAGGTCCTTGAGCCAGTCGGGTCGGATGGCCCGGAACCCCTCGGCGCCCATCGTCTCGAGGATCTTCTTTCCGGAAGAATCCACGGCAAGGTCCGAAAAGGCTCGGCGGACTTTATCGACCGTCTCCTCTGACAGCTTGGTCGGCGCTGGTTTCTCTCTATCATCCTTCGCCGTCCCGCCCTTCTCCGTGGCCGGTTGAGCGTGAAATGCCACGAGAAAAGCAGGGGGATAGTATTCTGACTCGATAAATTTCTCCACAGATTTCGTCGCATAGAGGGGCGCCAAGGCCTCGTAATCCTTCCCCGTGAGGACCACCGCCCGGTACTTATTCCGGTCGGCAAGGTCCCGTAATGCCCGCGAGATGTAGAGTACGGGCTTCGCATCCCAGGTGAGCGGCTCGGCTTTCCCGCGGAAGGCGATCCGATCCAGGAAAGGCAGGTCGTAGAGAGGGCCCCCGGCGACGGGCTCTCCCTTGAGCGCCGACGCGTCTTTCACGTCCCCTTTGCGGGTCACGATGACGAGCCGGTCGCCCGGGCTCGATTCGAGGAGCGGCTTCAGGCCCAGCTCCTCGCGGTGCTCGAGGTAATAGCCGACGCTCACGATCCCGAATTGCGGCCGCAGGGTCTCGATGGCTTTCTTGGCCGCGGCGGGCTCGTTGTGATACTCGCCCGCGACGCCTTTCAGGCCCGTTTTTGCCTCGAGGTATTCCGAGACCTGCGCCACGAACTGCTCGGCGTCTTTCGTCGACCCAGCGTAGCCGGGCTGGACGATCACGAAGGGATGCGCCGCGTCCTCAGCAGCGAGCCCCATTGCGCCGGTAAGCAGCGTGCCGGCGAGCAACGCGAGCCCCAGAGCAACGCCCGCGGCGGAGACTCGTCCCGGGCAGCCCGCGAAATTCCTCGGTGAATTCATGACAACACCTCCGATCGGTTGATTTCGCTCGACGGGGTATGTTACAGGAGCAGGACGCGTTCGCAAAATCGCACGAAGAACATGAAGCGTCTCGTCCTCACGCTGCTGGCGGCTGTGCTCCTCGGGCTCCACCAGGGCTTCTGGATGCGAGATGCCGCACGGCCGCTGTTTTTCGGCTTCCTGCCGGTCGCGCTGGCCTATCACGGGTTGCTGACGATTGCTGCCGCTGGCTTCCTCACGCTCTGCGTGAAGCTCGCCTGGCCGGCGCACCTCGACGAGCGAGGACGCTCCCCCAGCGAAAGCCGCACCTCGGGCGGCGAGGGGCTGCCGCGTTGATCGAGGCCGTCGTCGTTTTCTTCTACCTCGCGATCGTCCTCTACATCGGGATCTTCGCGTTCCGGCGCGGCACGCGCACGGGAGAGGATTACTTCCTGGCCAATCGATCCCTCGGCAGCGTGGTTTTCCTCTTGTCACTCTTCGGCACGAACATGACCTCCGTCACGATCCTCGGATCGTCGGGGCGCGCGTTTCGGGACGGAATCGGGGTCTACGGCCTCATGGCCTCGTCGTCGGCGATCGTCATTCCCCTCACGATTTTCCTCGCGGGCACGCGGATCTGGGCGCACGGGAAGCGCTTCGGCCACAAGACGCCGGTCCAGTTCTTCCGGGACCGCTGGGAGGCGGGAGCGATCGGCACTTTCATTTTCGCGCTGCAGGCGGTGCTGCTGGTCCCGTACATTGTCGTCGGCGTGAAAGGCGGCGGCGAAACGCTCTTCGCGATCTCGGGCGGCAGCATCCCGCGTTGGTTCGGCGGCGGCATCGTGGCATCCGTCGTCATGGGATACGTTTTTTTCGGCGGCATGCGCGGCACCGCCTGGGTCAACTCGTTCCAGACGCTGCTTTTCCTTTCGTTCGGGTTCGCCGCCGTCCTCGTGATTGGGAACGGGATGGGAGGCTTCTCGAGCGCGGTGGAGCGCATGCTCGCGGACCCTCACCTCGCGCCGCTCCTGACGCTCGAGCGCATGAACCCCTACGTCTCCTTCAGCTTCCTTTTCATCCCGCTCTCGGCGATTGCGTTCCCGCACATCGGCATTTTTTGCCTCACGGCGCGCCGGATGAGCTCGTTCCGGAGCACGGTCATTTTCTATCCTCTGTGCATCCTCGCGATCTGGATGCCGTGCGTCTTCCTCGGCGCGCTGTCGGCCGGCGAGCCGGCCGTTGCATCCGCGGTCGAAGCCGGCGGCGACAGCGACCAGGTGATGATCATTCTTTTGAAGACGCACGCGCCCCGCTGGCTGGCGGGAATCCTCGGCGCCGGGATTATGGCCGCCGTCATGGCGACGGACTCCCAGATCCTGGCCCTGTCCACGATGTTCACCGAGGACGTCTTCGCCTACCACGGAGGGCGGAGCCGCTTCGGAGAGCGGGCGCAAGTGCTCACGGGCAGGATGTTCGTGCTCGGCGTGACCGCCGTCGCCTTCATCGTGGGCATAACGACGACGCAGCAGATTTTCGACATCGCGGTCAAGTACGCTTTCACCGGTTATGCCGCGCTTTCGCCGCTCGTTTTCGCCGCCGTCTTCTGGAAACGTAGCACGAAATATGGAGCGTTCGCGGGCGCCTTGACAGTGGCCGCCGGGGTGGCGTGCGTGGCCTGGCTCGAAAGCGCGTACACTGTCCCGGGCATCGTCTGGCAATGGAAGGACGTCCCGCTCGTGGTGCGGACTCCGTCGGGCGCTGCGCTCTACAAGGGAATCCTTCCCGTGGTGCCGCTGACGCTGCTCTCGTCGCTCGCCGTCGTCTGCGGATCGTTGCTGACCCGTCCCCCTTCGAGCGCGACCCTGGACAGGTATTTCCCGCCGCCCGTGCGGCCCCTTGAGAGTTTGGAGGTTCGATGAGCCACTCGGGAAAAACCTCGGAGCCCGTGCCGATCCCCGGCGGGGACCTGCCGAGGGAGTGCGGACTGGGACCCGTCTACGAGATCGCCGATCTGCCGGCCCCTCCGCCCTTCTCGCTGCGCAATCTGTTTCACGTGATCGGTCCGGGCGCCATCCTCCTCGCGACCGCGATCGGCGGAGGCGAGTGGCTCGTGGGGCCGGCGCAGGCGGTGCAGCACTCGCTGGCGCTCTTCTGGGTCGCGACGGCCGCCATCGTCCTCCAGCTCGCGTTCAACCTCGAGGCGATTCGCTATACGCTGTACACGGGCGAGCCCATCTACGGCGGCATTTTACGGCTCTGGCCGGGACCGAAATTCTGGGGGCCGTTCTACGTAGTTCTCGCGTTCCTGCAGCTTTGCTGGCCGGCCCTCGCACTGTCCTGCGCCAACACGCTCTTCAGCGTCTTCGTCGGCCGGACGCCGGACGAGGCGAGCTCCGGCGACGAGCTGACCGGAAAGCTCATCGCGCTCGGGCTCATCGTGGGAGTGCTCATCCTGCTCCACTTCGGCGGCACGGTCGAGCGCATGCTCGAGACGGCGTCCTGGTTCATGCTGGCTTTCATCTTCGTGTTCCTGATCACGGTCAACGTGGTCTTCATCCCCTGGGAGACGTGGAAGACGACGCTCGCGGGGTTCTTCGGCCTTGGCAAGGGAGGCGAGGGAAACATCGACTGGAATCTGCTCGGGGCGCTCGCGGCCACGGCCGGAACCGGCGGCATAGGCAATCTCACCATCACGAATTGGATGCGCGACAAAGGCTTCGGGATGGGAGCTCTCACCGGCGCGATCGGCAGCGCAGTCGGCTCGAAGGAGGTCAAGCTCTCCCCCGGGGGCAAAGTGTTCCCCGCAACGCCCTCCAACCTCACGCGGTGGCGGGAATGGATGCGTTACGTGACCGTGGATCAGATCTGGGTCTGGGCGCTCTTTTGCTTCCTCGGAATGTACCTCAACGTCAACCTCGCGGTCGGAATCATCCCGCACGGGACGAGCCTCAGCGGCCTTGGAACCGGCGCTTACCAGGCGCAGTACATGGCGGAGAAGCTGTGGAGCGGGTTCTGGTTTCTAACGCTGCTCAACGGTTTCTGGATCCTCTTCTCCACGCAGCTCGGCAACACGGACATCCTGGCTCGCACGATCACCGACGTGTCCTGGCTCTCGAGCGCGAAAGTGCGCGGATGGCGCGGCGGTGACGTGCGAGGCGTCTACTACACGGCGCTGTTCGTCGTCTCGGCCTGGGCCATCGCGACCCTCTGGCTGGGCCGCGCGCTCTCCATGTTCACCATCCTCGCGAATATGGCGGGAGCGGTGCTCGCGCTGGCCGCATTCCAGGTGCTGATCGTGAATCGACGGTTCCTGCCGCGTGCGCTGCGGCCGCCGCTCTGGCGAGAAGCGTTCCTCGTCGCCTGCGGGCTCTTCTATACGTTCTTTTCGGCGCAGTGGATCTGGTCGACGCTGCTGCGCCCGCTATACGGCAGGCTCTTCGGGGCGTGACGCGGCGAGGCGCTGCTGCGACCTCGACTTCCAGACCTCGAACACGATCGGGAGGAGTGAGATCGCGACGATGGCGATCTCCACCCACACGAAGTTGTCCTGCACGAACTTGTTGTTGCCGAAGGCGTAGCCGCCGGCCAGGAAGATCACCACCCAGATCACTCCGCCGAAAACGTTGAAGAGCGCGAAGCGCGCGTAGCGCATTTTGCCGATGCCCGCCACGAACGGCGCGAAAGTGCGCACGATCGGGACGAAGCGCGCGAGGATGATGGTCTTGCCGCCGTACTTTTCATAAAAGCGCTGCGTCTTGAGGAGATGGTCCTTCTTGAAGAGTCGCGACTTCTCGCTCGAAAAGACGCGGGGGCCCACCCAGAAACCCGCCGAGTAGTTGACGGCGTCGCCGAGGATGGCGGCCACGGATAGGAGCACGCCGCAGAGCCCCACGTCGATGGGAGACTCTGGGTGCGCCGCGAGCGCGCCGACGGCGAAAAGGAGGGAGTCGCCGGGAAGGAATGGCGTCACCACCAGCCCCGTTTCGCAGAAAATCACCACGAAAAGGAGCACGTAGAGCCACGGCCCCATATCCCCCGCGAGGTCGTTCAGGTACTTGTTGAGGTGGAGAAAGATGTCGATCAGCTTGCTCATGGTTGGCGCGCCGGCGGTGACTTGCTACGCCCGTCGGGGAGGGGCCATCAGGACGGAGGGATGCTCTCGACGCAGACCGCGCAGCGTTTCGCGGGCGTGGAGTATCGATTGTCGCGGAACCAGGCGACCGCCCTCTCGAGCGCCGACCGCACGTCGCTGGTCGAGTAGCCGAGCTGCTTTTGCGCTTTGCTCGAATCGAAATACATGTGGCGCTGCGCCATGCATGCCGCCTCCCAGGGAACGAGAGGCATCTGGCGCGTCACTCTCGAGACACTGGTCGACACCGCCGCGAGCGGCTTCAAGAGGCTTCGCGGCACGCGCCACCGCGGCTGAGGAAGCCCAGTCAGCTCGGCCAGAAGCGCGAAAAGGTCACGCAAGGAGTAGTTCTCGCCCCCGAGGATGTACCGCTCCCCGGGGGTGCCGCGCTCGGCGGCGAGGATATGGCCGCGGGCCACGTCCTCGACGGCGACGAGGTTGAGGCCGGTGTCGGTGTACGCGAACATGCGCCGGCGCAGGAAGTCGACGATCAGGCGGCCGGTCGGCGTCGGCTTGACGTCTCTCGGGCCGACCGGCGTCGAGGGATTGACGATGACGACGGGCAGTCCGCGCGCGGCCATCTCGCTCGCGATTTTCTCCGCGAGCCATTTCGAGCGCTTGTAGTGCCCCGAAATCTCCCGCTCCGAGGCGATGCTCGTCTCGTCGACCGAGCTGGCGTCGGTTCGCGGCTTGAGCACGCCCACGGTGCTCGTGTAGACAATTTTGGGAACTCCCGCCTCCTGCGCCGCTTCGAGCAGGTTCCGAGTGCCTTCGACGTTGTCGATGTAGATCTCCCGCGGCGACGGATTCCAGAGCGAGTACCTCGCCGCGACGTGAAAAACGACGTCGCATCCCTCGACGGCCCGCGCCAGGCTCGGCTTGTCGCGAAGGTCGCCCCAGATCCAGTCGAAAGGCCGCGCGTGGCCCCGGAGGTTCCGGTCATCGGCCCCCCGGCGAACGAGCGCCCGAACGTCCCAGCCGCGCTGAAGGAGCTCTGCGAGGAGCGCGCCGCCAACGAAACCCGTGGCGCCGCTGATCATGGCAGTGCGCATCTCTTTCGCTTCAGCTCAGGCTCGAGACCTCATGCAGGAGGGAGGGGGGAACAGGCGCTATACTGTACCCAGCCTCGCGGCAAGATTTGAACTCCATTTCGGAAGCAGCTTGGGACAAGCGGGGCGAGCCTTCCGTCAGCCGAAGTCGAGACAAAGCTCTCCATGCAGTTCAACTCGATCGAAGAGACCTTGCAGAGGATCGCGGAGGGCGGCGTCGCCATCGTCGTCGACGACGAGGACCGCGAAAACGAGGGCGATTTCATCTGCGCCGCCGAGAAAATCACCCCCGAGCTCGTGAATTTCATGGTGACGCACGGCCGCGGGCAGTTTTGCGTGACGCTGCTGCCCGAGCGGGCCCGCGAGCTGCGCCTCGAGCCCGCCGTCGCGCACAACACGGCGCTCCTGCGGACGAGCTACACGGTCACCGTCGACGCGCGCACCAACCGGACCGGGATCTCGGCCCCTGAGCGCGCCGCCACGGTCCAGGCCATGGTCGACGCAAGGACTCGCCCCGAGGACCTCGCGCGGCCCGGCCACGTGCAGCCCATCGTCGCGCAGGAAGGTGGCGTGCTCCGTCGCGCGGGGCACACGGAGGCTTCGGTGGACCTCGCGCGCCTCGCCGGCCTGACGCCCATGGGCGTGCTCATCGAGATCCTCGACGACAACGGCGAAATGGCGCGGAGAGAGCGGCTCCACCAGATCGCTCAGAAGCACGAAGTGCCCTTCACGAGCATCGCGGAGCTCATTCGTTACCGCCGCCGCCACGAGAAGCTCGTCCATCGCGTCTCGCCGCCGGCCGATTTCCCCACCCGCCACGGCCATTTCCAGCTGTACGGGTACAAAGTCGACCACGAGAACCAGGAGCCTTTTGCAGTCGTCATGGGCGATCTGCACAGCGCGACGGCGCCTCTCGTCCGCATGCACTCCTCCTGTTTCACGGGCGACGTCCTGCAGAGCCTCCGCTGCGACTGCGGCGACCAGCTCTCGATTGCTCTGGATCGCATCGCGGCCGAAGGAGTCGGAGCGCTCGTCTACCTGCCTCAAGAAGGCAGGGGTATCGGCCTCCTCGAGAAAATCAAAGCCTACGCCCTCCAGGACAGCGGCATGGACACGGTGGAGGCGAACACGATCCTCGGCTACCGGGCGGACATGAGGGACTACGGAGTCGGCATTCAGATCCTGAAAGACCTCGGCCTGACCAGGATCCGCCTCCTCACGAACAACCCGAAGAAGCTCGAGTCCTTCATCACGTACGGCTACGACCTCCAGGTCGTGGACCAGATCCCTCTCCTCGCGGAGTCGAACGTTTACAGGGAGGGCTACCTCCGCACGAAGCGGGACAAGCTAGGACACCGCTTGCCTCGCGACGGCGAGTGATGCCTCCCCGGCGCCGCCGGACCCCGGAAGGACCTTGCATTCGTGTCTGAGAAACCCTGGCGGCGGCTGCGCGCGACGGTTGCCTGGACGGTCTTCGCGTTGGCTCTGGCCTTCGCGGCGTTCAACTGGGGAATTCCGTGGCTGGGCCGGCGCGGCGACCTGAACCTGATTGTTCGTGGGATCGTCGAGTCGGTGCTGGCGGTGCGGATGGACATCGAAGCGATCGACACTGAGCCGCTGAGCCAGCTCAAAGTGACGCACCTGCGCTCCGTGAACGCGGGCGACGTCGACCGCTTCCGTCTGATCGCCGATGCGATCTCTTTCTCGTACGATCCCGTGGAGCTTCTGAGCGGCCGCGTTCGTCGCGTGGTCCTCGAGCGGCCCGAATTCTTCCTCAACCTCGACGCGGACCTCGCCGGGATCGTCCGCGCTCCCCAGGAGCCCTCGGCGGGCAAGGCCAGCGGGGCGCAACCAGCCCAACCCGGCCCCGAGGCGGCTCCGCTCCTTCCCGTGCGGGCCGAAGTCCTGAGCGTAGAGAATGGCCGGCTCCTCCTCAGGAAATACAGCCGCGTCCTCGAAGCCACGAACCTCGAGATCCA
>Ga0111538_10005055_pt1 | contig 18093 bp, 15 predicted proteins | sample SoiMethybrSBSTD1_FD_79669 | JGI IMG/M metagenome (GOLD analysis project Ga0111538, IMG submission 79669) | Bulk soil microbial communities from a Populus tree surrounding site in Tennessee, USA - Soil MetaG P. TD hybrid SBSTD1 (version 2)... | ecosystem: Environmental > Terrestrial > Soil >...
CGAAGCGGGGCGGCGTGTCGCCGGCGGCCGCGCCGCTCGCCGCCGGCTGCGAGCCGGACGCGGTCTCGTCGGTCGGCACGTCGCGACCCGCCAGCCCGTACCAGGCGCCCGCTCCCACGACGACCGCGACGGCCGCGAACGCAACGAGGCGAGAGCTGCTGCCCATGCTGGCGACTCCTGCAAGAGGCGGATGCCCGCGCTCCGATCGTCCGGCGGGCGATGATCGCCCCCGCGCGGCCGGGCGCGCAACCGCTCATGGCGGTGGCGAGCGCGGAGGTCGCACGGAGGGGCGTGGCGCGGCCGTGGCGCCGCGGCGCGCCGCTACTGGCTGGCCTGGTTCTCGCGCTGCGCCGCCTCGAGCTTCTCGATGTCCGGCTTCGTGAGCTGCGGCCGGTCGACCTTGAGCGTCAGCTTGACGAGCCTGGCGGTGAGCGGGAAGGGCGGCTGGTAGTCGGCGTCGTTCACGCCGGTGAGCGTGTCCGAGCCGATGTCGAAGGCCTCGTCCCACTGCAGGATCATGGGCAGCGTCTTCGGCATCGTCTTGGTGTCCACCGTCTGGCCGTCCACCTTGAGCGTGCCGGTGCCGGGGCGGCCCAGCCCGCTCATGTCGTTGAAGGCCAGCGTGCCCAGGCCCAGGCCGTCGTACTTGAAGTCGAACACGAGCGTGTGCTTGCCGGGAGCCAGGGCGTCCTTGCCCTCCCACTTCACGCGCTCGAGATCGATCAGGTTCCACAGGAACACCGGCTTGCCCTCGAGCAGGTAGAAGCCGTAGCCCGCGAAGCGACCGCCCGAGGTCAGGATCATGCCCTCGGCCCCGCCGGCCGGCACCTCGATCTCCGCCGTGATCGTGTACGAGCTGTCGAGGATGAAGGGCGAGTCGCCCTGCGGCGTGCCGACCATCGGGGTCGTGTACACGAACTCGGTGCGGCCCGCGGTGATGTTCGGCCGCGGCGCGACGATGCGCGCCGCCACCGACGCGTCGAGCGGGAAGACCTCGTACTTCTTGGCCTCCTCGATGAACATCCGCTTCAGCGCCTCGACCTTCTCGGGATGCTTCGCGGCGACGTTCTGCGACTGGCTGAAGTCGCTGCTCAGGTCGTAGAGCTCGAGCACCTGGTTGTTGAGCGGGTCGGTGTTGGCGGCGCCGAAGGCCTCCCACGGCGCGCGGTTCACCTGGGTGCTGAGCATCCAGCCATCGTGGTACAGCGCCCACTGGCCGAACATCTCGAAGTACTGCGTCTCGTGCCGCGAGGGCGTCTTGGCGTTCGCGGGGTCGAAGGTGTAGGCGAAGCTCGTGCCCTCGATCGGCGCCTGCTGGATGCCGTCCACCGCCGAGGGGGCGGGGATGCCGCAGACCTCGAGGATCGTGGGCACGACGTCGATGACGTGGCAGAACTGCTGGCGCAGGCCGCCCTGGTCCTGGATGTGGCCGGGCCAGGAGACGGCCATGCACTGGCGGATGCCGCCGAGCTTCGACGCGTTCTGCTTGAACCAGGTGAAGGGCGTGTCGAAGGCCCACGACCAGCCGGCCGACATGTGGTTGTAGGTCTGCTCGGTGCCCCAGACGTCGTACCACTTCATCTGGTCCGCGACGGGCACGGCGACGCCGTTGAAGAACGCGACCTCGTTGGGCGTGCCCATCGGCCCACCCTCGGCGCTCGTCCCGTTGTCGCCGTTGATGTAGATGACCAGCGTGTCGTCGAGCTTGCCCATGTCCTCGACCGCCTGGATCACGCGGCCGATCTCGTGGTCGTTGTAGGCCTCGTAGGCGGCGAAGATCTCGACCTGCTTGATGTAGAGCTTCTTCTCCTCGGCCGAGCAGTCGTCCCAGTTCTTGATCACCTTCGTCGGCCAGGGCTCGAGCTGCGTGTCCGGCGGGATCACGCCCAGGCGCTTCTGGTTCTCGAAGATCCGCTCGCGCAGCTTGTTCCAGCCGTCGTCGAAGAGGTGCAGGTCGTGGATCTTGGCGACCCACTCCGGCGTCGGGTGGTGCGGCGCATGCGTCGCGCCCGGGACGTAGTAGACGAAGAAGGGCTTGCTCGGATCGGTCTGGTTGAGGCGGTTCAGCCACTCGATCGCGTCGTCGGCCATGCCGGTGACCAGGTTCCAGCCCGGCTTGCCCTGGAAGGGATAGATCTGCGTCGTGTTGCGAAACAGGTTGGGCTCCCACTGGTTCGCGTCGCCGCCGACGAAGCCGTAGAAGTACTCGAAGCCCATGCCGAGCGGCCACTGGCCGAAGGGCCCGACCTGGCTGGCCTCGAAGGCCGGCGTGTTGTGGTTCTTGCCGAACCACGAGGTGGCGTAGCCGTTGTCGAGCAGGATGCGGCCGATGGTGGCCTTGTCCTTGGCGATGATGCTGTTGTAGCCGGGGAATCCCGTGGCCTGCTCGGAGATCACGCCGAAGCCGGCCGAGTGGTGGTTGCGCCCGGTGATCAGCGCGGCGCGCGTCGGCGAGCACAGCGCGGTCGAGTGGATGTTGTTGTAGCGCAACCCGCTCTTCGCGACGCGATCCATCGTCGGGGTCGGGATCACGCCGCCGAAGGTGCTCGGCACGCCGAAGCCCGAGTCATCGGTCATGATCAGCAGGACGTTGGGCGCCTGCTTGGGAGGCACGATGCGCGGCGCCCACCAGGCCTTGGAGCTGAGGGCGTCGTTCGTGATCACGCCGCCGAACTTCGGGTCGGGCGCCGGAAGTTGCGCGCCGCTGATCGTCGTCGTGGCGCTCGGCGCGCCCGACGTGCCGCTGGTCTGCACCGGCGTGCGGGCGGCGGCGGTGCGCGGTGCGGAGCCGGGCCGATCCGACGAGCAGGACGGCAGCGACCACACGAGCACGAGAGACACCGCGACACAGGCGCCTGAGTTCATGACGGCCTCGCGAACGAAGGGAGGAGGGTACGACCACGCCGCCAGCCCACGGCGCGGCGCGCATCGAGTGCGGATCCTAGGCCGGACGGGCCGCGGAAGTCCAATCGCGCCCGCGACCGCTCAGGTCGTCGGCGGCGGCGGCGACGGCGGCGCCGCGTGGCCGTTCTTGCCGTTCAGTCCGCGCTTGGCGCGGATCTTCCAGCTGATCGCGAAGATCACGGCCACGATGACGAGGAAGCCGAGGAGGAGGTGGAAGTTCTTCATCGTCTTGTGGAGCTCGTCCATCTGGCCGCCGAGCAGCTTGCCGATGTAGATCGACACGGGCACGGTGATGAGCACGCCCGCCGTGTCGAGCAGGATGAAGCGCCAGTACCGCATGCCCATCATCCCGGCCACGAAGTAGCCGGGGATGCGCAGGCCCGGCAGCACGCGGCAGCCGAAGGTCGTCCACTGACCGTGGTCCTTGAACATCTGCTGCAGCTTCGCGAAGCGCTCGGGGTGCATCACCCGGCTGACCCAGCGCAGCCGCAGCGCGGCCGGGCCCCAGCGGCGCCCGATCCAGTAGGGGATCGAGTCGCCCAGCAGGATCGCCAGGCCGCACACGACCGAGATGTGCACGAACTCGACCTGCCCCTTGTAGAGCAGGATGCCCGAGCCGATGAGCGTGACCTCCTCGGGCAGCGGCAGCCCGAGGCCGCACAGCAGGAGCACGGTGAAGGCCGCCTCGTAGGTGTACTTCGTGAGCAGCTCGCTGATCAGGTCGCTCATCGCCGCCCGCTCACCGCGCCGTCGCCCGGGCCGCGCGCTGCAGCCGCCGCTCCTCGCTGCGCGAGACGACCACCGCCGCGGCGAGGTCGCCGGTCACGTTGATCGTCGTCCGGCACATGTCGAGGAAGCGGTCCACGCCGATGATCAGTCCGAGCCCTTCGATGGGCACGCCCACGCGGGCCAGGATCATAGCGATCACCGGCAGCGAGCCCGAGGGCACGCCGGCCGTCCCGATGCCGGCCAGGATGCAGATGCCGACGACGAGCGCCTGCGCCGGCAGGGTCAGGTGCACGCCGTAGACCTGCGCCAGGAAGAGCACGGTCACGCCCTCGAAGAGCGCGGTGCCGTTCTGGTTGGCGGTCGAGCCGATGGTCAGCACGAAGCGCGCGACGTTCTGCGGCAGGCGCAGCGACTCGTCCGCCACGCGCAGCGCGGTGGGCAGCGTGGCGTTGCTCGAGGCGGTCGAGAAGGCCGTGATCATGGCGTCGCGCACGTCGCGGAAGAAGCGCAGCGGGCTCATGCCGCCGAGCAGCTTGACGCTCAGCGAGTACACGACGAACTGGTGGATCGCGAGGCCGAGCACGACGACCGCGACGTAGTAGAGGAGCTGCTGGAGGATCTCCCAGCCCAGCTCGACCGTGAAGCTGAACATGAGCGCCGCCACGCCGAAGGGCGCGAGGTGGAGCACGAGCTGCACCAGGCGCATGCTCACGTCGTAGAGGCCCTGGAGCGACTGCTCGAAGTGCCGCGCGGCCTCGGTGCGCACGAGCGCCAGGCCGACGCCGAGCATGAGCCCGAAGAACATGACCGCCAGGTAGCTGCCCTCGGCCATGGCCTTGGCCACGTTCGACGGGATGATCATGTCGATCGGCGAGGTGAAGCCGGCGGCCGTCGCCAGCCCCAGGTCGCGGCCCGCGGCGCCGGCCACGAGCTTCGCGCGCAGCTCGGGCGCCATGCCGCCGCCCGGCTGCAGGACGTTGACCAGCGTCAACCCGATGAAGACGGCGATGGCCGAGACGACCACGGTGTAGGCCAGGGTCTTCAGGCCGATGCGGCCCAGGTCGCGCGCGTCACCCAGGCCCGAGACGCCCAGGGCCAGCGCCGCCAGGATGATCGGCAGCACGAGCATGAAGAGCAGGCGCAGGAAGATCTGGCCGACCGGCTTGGCGACCCAGGTCAGCAGCCAGTCGACCGCCGGCGCGAGGTCGGCGGGAGGCGCGCCCTCGGGCCGCGCGATGAGGGCGTGGGCCAGGGCGCCGAGCAGCGCTCCGCCGATCAGCCCCACGAGCATCCGGCGGTGCAGGGACATGGCGCGCGGAGGGGTCCGCGGTCAGCCGAGGTCGATGAACACGTCCTGGCCGTCGCAGCTCACGTCGTAGGTGGTCACCGGGTGCGGCGCCGGCGGCCCGCACTGCCCGGTGCGCACATCGACCTCGGCGCCGTGCCAGGGGCAGTGCACCGAGGTCCCCGACAGCGAGCCCTGGCTCAGCGAGGCGCCGCGGTGCGGGCAGGTGTCGTCGACGGCGTAGTACTGGCCCGTCGCGTTGAAGACCGCGATCTTCTTGCCGCCCACGTCCACGCAGACTCCCTTGTTCACGGGGAAGTTGGCGACGGGGCCGATCTTCGTGAGTGGCATGCGCGCTCCTCGAGGCGGACGACGGGGCGCGGATTGTAGCGGCCGGCCTCGGCCCGACGCACGTCGCGCCGGGCGCGGAATCCGCTAACCTGCCCGCCCATGAAGGCGCTCGTGCTCGGCGGCGGCATGGTGGGCTCGGCGATCGCGGCCGATCTCGCGGCCGACCCGCGGCTGTCCGTCACCGTCGCCGATCGCAACGACGAGGCGCTCGCGCGGCTGGCGCGCCTCGGGCAGCGAGCGGGGCGCGCGCTCGTCCCGGTGCGGGCCGACTGCTCCGACCCGGCCCGCATCATCGCGCTCGCGGCGGGTGCCGACGTCGTCGTCGGCGCGCTCTCGTCGGTGCTCGGGCTCGCCGCGCTGCGCGCCGTGATCGAGGCGCGGCGCCCGTACGTCGACATCAGCTTCATGGCCGAGGACGCGCTCGCGCTCTCCGGCTTCGCGACGGAGCGCGGCGTCACGGCCGTGGTCGACTGCGGTGTCGCGCCGGGCATGAGCAACCTGCTCTGCGGCCACGCGGCGGCGCGGCTCGACCCCTGCGAGCGGCTCGAGATCTACGTGGGCGGGCTGCCCGTCCTGCGCCGCTGGCCCTACGAGTACAAGGCGCCCTTCGCGCCGCACGACGTGCTCGAGGAGTACACGCGGCCCTCGCGCCTGGTCGAGGACGGCCGGCTCGTCGTGCGCGAGGCGCTCTCCGAGCCCGAGCTGCTCGAGTTCGAGGGCGTCGGCACGCTCGAGGCCTTCAATACCGACGGCCTGCGCAGCCTGGCCTCGACCCTGAAGGTGCCCTGGATGAAGGAGAAGACCATGCGCTACCCGGGGCACATCGCGCTCATGCGCGTGCTGCGGGAGACGGGCTTCTTCTCCAAGGAGCCGGTCAGCGTGGCAGCGGCCGCGGGCCGGACCTCGGTGCGGCCGCTCGACGTCACGGCCGCCCTGCTCTTTCCCAAGTGGACCTTCGACGAGCGCGAGGCCGACCTGACGATCATGCGGGTCACGGCCGTCGGTCGTGAGGGCGGCCGGCGCGTCCGCCTGCGCTGGGACCTCCTCGACCGCTACGACCCCGAGACGGACACGCGCAGCATGTCGAGGACAACGGGCTACCCCGCGGCGATCGTGGCGCGCTGGCTGCTCGCGAAGCGCTTCGAACGCCCCGGCGTGCACCCGCCCGAGACCCTGGGCCGAGACCCCGCGCTCGTCGCCGAGATGCTGGTCGAGCTCGGGCGGCGGGGCGTGATCTACACGGCGGCCTCCCCGGAGCCGCTCTGAGCGACCCGGGCGAAACCGCGCGTCCGAGGCAGTCTGTAGAACTTTCCGCCCCGGTCACGCCCGCGAACCGTCGCGATCCGGCCGCACCCGCCCGAACGGCAGGGCCCGAATTTGCGGTGGGCGCGCTGGGCGTCTCTCGTCGCGGAGTCTCACGATGGCCAGGGAACGATCACTACTCGTCTCGGCATTGCTCGATCGGCAGACCGAGCTGCACGCGGAATGGATGGCGGAGCTGCGCTCGGCCGGGTCGCAGAGGGACGCGCGCATCAGCGACGCGGACCTCAACCTGCAGACCGGTGAGCTCCTCCGGCTGCTCAGCGACGCCCTCTCCCGGAACGAGGCGAGCAACGTGAAGGCCCCCGAGTGGAAGGCCGTGCGGGGCTACCTCGACGAGATCTCGCGCTCGCGCGTGCTCCAGGGCTTCGAGGCCCACCAGACCGCGACCTTCATCTTCTCGCTCAAGAAGCCGATCTTCGCCCGGCTGCGTGACGCCGCGGGCAACAACACCGACCTGCTCGCCAGCCAGACCTGGGCCGCCACCGAGCTGCTCGACCAGCTCGGCCTGCACACGATGAAGGCCTACGAGAAGTCGCGCGAGGAGGTCATCAACCGCCAGCAGGAGGAGCTGCTCGAGCTCTCCACGCCGGTCATCAAGGTGTGGGAGGGCGTGCTCGCGCTGCCCATGATCGGCACGCTCGACAGCGCCCGCACGCAGATCGTCATGGAGTCGCTGCTCCAGCGGATCGTCGAGACGGGGTCGGCCATCGCGATCATCGACATCACGGGCGTGCCGACGGTCGACACCGTGGTGGCGCAGCACCTGCTCAAGACCGTGACCGCCATCCGCCTCATGGGCGCCGACTGCATCATCAGCGGCATCCGGCCGCAGATCGCGCAGACGATCGTGCACCTGGGCATCGACCTGCACGGCGTGCTGACCAAGGCCAACCTGGCCGACGCCCTTTCGGTGGCGTTGAAGCGCTCGGGCTTCAACGTCTCGCGCGGCGCGTCGGCCGTCGACGCGGCGACCGCCCTCGGGGCGGGCCACGGGGCCAACGGCTCGGCGACCGACGTGCTGCCCGCCGCCCGCCGCGCCTCGTCCGCCTCCCACGCCGCCGCCGGGGCCTGACGCGCGATGGCCGAGCGCATCCCGATCCTCAAGCTGGGCGAGTGCCTGCTCGTCACCATCCAGGTCGACCTGCACGATCAGATGGTCATGCGCCTGCAGGACGACCTGACCACGGCCATCGAGCGCACCGGCGCCAAGGGCGTGCTGATCGACATCTCGGCGCTGGAGATGGTCGATTCCTTCATCGGGCGGATGATCGCCAACATCTCCGCCATCTCCGCGATCCTCGACGCGAAGACGGTCGTGGTCGGCATGCAGCCGGACGTCGCGATCACGCTGGTCGAGCTGGGACTGTCCCTCCCTGGCGTGCAGACCGCGCTGAACGTCGAGCTCGGCATGGAGCGCCTGCGGACGGCGATCTCGAAGGTTGCGGCCGATGCCGGTCTTGAAGGCTGACACCCTCCCCGTCCGCAGCGACCAGGATGTGGTCATGGCTCGCCAGGCGGTGCGCCGCATGACGAAGGAGCTGGGCTTCAGCCTCGTCGACCAGACCAAGATGGTCACCGCGGCCAGCGAGCTGGCGCGCAACACGCTCACCCACGGCCGGGGCGGTGACATGCACTACGAGTTCCTGCAGGACGGCGAGCGCCAGGGCCTGCGGCTGAGCTTCGTGGACGAGGGGCCGGGCATCCCCAACGTCACGCTCGCCCTGACCGACGGCTGGACGACCGGCAACGGCCTCGGGATGGGGCTCTCCGGGTCGCGGCGCCTCGTGAACGAATTCCAGATCGAGACCCAGCCCGGGCACGGCACGCGCGTGACGATCACGCGCTGGAGGGCGGGCTCGTGAGCGGCCAGGCCACGCTGCACATCCGCCACGAGAGCGACGCGGGCGGGGCGCGGCGCGTGGCCTCGCGGATCGCCGAGCACGCGGGCCTGCCCTCGGTGCGCGTGGCCACGGTGGCCCTCATCGCGACCGAGCTGGCCACGAACCTGTCGCGGCACGCGCAGGAGGGCGAGCTCGTCGTGCAGGCCTTCCGCGTGGACGGCGCGCCGGTCGTCGAGCTCATCTCGGTCGACCACGGGCCCGGCATGGCCGACGTCGGGCGCTGCCTGGCCGACGGCTTCTCGACGGCGGGCTCGATGGGCGCCGGCCTCGGGGGCGTCGGGCGCATGGCCGACGTCTTCGACATCTACTCGCGGCCGTCCTGGGGCACGGTGCTCCTCGCGCGCGTGGGTGACGGCGAGAAGCGCCTGCCGGGCCGGTTCGAATGGGGCTGCGTGAGCCTGCCCGCGCGGAACGAGCAGGTGTGCGGCGACTCCTGGAACGTGACCGTGCAGGACAACCTGCTCTCGGTCATGGTGGCCGACGGCCTCGGCCACGGGCCGCTCGCCGCCGAGGCGGCCCAGGCCGCCGAGCAGCTCTTCGCGCGCGAGGCCGGCACCGACCTCGAGCTCTTCCTCGAGCAAGCCCACGCCGCGCTCAGCAGGACGCGCGGGGCGGCCATCTCGGTGGCGCGCGGGTCGGGCGCGGGGGAGCGGCTGTCCTTCGCGGGCGTCGGCAACGTCTCGGGCTCGATCGTCGACGCGCACGAGCGCCGCGGCCTGGCCGCGCACAACGGCACGATCGGCGTCGCGCTGCCGCATCTGCAGACCTTCGAGTACGACTGGCCGGCGCACGCGCTCGTCGTGCTCCACTCGGACGGCCTGCGCTCGCGCTGGAGCCTGCGCGACTACCCCGGCCTCCACGCCCGCCATCCGGCGATCGTCGCGGCCGCCCTGCACCGCGACCATCGGCGGGCGCACGACGACGCGACCGTGCTCGTCGCCCGGAGGAGGGCCGCATGAGCCACCCCGAGCTCGCCGCGCTCCAGCGGCTCCTGGCCGAGCGCGAGGCCGAGATCTCCTCGCTCGAGGTCGAGCTGGCCGAGACGAACAAGGGCGTCGTCGCGCTCTACGCCGAGCTCGACGAGAAGAACGGGCAGCTCCGCGAGGCCTCCGAGCTCAAGAGCCGGTTCCTCTCCTATCTGAGCCACGAGTTCCGCACGCCGCTCGGCTCGATCCGCAGCATCGGGCGCATCCTGCTCGACGAGCTCGACGGGCCGCTGCTGCCCGAGCAGCGCAAGCAGCTCGAGTTCATCCAGTCCTCCTCCCTCGAGCTCATGGACATGGTCAACGACCTGCTCGACCTCGCGCGCGTCGAGGCCGGGCGCATCACCGTCTCGCCGGCCTGGTTCGACATGCTCGACCTGTTCGCGGCGCTGCGCGGCATGTTCAGGCCGATCCTGCAGAACGACCAGGTGCGGCTCGTCTTCGAGGAGCCCGGGCGGGTGGTCCGCCTCTACACCGACGACAAGAGGGTCGCGCAGATCCTGCGCAACTTCATCTCCAACGCGCTCAAGTTCACGCCGCGCGGCGAGGTGCGGGTGCGGGCGCGCGTCGACCATGAGGACCTGGTCACCTTCGCCGTCTCCGACACCGGCATCGGCATCGCGCCCGAGCACCTCTGCTCGATGTTCAAGGACTTCATGCAGCTCGACTCGCCGCTGCAGCGCAGGCTGGGCGGCACCGGGCTGGGGCTGTCGCTGAGCCGGCGCTTCGCGGAGATCCTGGGGGGCGAGGTGTCGGTCGAGAGCGAGCTCGGCGTGGGCTCGACCTTCTTCCTGAGGATCCCTGCGCGCCTGCCCGGCGCCGAGCCCGCGCCGGCCGAATCGGCGCCGGCCGCGGACGAGCGAATTGCGCGAGAAGGTGCGCGATGAGCGCCGGGCCGCGCCGCATCCTCATCGTCGACGACAACGCGGCGACCCTCTACGCCACCGGCCGGGTGCTGCGCGCCGCGGGCTTCGAGGTGCTCGAGGCCCAGTCCGGCGAGCAGGCGGTCGAGATCGCCTGCGCGCAGGAGCCCGACCTCGTCGTCCTCGACGTCAACCTCCCCGACATCGACGGCTTCGAGGTCGTGCGCCGGATCCGCGCCGTGGCGCGCGTGTCGGGCGTGCCGATCATCCACCTGTCGGCGACCTTCGTGCAGGACTCACACAAGGTCCAGGGGCTCGAGAGCGGCGCCGACGGCTACCTCACGCACCCGGTCGAGCCGCCGGTGCTCATCGCGAGCATCAACGCCTTCCTGCGCACGCGCCACGCCGAGGCCGCCATGCGCCGCAGCGAGGACCGCTTCAAGTCGGTCTTCGACAAGGCGCTCGACGGCATCGCCCTGCTCACCCAGGACCTCATCTTCATCGACGCGAACCCGGCCATGTGCTGCCTCCTCGGCCGCGAGCGCGACGAGCTCGTCGGCAAGCACGCCTCGGCGCTCTCGCCCACGGGGCTGGAGAACGAGGTCGCGCACATCGCGGCCATCGTCTCGCAGCAGGGGAGCTGGCGCGGCACGATGCCCCTGCTGCGTGCGGACGGCACGCGCCTCGAGCTCGAGTGGAGCCTCTCGCGCCACAGCGAGCCCGACGTGCGCCTGGCGATCGTGGCCGACGTGACCGTGCGCAAGCTGGCCGAGTCCGAGCGCGAGCAGCTCCTGCAGAGCGAGAGCTCGGCGCGCGGCGAGGCCGAGCGCGCCAATCGGCTCAAGGACGAGTTCCTGGCCACGCTCTCGCACGAGCTGCGCTCGCCTCTCAACGCGATCGTGGGCTGGACGCAGGTGCTCCAGCGCCGAGCCGCGGAGGGCCACGTGCCGCGCGACGAGCTCACCGACGCGCTCGACGTCATCCAGCGCAACGCGCGCCTGCAGACCCAGCTCATCGCCGACCTGCTCGACGTCTCGCGCATCACCTCGGGCAAGATGCGCCTCGAGATCGTGCTCCTCGACCCGGTCGGGCCGCTCGAGGCCGCCATCGACGGCGTGCGGCCGGCGGCCGAGGCGCGCCAGATCCGCCTCGCGCTCGACCTCGACCGCCTCGCGGGGCCGATCCTGGGCGACCCGGGACGGATGCAGCAGGTCTTCTGGAACCTGCTCAGCAACGCCGTGAAGTTCACGCCGCGCGACGGCGAGGTCCGCGTCCGGATGCGGCGCGAGGGCTCCCACGTCGAGGTCGCGGTGAGCGACACCGGCTGCGGCATCCAGCCCGACTTCCTGCCCTTCGTCTTCGATCGCTTCCGCCAGGAGGACCCGAGCACGCAGCGCAGCCACGGCGGCCTCGGCCTGGGCCTGGCCATCGTGCGCCACCTCGTCGAGATGCACGGCGGCTCGGTCTCGGCCGCCAGCGACGGCGACGGGCGCGGCGCGACCTTCACGGTGCGCCTGCCGGTCTCGGCCGTGCGCAGCCTGCGCCGCTTCTCCGCCGACGACGGTCACGAGCGCGGCGCGGACCCGGCCGTCCGCCTCGACGGCCTGCAGGTGCTCGTCGTCGACGACGACGCGGACGGGCGCGACCTCGTCTCGCGCGTGCTGGCCAACCAGGGCGCCGAGGTGCGCAACGCCGCGACCGTGGCGCAGGCGCTCGAGCTCGTCCAGCGGGCCGCGCCGCACGTGCTCATCAGCGACATCGGCATGCCCGGCGAGGACGGCTACGCGCTCATCGAGCGGCTCCGCGCGCAGGACCGGCCCCGCGGCGACCTCTTCGCCATCGCGCTCACCGCGCTGGCCCGCAGCGAGGACCGCGAGCGCGCCCTCTCGGCCGGCTACGACAGCTTCTTCGTCAAGCCGGTCGATCTCGACGCGCTCGTGAGCCGCGTGGCGTCCGCCGCCAAGCGCGAGTCATCGGCGGCGCCGTGACCGGGGCCCTTGCCGGCGGGCCGGCCCGCGGGCAAGATGCCGCTCCCGCAACCTTCACCCCCGAGCACTGGAGATCGCCGATGTCGTACGTCGACGGCTACGTCCTGCCGGTCCCGAAGAAGAACCTCTCCGCCTACAAGACCATGGCTCGCAAGGCCTCCGTGGTCTGGCGCGACCACGGCGCGGTCGAGTACTTCGAGTGCTCGGGCGACGACCTGAAGGTCAAGTGGGGCCTGCCCTTCACGAAGGCGGCGAAGACGAAGCCGGGCGAGACCGTGGTCTTCTCCTTCGTCGTCTACAAGTCGCGCGCGCACCGCGACAAGGTGAACGCCAAGGTCATGAAGGACCCGCGCCTCGCCAAGATGATGGAGGGCAAGGCGATGCCCTTCGACGTGAAGCGCATGGTCTACGGCGGGTTCAAGACGCTCGTCGAGGCCTGAGCGGTCCTCCGCGGCGCTGCCGGTTCTCGCGGTTGCGCGCCTTGCGGCGCATCCACTAGAGTCGGTGCGCGAAGGGGGCCGCATGCCCGCTGCCCGTACCGCCGCCTGGGCTGGTCGGATCGGCTCGGTGCTGCTCGTCGTCTCGGCGATCTCGGTCGTCGCGCAGACCGACCCGGCGTCAGCGCTCCCTCAGGTCGCGGCGAGCGCGACCGCTACGGCCGGGTTGGAAGCCCTCATGCCGGCCGACGCGCTGCTCTTCGTCGGCATCGCGGACGTGCAGCGCTTCGCCCATGGCTTCACGGACACCGCCTGGGCACATCTGCTCGCGGACCCCGCCTGCGCCGACATCGGCGCGGGGCTCGAGCGGCGGTTCGACGAGAGCTTCGGAGGGCTCATGGAAGGGCCCAACGGCCGCGTCCGCGCCATGCGCTCGGGGCTGCACGGCGCATTCGCCGTCTGCGTCTGCCTGACGTCACCGCCGGACGACGCTTCACCGATCGATTTCGGCCGGATGGAATGGAGCTTCCTGATCGCGGCGGAGCTGGCCGAGGACCATGCGGCGCTCGACGCCGCGCTCGAGGAGATGCGCGCCACGAACAGCGCGAAGAGCGGGGCGGAGACTCGCGTCGTCGAGGTCGGCGCGTGGCGGGTCCACGAGTCGCTCGACGTGAGTGGTGCCGGCACGCCCATGGTCACCCGCTCGACCACCACGGATCGCCTGGGGTTGATGGAGATCAGCACGGCAGGCATGAACGTGACCGAGGCTGTGCTCGCTCGACTGGAGAATCCCGACAGGGCGGCCTCGCTCGGCGACCAGCCGAGATTCCGCAGCTCGCTCGCCGCGCGTCCGGGCGGCCTCCAGATCTGGCTCGACCTCGAGCGGCTCGACTTCATCGAGAAGTACCTGGTCGACGCCTTCGGCGCCTCGGACGAGAAGAAGTGGCAACGGTTCCACGACTTCCTCGCGCGGTCGGGGCTGCTGGACATCGAGGACGTCGCGGCGAACGCGACGGCGGGTGGAGTGGGCCTGCGGTTCGACCTCGCCGTGCGCTGGCCTTCGGGCGGGGGCGTCCGCGCGGTCCTCGAGCGACTGCTGGCGCCGGGAAAGATCGATCAGCTCGAGCTCCTGCCGGCGAGCACCGTCAGCGCGACGGCCTGGCGTACCGATCTCGCTCCCCTGTTCGACATGGCGCTGAAGGAACTGAACGCGACCGGCCTGATCGAGCCTGCAGACGTCGTGTCCACTCTGGCCTCCGTCGATGACGGATTGGGAGTCTCATTGCGTGATGACTTGCTCGAAGCCTTCAGCGGGGACGTCGTGATCGCCAATGCCCTCGCGACGCCCGACGACAGCTCCCGCGGCTCCGGCCACCCGTCGATGGACCACGTGCTCTTGATCGGCCTGAAGGGCGGCTCGGCGATCGCTCCCGTGCTGGAGCGGATGCTGCGGGCGCATGGGCTCGACGCCGCGCGCGAGCGCGTCGAGTTCGAGGGCGTCGAGACCTACCGGCTGCCGCTCTCCTTCCTTCGTGGGTTCACGCTTTCCCTGAACTACGCGGTGCTGCCCGACCGCCTCGTGGTCGCGACGTCGTCCTGCTTCCTGCGCGAGACCTTGCGCTGCTGCGCCGGCGAGGCCGACGCCGCTCTCCCTCGCTTCGCCGATCGGGACGACATCGCCGGCGCGGTCGAGGAGTGGGGTGCCCGAGGCGGCGTGCTCAATCTCACGGGCGCGGCGCAATGGGCGCACATGGTGACCACGATGGTCTTGGCGGAGGCGGGGGCCGGCGCCGTCGCGCCGCCGCGCGAGGTCTTCGAGAAGCACCTGCGCGGCGTGATCTGGTACGGCCTCACGGCGGACGACACCGGGATCCAGTTCGTCGCCACGGCGCCCTGAGCGGTCTCAGGCCCGCAGCTCCTCCATCACGGCGTTGGTCAGCGTGCCGAGCATCGGGCCGCCGAAGTCGAAGCAGGCGTGCGCCGTGGTGAAGAGCTCGGGCAGCGGACGGCTCCCGCCCAGGGCCAGCGCCGCGCGGTACGCGGCCACGGCCTGCGCCCCGTGGTTGCGCCAGTTCAGCCACACCTGCAGCGCCCCGACCTGCGCGATGCCGTACTCGATGTAGTAGAAGGGGTACTTGAAGAGGTGGAGCTGGCGCTGCCAGTCGACGGCCAGCAGCGCTTCCTGGCCGGTCCAGTCGACGTCGGGCTCGAAGCGGCGGCGCAGCGCGACCCAGTGCTCGGCGCGCTCGTCGGCGGTGTGCTCGGGGTAGGTGTAGAGCCACTGCTGGAAGGCGTCGACGGTCGCGGCCCAGGGCAGGATGCCCAGCGCGCGCTCGAGCTGCTCGCGCCTCGCGCGCGCGGCGTCGGCGGCGGGCAGCACCGCCGCGAGCTGCTCGAAGCCGAGCAGCTCCATGCTCATCGAGGCCACCTCCGCGAACTCCTTGGGCGCGCGGCGCAGCGAGGCCGCCGGCAGGTTGCGGCACAGGAGCGCGTGCCAGGCGTGGCCGGCCTCGTGGAGCACCGTGCGCACGTCGTCGAGGCGGCCGACCGCGTTGGCGAAGACGAAGGGCAGCCGCACGTCCTGCAGGGTGCGCGAGAAGGCGCCCGGCGCCTTGTCGGGCCGGTTCTCGAGGTCGGTGAGGCCCTGCGCGACGAGCGCGTCGAAGGCCTCGCCCGCCGCCGGGTCGACGCGCGCGAGCACGCGGCTCGCGAGGCGCGCCAGCTCGTGCCCGTCGCGGAACGGGCGCAGCGGCGGCCGCCCGGCCGGGTCGGCCTGCAGGTCCCAGGGCCGCAGCGCGGTCACGCCCAGGGCCGCGGCGCGCCGCGCGCGCAGCTCGGCCAGCGCCGGCACGACGTGCTCCTCGACCGCCGCGTGATAAGCCTCGCACTCCTCGACGCCGTAGTCGAAGCGCTCGAGCTCGCGGAAGCGGTAGTCGCGGTAGTTCTCGAATCCGGCGTGGGCGGCGATCTGCCCGCGCAGGCGGGCCAGCTCGTCGAACAGCGCCGAGAGGTCGGGCGCGATGCCGAAGCGCGCGCGCTGCACCGCCAGCCACGCCTGCTCGCGCAGGCCGGCGTCGGACTCGTCCAGCCAGCGCGCCATGGCGGGCAGCGTGTGCGCCTCGCCACGGAAGCTGACGAGCAGCCCGGCCAGGCGCTCGTCGTGCCGGAGCTGCAGCTCGCTCTCCTGCGCGACGAGCGGCAGGTTCTCGGGACGGTGCAGGGCCGCGCGGTTGGCGCGCAGGCGGTCGAAGCACATCCACGCGCCGGCGTCGAGCGAGGTGCGCGCGTAGCACTCGAGGTAGATGCGGTCGAGCCCGTCGAAGGCCGCGCGCACCGCGGGCTTGACCTGCTGCTGCAGCTCGAGGTGCCGGCGCCGCGCGGCGGCGTCCTGCGTGTGGCGCATCACCGCGATCTGCGCGCGCGCCTCGGCGCCCTCGAAGGCCGACTCGAGCTCGTCGAGATCGGCCAGCCAGGCGAGCAGCGACTCGGGGTCGCGGGGGGCGCGGGCGGTCAGCTCGGCGCAGGCCGCCGCGACGCGCGCCCCGGAGGTGGCGTCGAAGTCCGGCGGCAGCCAGCGTCGCGCGGGCGGCGGGAACAGCGGCGCGGGAGCGAGGGTGCTCATGCCGACCTCATGGCGCATGGTTGTAACCGCCGTCGCCCGGCCGGCCTATGCGCCCGTGGCGAAAGTCATTCGCGCCGGGCAGCGGGTGGGGACGCGCCGGCACCGCGCTAAGATGAAGCCTCCGCCGCCTGTCGAGGATTCCGCCATGCCATGCGACGTCGAGAAGACCGTGCCGAACGCCCGTGGCCGCCTGCGGGGCGCGCTGCTGGCCGCGCTGCTGCTGGCCCCGGGTGCGACGCTGCTCGCGCAGGCGGGCGGCGGCGCGCCGGCCGACCCCACCCCGGGGGCCGCCGCCGCGCCCACGGGCCCGACCGAGAAGGACCTGCTCGCCGACTTCGGCAAGGCCTTCAAGTCGCGCAAGCCCGCCGAGCGCGCGGCGGCGATCACGGCGCTGGGCGATGCGAGCCGCGAGCTGCCCGACAAGGGCACGAGCAAGCCCATGGCCAAGGCCCTGAGCGACGGCCTGGCCGACGACGAGCTCGAGGTCCGCGCGGCGGCGGTCGGCCAGCTCGCCTGGGGCCGGCAGGTCGAGACCGTGCTGGCGGCCTTCAAGTCGATGCTCGAGGACCAGCGCAAGCAGATCGACAAGCGCATCACGCGGCCCGACCCCGAGTCGCGCGACTACGTGGGCCGCGCCTCGCGCCTCTACGGCGACGCCTGCCGCGCGCTCGCGAACTACAAGGACGACCGCTCGGAGGCCACGCTCTCCGAAGAGATCAAGAGCCTGCGGCCGAACACCGACGGCGCGAACCTGAGCACGCGCCTCGTCGGCGACCTCGCCCGCGCGCTGCTCTCGCTCGGCACGGCCGAGGCGGTCGAGAACACGGTCAAGCAGACGCAGGTCTACTCGGAGGACGACGGCTTCCAGGAGCCGGCCGCGCGCGCGATCCACGAGGCGCTCGCGGAGTTCTCGACGGCCAAGGGCGTGGCCCCGCCCGAGTGGAGCAAGACCTACTACGTGTCCTGGCACAACTGGTTCGAAGCCAACTCCAAGCTCTTCCCCAAGAAGCTCGGCAAGCTCGACGCGCCGCCGACGGCGGCCGCCGACGGCATGGCCGACAAGATGACGCCGCCCGAGAAGGGCCAGCCCGCGCCGCGCTAGGCGCAGCTTCTAAGCGCCGCGCGTGAAGATTACGCGGTCCGCGCAGGGCGCATTTCGGCCGCTATGCTCCCGCGGCGCGCGCACCTCGTGCGAGCCCTCTCTCCGCGGGAACCGTCCATGAAGGCCAAGCTGCTCATCGTCCTCGTCGCGCTCGTCGCCGGTCTGTACTTCGTGAACAAGTCGCTCAGCGGGAAGAAGGAGTACATCCAGGGCACGCCGGCCGCGGCCACGCCCGCCGGCGGCGAGGTGCGCGGCAAGCTGACGGTCGGGTTCCTGCCCGTGACCTGCCACATCACCTGCCCCGTCACGAGCTGGATCACCGAGCACAGCGACCAGGGCACGGTCTTCGAGACGCTCAAGTTCGCCGACTTCCCGTCGATGAAGGAGGCCTTCATGGCGCGCAAGATCGACGCGACCTTCATCAACATGCCGCTGGCGATGAAGCTGGCCTACGACGGCGTGCCGGTGAAGATCGTCTATCTGGGGCACCGCGACGGCAGCGCGATCATCGTGCCGGTGAACAGCCCGATGAAGGACTTCGCCGACCTCAAGGGCAAGCGCGTCGCCATCCCCGGCCGCTTCAGCAACCAGCACATCCTCATGTA
>Ga0111538_10005056_pt1 | contig 18091 bp, 15 predicted proteins | sample SoiMethybrSBSTD1_FD_79669 | JGI IMG/M metagenome (GOLD analysis project Ga0111538, IMG submission 79669) | Bulk soil microbial communities from a Populus tree surrounding site in Tennessee, USA - Soil MetaG P. TD hybrid SBSTD1 (version 2)... | ecosystem: Environmental > Terrestrial > Soil >...
GATGGAGTGCATCCTCGAGAACGCCTACATCCTGATCCACGAGAAGAAGATCAGCAACATGCGCGAGCTGCTGCCGCTCCTGGAGCAGGTCGCGAAGGGCGGGCGTCCGCTCCTCATCATCGCCGAGGACGTCGAGGGTGAGGCGCTGGCGACGCTGGTCGTCAACAAGCTGCGCGGCACCCTGCAGGTGTGCGCGGTCAAGGCGCCGGGCTTCGGGGATCGCCGCAAGGCAATGCTCGAGGACATCGCCATCCTGACCGGCGGCAAGTGCATCACCGAGGACCTCGGGATCAAGCTGGAGAACATCAAGATCGAGGATCTCGGCCAGGCGAAGAAGCTCAGCGCCGACAAGGACAACACCACCCTCGTCGAGGGCAAGGGAAAGCGCTCCGATGTCGAAGGGCGCGTCAAGCAGATCCGGGCGCAGATCGAGGAGACCACCTCGGACTACGACCGCGAGAAGCTGCAGGAGAGGCTCGCCAAGCTCGTGGGCGGCGTCGCGATCATCAAGGTCGGCGCGGCCACCGAGACCGAGATGAAGGAAAAGAAGGCCCGCGTCGAGGATGCCATGCACGCCACCAAGGCGGCCGTCGAGGAGGGGATCGTTCCCGGCGGCGGCGTGGCGCTCCTGCGCGCGGTTCCGGCGCTCGAGAAGCTGAAGGAGAAGTCGGAGGACATCCAGTCCGGCATCAACATCGTGCGCCGGGCCCTGGAGGAGCCGCTCCGCCAGATCTCCGGCAACGCCGGGTTCGAGGGCTCCATCATCGTCAACCAGGCGAAGCAGGAGGAGAAGGCGTCGAAGGGCTTTGACGCCTACAGCGGCAAGTGGGTGGACATGTTCGAGGCCGGCATCATCGACCCGACCAAGGTCACCCGCACCGCATTGCAGAACGCCGCCAGCATCGCCGGTCTGATGCTCACGACCGAGGCGCTGGTGCACGAGCTGCCCGAGAAGGAGAAAGCGGCCCCGGCCGGGCCGCGCGGCATGGGCGGCGACATGTACTGAGGCCTCCCCGGCCGGCCGTTCCAAGGCCGACCACAGCGTCCAACCGACCGCCCCGTGGCGCGCGCCACGGGGCGGTTTTTTTTGGCCCTGGATGCGGAGAATTCGCGATTCCGGTGCTACGATCGCTGGCATTCCGGGGGTTGACGTGATTCGAGGAGGTGGTCTCATGACTGCGAACGTCGCGGTGCGCTCTCTCTTGCTCGCCGGCGGTCTCGTTCTGACCCTGGCCTGCAGCTCCGGTTCCGCCTCGGTGCACGGCGGCACCGGCACCATCCAGGTGCACCTGACCGACGCCCCGATCGATCTGACGACCGTCGAGAAGGTCGAGGTGACGATCACCGACGTCATCGTCTATCCGGGCGATGACGACGGCATGCCCACGGTCAGCGGCGGGCCGACCGTGCTCCTGACACACCCGGAGACGTTCGACCTCCTGACGCTCACCGGCGGCGCGACGACACTGCTTGCCTCCGGCGAGGTCCTGGCCGGCGACTACCAGCGCATCCGGCTGGAGATCTCCGAGGCCACGCTCACGTACAAGGACGGGACGACCGCGCCGCTCAAGATCGATTCGGGCAAAGTCGACGTGCCGATCCGCTTCCACGTCGGCGTCGACGAGACCAACGCCCTCACCCTCGATTTCGACGCGGGGGCCTCGGTGCAGGTGAACCAGACGGGAACCGACACCCTCATCCTGCGCCCCGTGGTGACGCCCGTCCCGCATCCCTGAAACTGCGCAGTACCCCGTCAGGGAGGTGGCTTCCTCCCGGCGCGATGCTAGAGTGCTGTGGGCCGGGGCGGTGGGACGTGGAGAGGAGTTGGTTCGATGCTCCGGTCCCGCGCCCTGCGATCGCTCCTGATCGCCTGCCTCCCCCTTCTCATCCTCGCGTGCGGTCTCGAAGGCGAGACCACGGACACCAGCGGCGCCGGCGCGCCGCCCCCCGGCGTCGCCACCGGCAACATCGCCGTGCGGCTGGCCGTCACCGGCACCAACCTCGACGGTGAACAAGATGCGGTGGGAGGCGTCAACGTGACGATCTCCGACGTCACGATCTTCCCCGCGGAAGGGGGTTCGGGAGTGCCGGGGGTCGGCTCCCTCGGTCCGGTCGCGCTCCTCGGCGGGCCGGTCGGCTTCGAGCTGCTCGCGCTCGCCGGAAACCCCGTGACTCTGACGAGCGGCCCGGTTCCGGCCGCCGACTACGATCGCCTGCGGGTCGCGGTATCGGGGGCCAGCGTGTCCCTCCCGGGCGGCGTCACCATCCCCCTCGAGGTGGAAAACGGCAACGTGGAAAAGGGGATCGACGTGCACGTCGGCGAGGGAGAGACAGCCACGGTGACGGTAACCATCAACATCCGCGAGTCGCTCCGCCTGAACCGGGACAACCGCGGCTCACTCCGGCCTCAGGTGCAGATTTCGGACTAGCCGGCGGTCAGAAGCTCTGCTGGCCGAGCGCGAAGCCGTTGAACGTCTGCGAGACCGCCACGTCCCCCGGCAGGTCGACCTTGAAGCGGCTGGCCGCCACGTCGACGTTCGACTGCATCCCCTCGAAGGAGAGCAGGGTCGTGTCGCCGTCCGACTCGACATACTGCAGCTGGCGCGGCAGGAACGTGGTGTCGTCCACCCAGATCTTCATCTCCGAGACCCGGTCGCGCACCGTGCGTTTGCGCGGCGTGAGGCGCAGGAGATGCGTCCCCTTCACGTCGCTCTCGGGCGCCAGGCTGAAATCGTAATAGCGCGCCAGATCGCCGATCTTCTGGCCGACCCCCAGGAAGCGGAACAGCCGCTTGCCGACGAACTTCTTGATCGGCACTTCCTCGGCGCGCTTCAGCGCCGGGTAATAGGCGGTGTAGAGGTCCTCCGTGATGACGAAGACCTTGTGCTCCGGATCCTTGTACTCCCAGCGCACGCGGTTCGGGCGGCTGTAGAAGAATTCCCCCTTCGAGATCACCGGCTTGGCGAGGAGGTTGAGCTCCTTCCGCTCGGTGAAGGAAGCCACGAGCGTCTGGGTCTCCTGCTGGCGCTTGTCCCACTGCGCCAGGATGCGCGCCAGCATCGGGTCGGCGACCGGCGCGGGAGGCACACCGGCCTCGGAGTCCACCGCCGCGGCCACCGCCGCGGTGGGAGGACCCATCGCGAGGGGCAGGAGGATCGCCCCCGCAAGGGCCGCGACCCCGAACCAGGTCCATGAAACGCGCATGCGTGTCGTCGTCTCCCCGGGCCCCGGGGCTGCCGGGGCCGGTGAATTTAACAGATGCCGATCGGGGGAGCAAGGATGGCACGCCGCCGCCGTCGTCCGCCCGTCCGCGACCGTTGACAGGGGCGCGGGCCTCCTCGATCATGGGCGCCGTCATGCCCGCCGTCAAACGATTCGGTGGTCTTCCGGATGCGCTTGCGCTCGTCCGGCTCGCCGCCGTCGCGGCGGCGCTGGTCGCGCCCGGCTTCCGCCAGGCACCGGCTTCCGAGCCGGCGGGCGACCCGCTCCTCGGCCGCACCCGCCCCGCGGCCATCCTCGATGTCGCGCCCGAGTGGCGCCGCAGGTACGACGAGTACCGACCGGAGGCGGCCGACCTGGAGATCATCCGGCACGCCCCCGAGGGCTCGCTGGTGATGGTCTATTTCGGATCCTGGTGCTCCGACAGCCGCATCGCCGTGCCGCACTTCCTGCGCATCCTGGACGAGGCCCGTGCGCCGCATCTGAAGGCGCGCTATGTCGGAGTCGATCGCTCGAAGAAGGAGCCGGCCGATCGCCTCGAAGGGGTGGGGCTGGAGCTCGTCCCGACCTTCGTGCTGTCGATCGACAACCGTGAGGTCGGGCGGATCGTCGAGACCCCCGCGACGACCCTGGAGCACGACCTGGCGCTCCTGTTCCGCAGGGCGGCCAGCCCCGGCCCTTGAGCGGGTACCTCTTGCGTCGGTCGCTTTTGGCGCTCCCGCTCCTCTTGGGCGCCGCGAGCATCGTCTTCCTGCTCCTGCACCTCGTTCCGGGCGATCCGGTGCAGGCGATGCTGGGGCCGGCGGCGCGAGAGACGGACATTGCCGACCTGCGCGCCCGCCTCGGTCTCGACCTTCCCCTCGGCGAGCAGTACATGCGCTTTCTGCGCGGGCTCGGCGCCGGCGACCTCGGGGCATCGCTGCACTATGGCGATCCGGTCCGCCGCCTCCTGGCCGAGCGCCTCCCGGCCACCGCGATCCTGGCGGCGGCGACCCTGCTCGCGGCCCTGCTCCTGAGCCTCCCCGCCGGGATCGCCGCGGGGCTCAGGCCCGGGTCGCGCCTCGATCGTCTCCTGGGTGCTCTGGCCACGGCGGCGCTGGCCCTGCCGAGCTTCTGGCTCGGCCCGGTCCTCCTGCTCCTGTTCGCCATCCGGCTCCGCTGGCTGCCGGTGTCGGGTGCGGACGTGCCGGAGGCGGTGATCCTGCCCGCTTTCACCCTGGCCCTGCCGATGGCGGCGCTGCTGTCGCGGCTCCTCGCCGCAGCGATCCGGCAGGAAACCGGCCGCGGCTACGTCGCCGCCGCGCGGGCGCGCGGCCGCTCGCGCGACGCCGCGGCGATCGCGCACGCCGCCCGCAATGCCTTCGGCCCGATGCTCACCGCGCTCGGCGTCCAGCTCGGAAGCCTCCTGACCGGCGCGGTCCTCACCGAGACGATCTTCGCGTGGCCCGGGCTCGGCCGGCTGCTGGTGCGCGGCATCGCCTACCGCGACTATCCTCTGGTGCAGGGGTGCATCCTCCTATTCGCCGCCCTCTACATCGCGGCCAATCTGGCCTGTGACGTCGGCCGCGCGCTGCTCGACCCGCGCGTGGCCTCGGCGTGACACCGCGGCCTCGGGGCTCGCGCCGGGCGCCGCTGGTGGCCGGCGCGGCCCTCTTGGCGGCGCTGTGTCTCGCCGGGATCGGCGCGCCGTGGCTCGCGCCTCCGCCGGCCGCCCAGGATCTGGCGCACCGGATCGAAGGGCCGAGCCCGGGCCATCCGCTGGGGCGGGACGACCTCGGTCGCGACGTGCTGTCGCGCCTCCTGTGGGGGGCCCGCACCTCCCTGCCGGTGGCGCTCGCGGTGGTGCTCCTGTCGGCGCTCGCCGGGACGCTCCTCGGCGGACTCGCCGGGGTCTCAGGCGGCCCGCTCGACGCCGCGCTCGTCGCGCTGATGGACCTGCTCCTCGCCTTCCCCGGCGTCCTCCTGGCGATCGCGATCATCGCCGTGCGCGGCCCCGGAATCGGCAGCCTCCTGGCCGCCCTGTCGCTCCTGGGCTGGGTCACCTTCGCGCGGCTGGCACGCGGCGAGGCGCTGCGGCTCCGCCGGCGGACGTTCGTGGATGCGGCGCGGGCGTCCGGGGCGGGACGCGGGCGGATCCTCGCGCGGCACCTCCTCCCCCACCTGGCCGCCCCGGCGGTGGTGCAGGCCACCTTCGCGCTCGGCGGCGTCATCGTCGCCGAGGCGGGGTTGTCGTTCCTCGGCCTCGGGGTCCCGCCGCCGGCCGCCACCTGGGGCGGGATGCTGCGCGAAGGGACGCAGCACCTTCTGGACGCGCCGCGGCTGGCGCTCCTGCCCGGCGCGGCCATCGCCGCGACCATGCTCGGGGCGCAGTGGCTCGGGGAAGGGCTGGGAGGACGGGACGACGCGGCCCGTGCCTGAGCGTGTGACCCGGGACGGGCCGGTCAGGCGGCCCGGGCGCCGCGCTCCACCATCTCGTCGAGGACGCGCGCGTGGATGCGCATCCACTCGTCCTCGGGAATCGCCAGGAACACCTCGACGACCCGGGGATCGAACTGCGTGCCGCTGTATTTCTCGATCTCGGCGCGCGCCGCCGCATAGGGGAGGGCCCGGCGGTACGGGCGGTCGGACGTCATGGCGTCGAGCGTGTCGACGACGGCGAAGATGCGGGCGCCGAGGGGGATCGCCTCCCCCTTGAGGCGCCCCGGGTACCCCTTGCCGTCGTAGCGCTCCTGGTGGCCCAGGACGATCGGCACCGCCCCCTCGAGGAAGCCGATGCCGCGCAGCATGCGGGCGCCGATCTCGGGATGCCGGCGCATCTCCTGCCATTCCGTCGTCGTCAGCTTCGCCGGCTTGCGCAGGATCGCGTCCGGGATGCCGATCTTCCCCACGTCGTGCAGCAGCGCGCCGCGGTAGACGTCGGTCAGGTCCGGCTCCCGGATCCCCATGCGGCGCGCCACCTCGACGGTGTACGCAGCGACGCGGGCGGAGTGCCCGAGGGTCTCGGCGTCACGCGCGTCGAGCGCGGTCGCGAGCGCCTCCAGGGTCACGCGGTATGACTCGTCGAGCCGGCGGAACAGCGCCTCGATCTCCAGGGTCTTGCGCAGCAGCTCCGAGGTGCGCTCCTTCACTCTCACCTCGAGACGCTCGTGGTGCTCGCGGTTCTCGCGCACCAGACGCTGCCTCTCCAGGACCCGCTCCACCGTGAGGCGCACCTGCTCCAGGTGGAACGGCTTGGTGAGGTAGTCGCTCGCCCCGAGCCGCATCGACTGCAGCGCGGTGTCGAGGTCGTGCATGCCGGTGAGCAGGATCACCTCGGTGTCGAACGCCGCCGCCTTGACCTCCCGCAGCAGCCCGACGCCGTCGAGGCGCGGCATGTCGACGTCGCTGATCAGCAGGCGGCACGGGGCGCGGCGCAGGCGATCGAGGGCGGCGCGGCCGTCCTCCGCCGTGTCACAGCGGTAGCCGTACTCGGCGAGACCTTCGGCCAGGACCTCGCGAATGGCGGGATCGTCGTCCACGACCAGGATGTTGATCGGATCGTCCACGGGCGCTCCGGCGGTCGCCGGGGGGGAGGGTCCGCCGCGTCCGCTGCGATCAATCTAAGCCGCGCGGGGGCGCTGTCAACGACGACTTCACGGGTGCGGCGCGGCCGGGCGAGGCAGAGCAGGAGCGGCGATTTCATTCCTTGGAGCGGCCGTCGGCGTCCTTGAGGTCGAGCCAGTTCGATCCGCGCCGCACCTCCGCCACGAGGGGCACCGTGAGCGGGTGCGCCCCCTCCATGACCTCGCGCACCATCGCGGCCACCGGCTCCACCTCGTCGGCCGGCGCTTCGAGCACCAGCTCGTCGTGCACCTGCAGGAGCATCCGGGCGCGGCGGCCCTCGCGGCGCAGCCGGCGGTGCAGCTCCACCATCGCCTTCTTGATGATGTCGGCGGCGGTCCCCTGGATGGCGCTGTTCACCGCCGCCCGGATCGCCTGCTGGCGCGCGTTGCGGTCGGCGCCGCGGATTTCAGGGAAGTAACGGACCCGCCCGAGGAGCGTGCGCACCTTCCCCTCCTGCTCCGCGCTCGCGATGCTGGCGTCGATGTACCCCTTCACCTTCGGGAAGCCCGCGAAGTACCCGGCGATGAACTGCTCCGCCTGCCGGGCGGTCACCCCCTGGTCGCGCGCCAGGCGCTGCGGCCCCATGCCGTAGACGATCCCGAAATTGACCGCCTTGGCGCGGCGCCGCATGTCGCCGGTGACGAGACCCGGCATGACGCCGAACAGGATCGCCGCGGTGCGCCGGTGCACGTCGTCGCCGGACCGGAATGCCTCGATGAGCCCCGGGTCGCCGCTCAGGTGCGCGAGGATGCGCAGCTCGATCTGCGAGTAGTCCGCCGAGAGCAGGGTCCAGCCCGGGTCGGTCACGAAGGCCCGGCGGATCTGCCTCCCCTGCTCGGTACGGATCGGGATGTTCTGGAGGTTGGGGTCGCTGCTGCTCAGCCGGCCGGTCGCCGCCACCGCCTGGTTGAAGGAGGTGTGCACCCGGCCGGTCTGCGGATGGACCAGGGCCGGCAGCGCGTCCACGTAGGTCGATTTCAGTTTCTGGATGGCGCGGTACTCGAGGAGGCGCCGCGGCAGGTCGTGCCGCTCCGCCAGCACCTCGAGGACTTCGCTGTCCGTCGACCACGCTCCGGTCTTGCGGGTCTTCCGGCCCGGCGCGAGCTTGAGGGTCTCGAACAGGATCTCCCCGAGCTGCAGCGGCGAGTTGATGTTGAACTCGCGCCCGGCGAGGGCGTAGATCCCGGACGTCAGGCGGCGGAGCTCCGCGTCCCATTCCGACGACAGCGCGGCGAGGAACGGGACGTCGATGCGCACGCCGGTCATCTCCATATCGGCGAGGATCTCCGCCAGCGGCAGCTCCAGATCCTGGAGCAGCGGCAGGAGGCCGTCCTCCTCGAGGGCGTCCCGCAGGATCGGGACGAGGCGCGCGACCGCGACGGCCCGCGCCCCGGCCTTGGCGGCGACGCGGCCGGCGTCCGCCTCCGCGACCGGCGCCGCGCGCGCCCCCTCTCCGAGCAGGTGGCTCCAGATCGGCACCTCGAGGCCGCCGACTTCGCGCGCCACGATCTCGAGATCGTGTCCCTTCCGCTCCGGGTTCAGCAGGTAAGAAGCGAGCATGGTGTCGAACCCGAAGCGCGGCCCCAAAGCACCGCAGCGCCGCATCAGGACGAGGTCCGCCTTCACATCGTGCCCGGCCAGGCGTCCCCCGTCCGCGTCGAACAGCGGCCGCATCGCGGCGAACAGCCTCGCCGGCGGGCATTCCGGCGGCGCCCCCAGCCCGCGATGCGCCACCGGGACGTACGCCGCGGCCCCGTGGGCGGGTGCGAGCGCCAGGCCGACGATGCCGGCGCGCATCGGATCCAGGTGATCGCGGACGAGACCGAGCCCGACCGTCCCGGATCCCTCGAGGCCCGCGACGGCCGCGGCGATCTGCGCGTCCGAGACCGCGAGCGGAGTCTCGGCCTCGACCACCGTCTGTGCCTGCGGCAGATCGCGCAGGAACGCCCCGAACTCCAGCTCGGTGAAGAGGGCGCGCGCCGCCTCCACATCCGGCGGCCCCAGCGTCAGCGCCTCCACCTGGACCTCGAGCGGGGCGTCGCACCGGACGATCGCCAGCTCCTTGCTCAGGCGCGCCTCCGCCGCGTGCGCCAGGAGCGGCTCCCGGTACCGCTTGTTCTCCACCTGCGCCGCCCCCTCGAGGAGCGCCTCGAGGCTCCCGAAGCGGCGGATGAGGTCCTTGGCCCCCTTGTCGCCGATCCCCGGCACCCCCGGGATGCTGTCGGAGAGATCCCCCCACAGCGCCAGGACGTCCGGCACCTGGTCCGGACGCACCCCGAACACCCGCTCCACGTCCGCCGCGTCGTAGAACGCGTCGCGCACCGGGTGGTAATAGGAGATCCGCTCCCCCACGAGCTGCAGGAGGTCCTTGTCGGAGGAGACGATCACGGCGTGCCGCCCGTGGTCGCGGGATCGACGCGCGAGCGTGCCGATGAGATCGTCCGCCTCCCAGCCCGGCACCTCGAAGGTCGGAACCCGGAGCGCCTCGAGCACCCGCTTCACGTACGGCACCTGCACCAGCAGCTCGTCCGGGGTCGGGGGACGGTCCGCCTTGTAGCCGGCGAACTGTTCGTGGCGGAAGGTCGGCTCCGGCGTGTCGAACAGCACGGCGAGGGCGTGCGGCTGGAAGTCCTTGAGGAGCTTCCGCAGCATGCCGGTGAAGCCGTAGGTCGCGTTGGTCGGGAGCCCGCGGCTGTTCTTCAGCTCGCGGATGGCGTGGAAGGCGCGGTAGAGATTGTTGCTGCCGTCGATGAGGTAGACGGCGCGGGCGGGATCGGGTCGGGCGGCCATCGCGCCTCCGCGTTCCCCCGCCGCCCCCGGGTCGCGCCGCCCCGCCTAGGCGGTGCGCTCCGTCCCGCCGGCGGCGCGGGCCGGGGCACGACGGAGCCACGGGTAGAGCGGGAAGGCCCGGCAGAGATCGGCGACGCGCGCGCGGATCGACGCGTCGCGCGCCGGTTCCTCGTTCCCGTCGATCGCCTCGAGGATGAGGGCGGCGATGCGGCGCATCTCCTCGCGCCCCATGCCGCGCGTCGTGACCGCCGGCGTCCCGAGGCGCACGCCGCTGGCGATCATCGGCTTCTCCGGGTCGAACGGGATGGCGTTCTTGTTGAGGGCGATCCCGACGCGCTCGAGACGCTGCTCCACCCCCTTGCCGGTGAGCCGGCGGGGCCGCAGGTCGACGAGGAAGAGGTGCGTGTCGGTCCCGCCGGAGACGATGCGCAGCCCACCGTCCTGAAGGCCGGCGGCGAGGAGGGCGGCGTTCTCGATGGTGCGCTGCTGGTCGCGCCGGAACGGCTCCCCTTTCGCCTCGAGGAGCGCCACCGCCTTGGCGGCGATGACGTTCATCAGCGGCCCTCCCTGCGTCCCGGGGAAGACCGCGGTGTCGATCGCCTTGGCGAAGCGCTCCTTGCACACGATCAGGGCGCCGCGCGGTCCGCGCAGCGTCTTGTGGGTCGTCGTCGTCATGACGTCCACGTGCGGCACCGGGTTCGGATGCACCCCCGCCGCGATCAGCCCCGCGACGTGCGCCGCGTCGGCCATGAGGATCGCCCCGACCTCGTCGGCGATGGCCCGCATGCGGGGGTAGTCGATGGTGCGGGCGTAGGCGCTGGCGCCGGCGATGAGGAGGCGCGGCCGGTGCTCGCGCGCCAGCTGCGCGACCGCGTCGTAGTCGATCCGCTCCGTCTCGCGATCGACCTGGTAGCCGACGCAGCGGAAATAGCGCCCCGAGAAGTTGAGCGGGTGGCCGTGCGTCAGGTGGCCGCCGTGTGCCAGGTCCATGCCGAGCAGCGTGTCCCCCGGCTTCAGGAGCGCCACCAGGACCGCCATGTTCGCCTGCGCGCCGGAGTGCGGCTGCACGTTGGCGTGCTCCCCGCCGAAGAGATCGAGGGTCCGCGCGATCGCCAGCCGCTCCACGGCGTCGGCGTTCTCGCAGCCGCCGTAGTAGCGCCGGCCCGGATAGCCCTCGGCATACTTGTTGGTCAGCACCGAGGCCATGGCCTCGAGCACGGCGCGGGAGACGAAGTTCTCGGAGGCGATGAGGACGAGGGTCTCGTCCTGGCGCGCCACCTCGGCGTCCAGCGCTGCGGCAATCTCGGGGTCGGCTTCGTGCAGGGGGGCCAGCAAGCGGTCGTCCTCCAGGAAGGATGGGATGATATGACAGCGGTCGAGGGGGTCGCAAGGTCGGCGCACCGTGTTTCGGCGCCTCGAGCTCCGGCCTGCTCCGGCCCCTCGGTCCCGAAGGACGCGAAAACTAGGTGTTTATTTTCATCGAGTTAATATTGACAATATAACACTCATACTTTATTATCTCGTCAGCATCACAACATCACGAAACCCGAGGTTGAAAGGCCATGCGACTCGACAAGCTGACGGTCAAGTCCCAGGAATCATTGCAGGAGGCGCAGGAAACCGCGCGCCGGCTCGGCCATCCCGAGATCAGCCCCCTGCACCTGCTCGACGGGCTGCTCCGCCAGGAAGGGGGGCTCGTGCCGATCGTCCTCAACCAGATCGGCGTCGACGTTCCCCTGCTGCGGCGCCGGTCCCAGGCCCGTCTCGACACCCTTCCGAGCGTGCAGGGTGGGGCCGAGCCGCACGTCGGCGAGGATCTGCGTCACGTTCTGGAGGCGGCCGAGAAGCAGGCGGCGCGCTTCCGCGACGACTTCATCTCGGTCGAGCACCTGCTGCTCGGTCTCTCCGAGCGCCGCGGCGCCGCTGCCGATCTGCTCCGCGAGGCGGGGACGAACCAGGGGGCGCTGCTCGAGGCGCTCAAGACAGTGCGCGGCGCCCAGCGCGTGACCTCCGAGAACCCCGAGGCCTCCTTCCAGGCGCTGGAGAAATACGCCCGCAACCTCACCGACCTGGCGCGCCGCGGCAAGCTCGACCCGGTCATCGGCCGCGACGAGGAGATCCGGCGCGTCGTCCAGGTGCTGTCGCGGCGCACCAAGAACAACCCGGTCCTGATCGGCGAGCCGGGGGTCGGGAAGACCGCCATCGTCGAGGGTCTGGCGCGGCGCATCGTGGACGGCGACGTGCCGGAAGGGCTCAAGAACAAGGACATCGTCGCGCTCGATCTCGGCGCCCTCGTCGCCGGCGCCAAGTACCGCGGCGAGTTCGAGGACCGGCTGAAGGCCCTGCTCAAGGAGATCGAGGCGGGCGAGGGGCGCTTCGTCCTGTTCATCGACGAGCTGCACACCCTCGTCGGGGCCGGAGCGGCGGAGGGGGCGATGGACGCCTCCAACATGCTCAAGCCGGCGCTGGCGCGCGGCGAGCTGCGCTGCATCGGCGCAACCACCCTCGCGGAGTACCGCAAGCACATCGAGAAGGACGCCGCGCTCGAGCGCCGCTTCCAGCCGGTGCTGGTGCCGGAGCCGGACGTCGAGGCCACCATCGCCATCCTGCGCGGCCTCAAGGAGCGCTACGAGGTGCACCACGGGGTCCGCATCAAGGACGCCGCCCTCATCGCCGCCGCCACGCTCAGCCAGCGCTACATCACCGACCGGTTCCTCCCCGACAAGGCGATCGACCTGGTGGACGAGGCGGCCTCGCGCCTGCGCATCGAGATCGACTCGGTGCCGCACGAGCTGGACCAGATCGAGCGCAAGGCGGTAAGGCTGCAGATCGAGGAGAAGGCGCTCGAGAAGGAAACCGACGCTGCGAGCCGGTCCCGGCTCGCGGACGTGAAGCGCGAGCTCGGCGAGCTCAAGGAGGAGATCGCCCGGCGCCGCGCCCAGTGGCAGGCGGAGAAGACCGCGATCCAGGAGATCCGCTTGCTCCAGGAGGAGATCGAGAAGACCCGCATCGCCGCCGAGCAGGCGGAGCGCGCCGGGGACCTCCAGAAGGCCGCGGAGCTGCGCTACGGCCAGCTCGGCGCGCTCCAGAAGAAACTCGACGCCGCCAACGAGGCGCTGCGGGGGCGCGCGCAGGGAGCGCCGCCGATGCTCAAGGAGGAGGTGGACGAGGAGGAGATCGCCGCCATCGTCTCCCGCTGGACCGGCATCCCGGTGAGCCGGATGCTCGAGGGGGAGGTGCACAAGCTCCTGACCATGGAGGAGCGCCTCCGGGAACGGGTCGTCGGCCAGGACGAGGCGGTCACGCTCGTCAGCCAGGCGGTGCGCCGGGCGCGCGCCGGGCTCGCCGACCCGAACCGGCCGATCGGCTCCTTCCTGTTCATGGGACCGACCGGCGTCGGCAAGACCGAGCTGGCGAAGGCACTCGCCGAGTTCCTGTTCGACAGCGAGAAGGCGATGATCCGGCTCGACATGTCGGAGTACATGGAGAAGCACGCGGTCTCCCGCCTCATCGGAGCGCCCCCCGGGTACGTCGGCTACGAGGAGGGGGGGCAGCTCACCGAGGCGGTGCGGCGGCGGCCGTACTCCGTCGTCCTGTTCGACGAGATCGAGAAGGCGCATCCGGAGGTCTTCAACGCCCTGCTGCAGATCCTCGACGACGGCCGCCTGACCGACGGCAAGGGGCGCGTGGTGGACTTCAAGAACACCCTCCTCGTCATGACCTCCAACCTGGCCGGGGCCACCATCCAGTCCTGGCCGGAGCGCGACCGCAAGGGGCTGAAGCAGCGGGTCGAGCAGGAGCTGAAGACGCACTTCAAGCCGGAGTTCCTGAACCGCATCGACGAGATGGTGATCTTCCGCGCCCTGACGCGGGAGGACCTGACGCACGTGGTCGAGATCCAGGCGGCCCTCCTGGCCCGGCACCTCCGGGATCGCGGCATCACGCTCGAGCTGACGCCCGCCCTCAAGGCGCACCTGGCGGAAATCGGCTACGATCCCGAGTACGGCGCGAGGCCACTGAAGCGCACGCTGCAGCGGCTGCTGCTCGATCCGCTGGCGCGCGGCGTGCTGGAAGGAACGTTCCCGCCCGGGTCGGCGCTGCGCGCCGACCAGGAGGCGGGGCGCTCGGAAGTCACGTTCACGCGCGTCGAGGAGGCGGCCGGAGCCGCCCCGAGGCGCGCGGGAGGCGGTGCGAGGGGGAAGAGGGGATGACGACGACGCGGTGGGACCCGTTCCGGGACCTGATGTCGATCCAGGAGCGGATGAACCGGCTGTTCCAGGAGACGCTCGCCCGCCAGCAGGGGCAGGAGGACATCCAGGCGGGTCAGTGGACCCCGGCCGTGGACATCCACGAGACCGGCGACCGGATCGTCCTGCGCGCCGATCTGCCGGGGCTGGAGCAGTCGCAGATCGAGGTGCGCGTGGACGACAACACCCTGACGCTGCGCGGCGACCGGCGTCCCCCCGCGGACGTGCGCCAGGAGGAGTTCCACCGCGCCGAGCGCCCGCACGGGTCGTTCCTGCGCTCGTTCAGCCTGCCGCAGGGAGTCGACCAGGGGGGGATCAAGGCCTCGTACCGGAACGGCGTGCTCGAGGTGAGCCTGCCGAAGCGGCAGGAGGCGCGCGCCGCCTCGATCCGGGTCGACGTGAAATGACGTCAGATAAGGAGCCACGGAACCGATGAACGCGATCAAGACCGCCTTCTTTCTCGGCCTCATGTCGGCGCTGCTCCTCCTGATCGGGGGGGCGATCGGCGGCCGGGGGGGCGTCGTCGTGGCGCTCGGCCTCGCCGCCGCCATGAACTTCTTCTCCTACTGGTTCTCCGACCGGATCGTCCTGGCGATGCACCGGGCGCAGCCGGTGACGCGCGCGCAGGCGCCGCAGCTGTACGCCGCGCTCGAGCGGCTGACCGGCCCCACCGGCACGCCGATGCCGCGCGTCTACCTGCTTCCCGAGGAGGCGCCGAACGCCTTCGCCACGGGCCGCAGCCCGCAGCATGCCGCGGTCGCCGTCACCCAGGGGCTGATGCGCCTGCTCAACGCCGAGGAGCTGGAGGGGGTCCTCGCGCACGAGCTGGCGCACGTGAAGAACCGCGACATCCTCATCGGCTCGGTCGCCGCCACCATCGCCTCGGCGGTGATGGTGCTCGCGAGCATGGCCCGCTTCGCCGCCATCTTCGGGGGCGGCCGGGGAGGCGACGACCGGGAGGGGGCGAGCCCGTTCGCGCTGATCGCCACGGCGCTGTTCGCCCCGATCGCCGCCGCCCTCATCCAGATGGCGGTCTCCCGCTCGCGCGAGTACCAGGCGGACGAGAGCGGGGCCGCCATGACCCACAATCCGTATGCCCTCGCGAGCGCCCTGCAGAAGCTCGAGGACCAGAGCAAGCGCATCCCGATGCAGAACGCCGCGCCGCAGTCGAGCCACCTGTTCATCGTCAAGCCGTTCACGGGCGCCAGCCTGATGAACCTCTTCAGCACCCACCCGCCGATCCGCGAACGGATCCGGCGGCTGACGGGACGCTGATCGGCGCCCGCGCATGGACGACGCCTCCAGGAAACGACCGAAGGGGAGCGACGGGGGGAACGGCGAGGACGACTCCCCCGCCTTCTCGGTCGTCGATCGCCGCGGCGGGTCCGCAGCGGATGCGGCGGGTGATGCGACGGACGCCGATCCGGCCGCTGCCGCGGCGCCGCCGGCGCTGGTGGAAGAGCTGAAGGCGCGCGCCGAGGAGGCGGAGCGCCGGACGCGCGAGATCTCCGCCGCCTACCGCCGCCTCGACCAGGAGCGGGACGCCCTGCGCGAGCGGCTGGCCCGCGACCTCGAGCGCCGGCTGGACGCCGCCCGCGCCGACCTGATGCGCCGCATCCTGCCGGTGCTCGACGATCTCGACCGCGCCCTCGCGGCGGCGGAGGCGGGGGCCGGCGGGCGGTCGCTCAAGGAAGGGGTGGCGCTGGTGCGCGACCGCCTCATGCAGGCGCTCGCCGCCGAGGGGGTGGAGCCGGTGGAGATCGCCGGACAGCCCTTCGACCCGGCGATCGCCGAGGCGGTGGCGACCGAGGAGACCGACGACCCGGACCGCGATCAGACGGTGGTCGAGGAGATGGAGCGGGGCTTCCGGCTGCGCGGCGCGCTGCTGCGGCCGGCCCGGGTCAAGGTCGCGCGGCTGAAGCCCCGGCCCGGCGGCGCGATCCCGACCGAGTGACCATCGCGTGATCGCGGGGGCGCGCGCCCCGCTCCGGGGCGCTCCGGCCCCCGCCTACAGGATCCGCTGACCCAGGGCCGACAGGATGAGCCCCGCCCCCACCTCGGCGGAGTGATTGCGCACATCGAGGATCGGGTTCAACTCGACCAGATCGAGCGACACCAGCTTCCCCGTCTCCGCGACCATCTCGCAGAGCAGGTGCGCCTCCCGGTACGACAGGCCCCCGAGGACCGGCGTGCCGACGCCGGGGACCAGCTCCGGGTCGAGGCCGTCCATGTCCACGCTCAGGTGGATCCCGCCGGTGCGGCGCACGAGCCCGGCGAGGACCTCGGCGAGGATCGGGCCGATGCCGCGCCGATCGATGTCGCTCATGGTGAACGCCTGGATGCCGCTCTTCCTGACGAGGTCCCCCTCGCGCGCATCGATGTCGCGGATGCCGATGAGGACGACGTTCTCCGGACGCACGCTCGCCCCACCGCCGATCCGGACGAGCTCCTCGGGCCCCTGCCCGAGGCATGCCGCCAGCGGCATGCCGTGCACGTTCCCGGAGGGGGAGGTCTCCGGGGTGTTCATGTCGGCGTGCGCGTCCACCCAGATCAGAGCCAGCTCGGCTCCCCGGGCGCGCAGCGCCCGGGCCGCGCCGGCGACCGACCCGGCGGCGAGGGAGTGGTCGCCGCCGATGCAGACCGGCGTCCGCTCCGACGACACGGCGTCGAAGGTCAGCTCCGCCAGGGTCCGGCAGACGGCGGCGATCTCCGCGATGTATCGCTGGCGCTCGCCGGTGACCGGGATCGTCTCCGGGATCGGCACCGGCACGTCCCCCCGATCCACCACGGTGTGCCCGAGCCCGGTGATCCGCGCCGACAGCCCGGCGATCCGGATCGCCGATGGCCCCATGTCCACGCCGCGCCGGCCGGCGCCGAGATCGAGCGGGACCCCGATGAGATCGATGCGTCGCGGATGCGTCGGCACGCGCGGATTATAATTCGCCTCCATGACGACGCGCCGCATCGCCATCGTCGGAGCCGGAACCATGGGGCACGGCATCGCCCAGGTCGCGATCCTCGCCGGCTTCGACGTGCACCTGTGCGACGCCGCACCGGGCGTCCTCGAGCGCGCGCGGGCGCAGATCCGCACCGGGCTCGAGAAGACGATCGAGAAGGGGAAGCTCGACGCCGCCGGGCGCGACGCCGCGCTGGCGCGCCTCACCACCGCCTCCGACGTCCGCACCGCGGTGCGCGACGCCGACCTCGTCATCGAGGCGATCCCGGAGCGCCTCGAGCTGAAGCGGGACCTGTTCGCAACGCTCGAGGACGCGGCCCAGGCCTCGGCCCTCCTGGCGAGCAACACCTCGTCGCTGCGCATCGGCGCGATGGCCGAGGGGCGCCGCCGTCCGGAGCGGATCCTGGGGATGCACTTCTTCAACCCGGTGCCGGTGATGGCGCTCCTCGAGATCGTCGTCCACCCGGGCACCGCCCCGGAGGCGCTGGAGCAGGCCCGCGCCATCGGCGAGCGGCTCGGGAAGACCTGCATCGTCGTGCAGGACTCCCCCGGCTTCGCGTCGAGCCGCCTCGGCCTGGCGCTCGGGCTGGAGGCGATCCGCATGGTGGAGCAGGGGGTGGCGACGCCCCGGGACATCGACACCGCCATGGAGCTCGGCTACCGCCACCCGATGGGTCCGCTGCGTCTCACCGACGTGGTCGGCCTGGACGTGCGGCTCGCCATCGCCGAGTCGCTCCACCGCGAGCTCCAGAGCGAGGCGTTCCGCCCGCCGCGGCTGCTCGTCGAGATGGTGCGCGAAGGGCGTCTCGGGAAGAAGAGCGGCCGCGGCTTCTACGAGTGGTGAGCCGCGCGCCCGCGGTCTAGAGCAGATAGGCGAGGGCGAAGCCGATCTGGGCGCACATCATCATCAGGTACATGTGCTTCCAGGACGGGTGGTTCTCGGAGCGCGCCAGCGAGCCGGGATCCCGCAGAATGAGGCGCGCGGTCCACCCTCCCCAGATCGACAGCCCCAGGCCGAGCAGCGCCAGGAGGATCGGCCGGCCGGTCAGGATCGGCCCCCCCTCGAACGGGTCGCGGAGAAACGCCCCGAGAGGCAGCAGCAGCCACGGCAGGACGAAGAACGGCGCGACGAACCGCGCCGCCCGCTCCACCCCCCAGCGGATCGGCAGCGTGCGGCAGCCGTGCGCGGCATCCCCCTCCATGTCGGAGAAGTCCTTGCTCGTCGTCGCCCCCAGGAGGAACAGCATGAAGATCGCGCCGATGAACCACGGCTCGA
>Ga0111538_10005057_pt1 | contig 18089 bp, 15 predicted proteins | sample SoiMethybrSBSTD1_FD_79669 | JGI IMG/M metagenome (GOLD analysis project Ga0111538, IMG submission 79669) | Bulk soil microbial communities from a Populus tree surrounding site in Tennessee, USA - Soil MetaG P. TD hybrid SBSTD1 (version 2)... | ecosystem: Environmental > Terrestrial > Soil >...
AACCAGAGCGCGAACGTGAGCAGCACCATCTGCACGATCAGAAGAACGCGCGACGGCACCTTCACCCAGCCGCGCCGCAGCGCCTGCGCCGTCCGCTTGGTCACCGCCCCCGTCTACCAGATGAGGTCGATTTGCGGCGGCGGTCAACGGCGGGCACCCCTTCCGGAGTGGCGCGCCACTTTTGACTTTTTCCGGCCAGATTCGGCGTTAGGACGGGCGTTTTCGGCCTAGAAATGGCGATCAGAACCCGGGCACGAGCTTTGCTGAGCGGTCATGGCCATGGCCCAGCCGTTCGTGCTCGACCCCACCACGCGAACACTTCGCGACAACCGCTCGCTCGTCCACCTAGAGCCCAAGGTTTTCGATCTGGTCACTCTGCTGGTCGAGGAGCGGCACCGCATCGTCTCGCGAAGCGAGCTCAATCTTCGGCTTTGGAACGCCGAGTACGTCTGCGATGGCGCGCTGACCCAGTCGATCTGGTGCGCGCGACGAGCCCTGGGCGACTCCGCCCGCGGTTCGCGCTACATCCTCACTGCCCACCGCCACGGGTATCGTTTCATCGGGCAGGTCGAGGAGCGCCGCCGCACCGATGGGAACCCCGCGTTCCTGCTGTCGCGGGCCTGTCCCGGCGTCATCCGGGCTCGGCCTCCCGAAAGGGGCTGGTCCGAGCCGAGGCCATGAGGCCCCCCAATCTCTCGTCGAGTGCCTCGCCCTGCGCCGAGCAGCCCGAAGCTTAGGATCGCCACGTGGCTCGAATGTCGTTCGCCGCGTAGCGCCTGTTAGCGATCGTCGCCCACGATGGCACGCCTTCTGCCTCGTGTCCTCGTGCAGAAACGAGGTGACGATGGCCAATCACAAACAAAAGAACGGCAAGCAACCCAATATCCTGTTCATCATGGCGGACGACGTGGGCTGGTCCAATATCGGCGCTTACCACCGCGGCATCCTGGCTAGCCGCACACCGCACCTGGACCGGCTGGCGGCCGAAGGAATGCTGTTCACCGATTACTACGCCGAGGCGAGCTGCACGGCTGGCCGCTCGAACTTCGCGACCGGACAGCTCCCGCTCCGTACGGGCCTCACCACGGTGGGCCAGGCGGGCGCCAAAGTCGGGCTATTGGCGGAAACGCCGACGGTTGCCACGGCTCTGAAGGCGCAGGGCTACGTGACGGGCCAGTTCGGCAAGAACCATTTCGGCGACCGCAACGAGTACCTGCCCACGCTCCACGGCTTCGACGAGTTCTTCGGCTACCTCTACCACCTTGACGCGATGGAGGACCCCTTCCATCCGAACTACCCGAAGGACCTCCTGGACAGGGTGGGCCCGCGCAACCTTCTTCACTGCATGGCGACGGACAAGGACGACGCCACGGTGCACCCGCGCTGGGGAAAGGTCGGAAAGCAGAAGATCGTCGATGAGGGGCCGCTGCCGCCGCACCCCATGCCCGGCGTGAAATACAACATGGAGACGATCGACGAGGAGATTCGCGATCGCACCATGGACTTCATGCAAAGGGCGGTCAGCTCCGGCAAACCCTTCTTTTGCTGGATGAACCCGTCGCGCATGCACATCGTCACCCACCTCGCCGAGAAGTATCAGAAGATGCGCACGGCCGAGAACGGCTGGACGGTCTCGGAAGCCGGCATGGCGCAGCTAGACGACGAGGTCGGCGCCGTGATGAAGAAGCTCGAGGAGCTCGGGATTGCCGACAACACGATCGTGGTGTTCACCACCGATAACGGCGCCGAGAACTTCACCTGGCCGGACGGTGGGCAGACGCCGTTTGCAGGCGGCAAGGGAACCGTGCTCGATGGCGGTTTCCGCGTGCCGTGCCTGGTGCGCTGGCCGGGTCACGTGCCGGCCGGCAAGGTCGAGAACGGGCTCATGTCCGGGCTCGATTGGTTTCCGACCCTCGTCGCCGCGGCGGGTAACCCCAACATCGCGGCGGAGCTCAGGGCCGGCAAGCAACTCGGCGAACGGAAGTATCGCGTGCACCTCGACGGTTACAACCAGGTCGACTTCATTTCCGGCAAGGCGCCGACGCAGCGGCACGAGCTCTTCTACTTCGCCGAAGCCACGCTCGGTGCGGTGCGCGTCGACGACTACAAGTACCGCTTCATCGACCAGCCGGAGGGCTGGCTGGGCGGCACCGTCAAGCCGGACGTTCCGATCCTCACGAACCTCCGCCTCGATCCCTACGAGCGCGCCGGGTTCGCGACGGCATTCCAGTACTTCGACTGGTTCAAGTTTGCGTTCTGGCGCTTCGTGTTCGTCCAGGAAGTGGTGATGAAGTTCGGCGAAACCTTCATCGAATATCCGCCGGTGCAAAAGCCCGCTTCGTTCAACCTGGAAGCCGTGAAGGAGCAGCTCAAGAACGCGATGTTGCATCACGCCCAGTAGTCAAAGAGAACGTTCTGCCCGAGGACGAGGCGCGCCGTGAACGACGGCGCGCCTTTGCCTTCTTGACAATCCCGCTGGTCATGGCACGAGGTCGACTCGTGGGCTTCCGGCACTGGCTGATAGGGCTCGCCGCGCTCGGTTGTGCCGGCACCGAGAGCACACTGATCGAGACTCATTCCGGTGGCGGAGCAGACGCTGCGGGCGGAAGCGGCGGCGCTGCCGGCACTGGCCCCGCGCCCGGCATGTCGATGCAGATCCAGCTCACGGGCGAGCTCGATTCTTCGTACGACGTCGATCTTTACGACATCGATCTGCACACCAACTCGGCCGCTGATTTCGCCGGTTTGCATGCGGATGGGCGCCTGGTCGCCTGCTACTTCAGCGCGGGAACGCTCGAGTCCTGGCGGCCCGACGCGGACGGGTTACCGGGCGCGGTGGTCGGCAATCCGCATCCCCGGTATCCGTCCGAGCGCTGGCTCGACGTCGGGAGCAGCGCCGTGCGCGAGCTGATGCGGGCGCGCATCGAGCTCGCGAAAAGCAAGGGCTGCGACGCCGTCGAACCCGCGAACGCCGTCGTTTTCAGGGCGGACTCCGGGTTTGCGATCAGCGCCGCCGCGAATCAGGACTTCGCGCTGTTCCTGGCGAGCACCGCGCATGCCCTCGGGCTCTGGGTCGCGTGGTCGGACGAGCCGGATTCTTTGCCGGGTCTCGAGCAAAGCTTCGACTTCGGGCTCGCGATCCAGTGCATCCAGTACGGCCGGTGCGGCGCCTGGACGGGGTTCCGGAACGCCGGCAAGGCGACGTTCGTGATCGAGATTGGCGACGCGAGCGATGCGAGCCGAATCTGTCCGGCAGCGGCCTCCCTGGGGCTGCCTGCCATCATAAAGGACAACGAATACAGCGCTTTCCGGATTGGGTGTCCCTGAGCGTGACCCGATTTGGCAAGCTGATCGCCACTGAGGAGTCGATCGACGAGCCATGGTGCGACCTCTACCGAGACTCCCGAGCCCCGAGCGGGCGGACCTGCGCCTGGTGCGCGGAGACGAAGCCGCGGCGCTCGACCTCGGTGACTTCGACGGCGTGTTTCGGCGCTTCGCGCCCTACGTCGCGACGGTCGCCCGGCGCCTGCTAGGAGACGAAACCGAGGTCGACGACGTCGTTCAGGACGTGTTCGTCGAAGCCCACCACGGTCTTTTGAAGATCCGGCAAAAGGCGGCGCTGCGCGGCTGGCTGGCGCGAATTTGCGTGCGCCGCTGCGTGCGGAAGCTGCGCTATCGCAAGATCCGGCGCGCGCTGAGCCTCGAAAGCTCGCCGGACTACACGGTGCTGGCGGCGCCGGGGGCCAGTCCCGAAGAAGTCGCGCTGGTCTCGAGTGTCTACCGCTTGCTCGAGCAGGTCGGAGCGGAGGCCCGCGTGATCTGGATCTTGAAGTTCGTGGAAGGGGAATCGCTCGACGAGATTGCCGTGCTCGCTGGCTGCTCCAAATCGACGGTGCAGCGCCGGCTGCGGGCCGTGGACGGCTTCTTGCGCGAGCGCGGCGTTCTCCGGGACAGCGGCGTTCTGCAGCAACGAGGCGTCGATGGCTGAAGCAGTGGGAAGGCAGGCCGAGATCCCGGTGGGCGCGGCGCGCTGGGATGCCGCGCGCGGCGAGCGCGTGCTCGAGGATGTGAAGCGAGGCGTGCTGCGCCGGCGGCGGGTACGCGTGGCGGCTGCCGCTTCGAGCGCGCTTTTGGTGCTCGCGGTGGCCATGCTGTGGATGTTCCGGCCGCTTTCCTCGCCGGAGCCGCTGGTGGTGCGCGACACCGGCAGCCTGCGCTTTGCCGACGGGTCGCGCGTCGAGCTGACGAGCGCGACGTCCACGGTGGAGCTCGGTCCGATTTCGCCGTCCTACACGGAGCTCGTGCTCGAACGGGGTTCGGCGCGTTTCGACGTGACGCCGAATCCGAAGCGGCGTTTCGCCGTGCGCGCCGGCAACACGCGGATCGAGGTGCTGGGAACCTGCTTCAGCGTCGAGCGCCGCGATCCCCGCGTGCGGGTTGCCGTCGAGCGCGGCCGCGTGCGCGTGATCTGGTCCGGCGGCGAACGCGTGCTCGAAGCAGGCGAGGCCGGTCTGTTCCCGCCCGCCACCGGATCGGCGCACGCCGAGGAGCGCGGAAACGACGTGGAGCCCGCGCAGCCGGCACCAGCGCCGAGCGCGGCCCCCGCGGCGCCGGATCAGACGGCTCTGCGCAAGCGCTTTCTCGATCTCGCGCGCGGCGGCGACTACCAGAAGGCGTACGGCCTGATGCGCGAGGAGCCGCGCGTCGTCACGAACTCGGCCGAGGATCTGATGCTGGCGGCCGACGCGGCTCGGCTCTCGGGCCACCCGGAGCGCGCGCCGGAATACCTGCGGCGCATCACGAGCCAGCATCCACGCGATTCGCGGGCGCCGCTCGCGGCGTTCACGCTCGGGCGCATCTTGCTCACTCAGCTCGGGCAACCCGCGGAGGCCGAGCGCGCTTTCGCGCAAGCTCGCCAGCTGGCACCCGCGGGGCAGCTCGCCGAGTCCGCGCTGGCTCGCCAGGCGGAGGCCGCGAGTCGAGCGGGGATGTCCGGCCGCGCTCGCGCGCTCGCGCTCGAGTACAGCGAGCGTTATCCAGGCAGTAAGCAGCTAGAAGCCGTGCGACGCTACGGTGGGCTCGAGCCCATCACGCAGTGAACGCCCAGCGCCCGATCCCGAAACCGCTTGCGCCGTTGCTCGCGGCGGTACTCTGTCTCGGCACTGCCTCCGCGGCGCCGCCCGCGATCCGGCTCACCGAGCACGGCTGCTCGGCCTACGACCGAGCGCGGCTCGACGAGCTGATCGCGATCGAGCTCGAAACCGTGGAGTCGGATCGGCCGGCGCGGCCGAGTGACGTCGCGCTCGAGTGCAGCGCGGGCGTCGTCTCGATCCGCGCCAGCTTGCGCGGCACGTCGCGCGAGCGGAAAAGTCGCGTCGACCCCAAAGCAATGGACCCTGCCGCGGCCACGCGTCTCTTGGCGCTCGCGATCACCGAGCTCCTCGCGCAGCTCTGGAGCGAGGCGGAACCGGCGCGCCCCCCACCGGTACCGGCGGCTCGACCGGCGGAGCCCCAGGACGTCCCCGCGCCGCTCACCGTCGCTCACGAGCGCGAATTCGCGGTGTTCGCGGGCGCGGCTTTTCGAACCATGCTCGAGCCACGAGCCGGGCTGTTCGGCGGAGCGCTGCGCGCCGAATACGATCCCGTGCCATGGCTCGGTCTGGGCCTCGACCTCGAGGTCGCGGACGGCAGCGTGCAAAGTTCCCACGCCGACGTGGACGTGCTGCTCGGATCGGCAGCGCTCTACGCTCCGATCGGGGCTCGGCTCGGACGTACCGCGCTCGGCGCGGGCCCCGGCGTTCGGATGGGCTGGGTCGAGCTCAGCCCGACCCGCCTCGAGCCCGGTGCGACGGGCCGCGACGTCAGCGGCGCCTGGGGTGGCCCGCTCTTGATGGCCCGCGCCCTGTGGACGAACAACGCCCTGGCGCTTTGCTCGGGCCTGGAAGCGGGGCTCGTGACCTTACCGGTCGTCGGGACGCTGAACGGCGAGGCCGCCGAAGTCGAGGTCCGCGGGGTCTGGGTCGCGGCTTCCCTGAGCGTCGGCGCCAATCTTTGAGTCGGCTGACCACATTTGCCGACAAGGGGGCCACTACGGTTCCGGCACAGTCACAAGGAGCGGCTCATGGGATTTGCGCGCTTCGCGCCGGCAGCGATTCTCGTCCTCGGTGCGGGGTGCACGGGTGTGCTCATCGAACCCCCGCCCGATCCCGACAACCCCGGGCAACCCGGTGGACCCACGGGACCCTCGGTCGACGACAAGCAGCGCGAGACCAATCCGTCGCTCTACGCGGTGGCCGCCAAGTATTTTCCCGGCCAGAGCGCGGCGGCGGGGAAAAAACGCCTTTTTCGCCTGACGCGCACCCAGCTCGGCATCACCGCGCAGACGCTTCTGCCAGGGGGCAGCGGCGATGCGGCTCTCGCGAACATTCCGCGTGACCAGCTGGAGACCAACTACGAGTACGCGGCGAACCTCGCGTTCAATCCGGCGAACTTCACGCCCTACACCAACTGGGTCAAGGCGCTTTCGGACGCCGCCCGGTCCAATCCAGCGGGCGTCGTCGACTGTGCGTCGAGCGGCAATTCACCCGCTTGTCTCGACCAGCAGGCGCGAGGCTTCGTCACGCGAGCCTTTCGCGGTGTGGTGACGGAGCCTCAACTCGTCCGGTTCGCGAACCTTTTCACGAGCAGCGTGGCCGCCGTCGGGCTCGCCAACGCCACGGCCGATCTCGTCGACGTGACCTTGAGCTCGCCCGGCTTCGCCTTTCGCGAAGAAGTGGCCACCGACGGCGGCGGCTTCTTGTTGCCGGCGCAGCGCCTCCAGAACATCACCTACACGCTCGCGGATGCACCGCCCGAAACCCTGTCGCTGTCGTCGGCCAACGCAGCCACGGAGCTCGCGAGCACCGACGCAGCCCAGCGCACGATCGACGGCGTGCTCGCGACGCGAGAAGCGCGGGCGAAGCTGCTCAGATTTTTGACCAGCTGGCTCGAGGTGCGAGAGCCGGACGAGTTCGGGATCTCGACCACCGTCTATCCCGAGTTCACGCCCGAGGTCGCCGCCGCCGTCGTCCAGGAAACACGCGCCTTTCTCGAACGCCAGCTGGCGGTCGCAGCGCCGCGGCTGAAGGACATCACCGAGTCGAATCAGGCCTTCGTCTCCAATGCCACGGCGTTTCTCTACAACCAGCCGGCGGCCGCCTCGCTGATCGAGCTCGATCCGGCGCAGCGCATCGGCATCTTCAGCCAGCCCGCGGTGATCGCGTCGCACTCCGGCCCGACCACGACGCGCCTGGTCAAGCGCGGCGTCTTCTTCACGCGCAAGGTGATGTGCCTCCCGCTCGGCAATCCGCCGGCCGACGTCGACACGCGGATTCCGGAAACGTCGGGTGCCACCGAACGCCAGAAGATCGAGCAGCTGACGACTCCCCCGCGCTGCACGAGCTGCCACAGCATGATCAACCCGTTCGGCTTCATGCAGGAGAACTACGACGCGATCGGTCGCTGGCGCACGCTCGACCAGGGCCTCCCGATCGACCCCAGCATCTCCGTCGACTTCCTCGACGAAGGTAAGTTCGCCACGAGCTCGCCGGTCGAAGCGTTGAAGACCTTCACTCGCTCGCTGCGCTTTCAGCAGTGCTTCACGCGCCAGGTGTTCCGCTTCTACACGGGCCGTCACGAAGAGGTCGGCGACGATCCGCTGCTACGCCAGATGTTCTTCGACTTCGCCAACGAGGGGCAGGACATGGTTCGCATGCTGCGCACACTGGCGAGCGCGCCGGTCTTTTCACAGCGCTCGGAGGCACCGTGAAACGCAAGAATCTAACGCGCCGCGACCTGATCAAGTACTTCGGCACGCTGGCCTTCGTGCTGACGCCGGTGGCTCGCGCCATGGGCTACGTCGCGGGCGGGGCGTTTCAGGGCTCGCCGCGCTTCGTGATGTTCTTCAAGGGCGGCTCGTATCACTCGCCTTCGGTGAAACCAGCCTCGATCAACGACCTCGGTTCGACGCCGCTCGCCCCGCTCGCTCCGCATGCAGAGGACCTGGTCCTGTTTCTGGGCATGAGCATCCTCGGCGGCTCGCCGAAGACCGACGGCTACAAGGAAGAGCACGGTGGTGGACTCATCGGCTGCGTGACCGGCAACAGCTATCACTATTCCGAGAACGACTCGTACTACGCCTACACCGACTTCGAGTCGATCGACGTCGCGATCGCCAACCACTATCAAACCAAGCCCGAGCTCGCGGCGCTGCCCTTTCCCAGCCTGCACGTCGGAGCGGGTGCCCATTCCGACGCCGACAACGTAGGGCTCGGTCAGCGCTACATCTCGTATCGCAAGCGCCAGCCCGGCGACTCGCAGTACGGCAACGCGATCGAGCCGATTCAGGACGCGGGCCAGGTCTACGACACGCTCATGCAGCGCATCAGCCTGATCTGCGCCAAGGACTCGAACCAGCCCGGCACCGTCATCGATACCCAGCTGAAGGCCGCGCTCGAGCGCAAAAAGAGCCTGATCGACTTCAAGCTCGAGGAAATCGCCGACGCCAAACGCCTGCTCGGCATGGACTCGGAGCACTCGCGCAAGCTCGACGGCCTGGTCGACGGCTGGCGCGAGGTCGAACGCGTGACCCAGGCCGAGCTCGACGCGGTCAACGCCGGCAAACCCGGCGGCGGCACCACCCAGGCCTGCCCGACGCTCACGCGGCCGACCGGCAACGGCGAGCGCAAGAACAACCTCGACCAGCTGTCGCCCGTCCACGATCAGATGATCGCCCTGATCAAGCTTGCGTTCGAATGGGACCTCACGCGCGTCGTCGCCTTCACGCTTTCCGGCGCCTCGAGCGGCCAGCGCTGGCCGAGCCAGGGCGTCGAGCAGGCGCACCACACACTCGAGCACAGCAACAACGTCCAGGGCCTCAACATCATGGGCCGCTACTACTCGGAGAAGTTCGCGGCCCTGCTCACCGCCCTGAAGAGCATCGACGACGGCCAGGATCAGACCGCACTTTTCAACAGCTCGGTGATTCTCGGCATGGAGTGCTGGAGCGACAGCTCGAACGGCCACTACATGCGCAACATCCCGTACGTGCTTGCCGGGCAGGGCGCCGGCGCCTTCAGCACCGGGCGCATCGTCCAGGCGAACGGACGCAGCAACAACGACCTGTTGATCTCGGTCCAGAACGCGTCAGGCATCGCGTCGAACGTGTTCGGCCTGGCGAGCGTGTGCCAGGGGCCGATCGTCTAGGTGCCGAGCCACCAGCCGTATCTACACCGCGGGCTTAAACTCGAGCCCTGGCACGTGACATGCACCTTCGTCACGTATGCCGCTCTCGTTCGCTCAGCGACTGGTCCGTATCGTTTTCTGGAGTCTGGCGGCCACGCCAGCTTTAGCCTCCGCTCCGCTTTCTGCCGTTAGGTCGGCCACAGCGGCCGGCGCTGACGATGCGGGCGATGCCGGCAGCGCCTGTGAGGTGTGGGATGTTGGTTATCTCCTCGGGGCAAAGTTGCGCCTCAGCGACACGCCGCACGGGGCCGGCGACGGCGTGTATGAGATTGGGCCCGGAGAGGTGACGCTCCGGTTCGACAACGTCAACGGCGCGCCGGGGGGCAACGTGCAGATGCGCAGCTACCACATGAGGGATCACTTCACGATCAAGTCGACGGCGCTGTTCCTGAGCGCCAAGGTCATTACCCGGACCGACACGCGCGCCACTCCCAATCGTTGTGGCAGTGCAGCGGAGGGCGAGCTCCAGGGTGGCGCCCTGAACTGGGAAAGCAAAGTGCGTGGCTACAAGACCGCGGGCACGCTGACGTGCGAAGGCTCGTTGTGCGGCAAGTTCGGCGCGCCGCCCACGGGAATGACACAGCTCAATATCGGACCGAACGACGTCGCGTTCAATGCCTTCAAGTTCAACCCGGACCGCACACGCTTCACGATGGACTTTGCCCGGGTTGCGAAGACCGAGATGCCCAAACAGACCGCCGCCATCACGCTCGCCGGGCGGCAAGCGAGCCGGCGCTGCGTGCCCAAACCCCCGCCGTGTCGCTGAGGAAGGTTTCCACATCTGCCTCGGCACATTTCCCTGCCTGAGAACTATTTGAGAGGTCAGTCCCATGCGAAAAATCGCGAACGCGATGTCGGTGGCCGCATTGGTTTTCGCGACCGGAGCGGGCGCTGCCGAGCCGGAAGCGTTCCGCGGCAACGTCGACAAGCTCACGCACCAAAATAACGACTTTCGCCGCGTCCTGTTCACAGGACCGAACGTCCAGATCGTCGCCATGTCGCTGCCGCAGAAAGTCGACATCGGCGAGGAGGTGCACAAGGTCGATCAGTGTTTCTTCTTCGTGGACGGCAAGGCTGAAACCATCGTCAACGGGAAGACCGCGCGCATGAGCGAGGACGGCGTCTTGTGCGTGCCGGCCGGCGCGCGCCACAACATCCGCAACGCGGGCAGCGCGCCGCTCAAGCTCTACACGCTATACGCGCCGCCACAGCACCCGGCCGGGACCGTGCACCACACCAAGGCGGACGCCGAGCGAGCCGAGAAGGCCGAACATCAACCGAAGAAGTGAGTTCGCCTTCGCGCGCGCAGGCACAGCGCCAGGCCGAGCGCCATCGCGTAAAGCAAAGCACTGCTACGTTCTCTAGCTCTTACGCGGCAGCCGCACCCGCCGTCGTCCGATGCCGCGGTTGCAGAGGACGCACCGGAAGCAGCACCCGAACCGGAACCGGCGCTCGAAGTACCGCCGGTGCCGCCCGCGCCACCGGGTGAAGCACCCGCGCTTCCGCCGCTCGAAACCGCCCCGCTGCCCGACGTTCCTCCCGTCCCCGGGCCGCCGCCGGCACCGCCCGCGGGCGTCGCACCGCCGCCGCCGTTCTTCAGATCCTCGGCGAGCTTCCAGCCCGGATTCCTTCCGGAGCCCGCGTACGCGCCGCGAAAGGTGAAAGGCCCTTTGTTGGTTCCGTTGAAGTCCTTGTCGTAGTCGGTGTCGGCGGAGAACTGCGAGAGACCGAGCGCGCCGCCCTCGCATTTCCCCGCCAGCGGGTAGAAATCCATGCTGCCGAGCGTCACCGAGGGGCTCGCCACCAAGCTTCCCGCGTTCGCGACGGAGTCGGTGACGTTATCCCGCTGGTTCTGGATCGATCCGCTGATCGGGTTGCCGGAAAATACCAGATTGCCGATCACCGCATCGCCCTGGGGCGCCGAGCTCGAGAAGGCGATGCCGGTCTCGGTGGCGTAGATCGTGTTGTTGTAAACGTGCGCCAGACGCAGCGGCAAATCGTGATCCGAAAGGTTGATCGCCGCCGCGCCGCCCTTCACGAACACGTTGTCGTGAATGCTCACGCGGCCCGAGACCTGAAGCAGTGATTCACGTGGATTGTCGAACCAGAAATTGCCGTAGAATTCGTAGCGATCTTCGGCGCCGAGCCCGCTGTTCGGAAAGCCGCCGACCAGCACGTTCGGGCGGTCACCGTCTTCGCTCGGACGATCGTTCTTCATGAAGACGTTGTTGCGGATCACCGTGCTCACCGGCTGCTCCGGCATGCCGGGCTGAGCGCTGCGCCCGGATTGCCACTTGATCTCCATGTTGTAGCCGATGGTGTCCGCCACGAGATTGTTCTCGATCAGGCCGCCAATGAAGGGCTGCGTGCCGTCGCTGTTGCCGAGATAGAGGCCGGTACCGGCGCCGACGATCCGATTGCCTCGGATGATCCAGCTCCACGTCGTCACTTTCGTCGAAATGGCGACTGTCTGCTGGCCGTTGTCGTGATTGAGGAAGTTACAGCCTTCGATCGTGATGTGGTGGACTGGCCCGTTCGACGCGTTGACACCGAACGCTCCCGCAACGTTCTTTCCGTCGACGACCAGGTGCTCGAGCGCGATGTAGCTACTGCTCCTGATCTCGATCGTGTTGCAGCAAGGTCCGGAATCCGCCTCGAAGATCGCCGGTGCCCCGGACTCGGGACCGGTAATGGTGATCCAGGCGTCCGCGCGGCCGTTCTTTCCGCTGATCGAAAGCAGGTCCGTGTACGTGCCGGCGCCGAGGTGCAGCGTATCTCCAGGCTGCAACGCAGCCACCTTTTCGCGATAGTCCGCGGGCCCGGCCTGAACATCGGCGGCACGGCTCGGGCGCGCCGAAAGCGACACCAGGCCGAGAACGAGAACGAATGACCGCGCCGGAGCCTGCACGGCATCGATGATTGCACGGCTCGAATCCCAGATCGCCGTTGTACCGCGAACGGAATTCCGTCGCGCGGCTCGAGGCCAAAACAGCGGGATCCGAGCCGATCCATCGAATCCAGGCTTCCGCGCGATCCGAGTCGGAACCAAAACGGACTTCGTTCATCTCTACTTCGTGCGGGATACCGATCTCGCAATTGAAAACCGCACACGGTCATCAGATTCACTGACGAAAGCCAATCCGCTTTGCGGCGAGGAAGGGTGTCGGCTTGAGAGGTGTAGATCGCCATGTTATTCAAAAGCGTTCAGGCATTTCGGCCGAGGAACCGTGCAGCCTCGAACGCGACGCGTGCACTTTCTGAACGTGGGCTCCTCTTGGTGGCATCTCGAATTCCCGCAGGGAACGCGCAGTCCGCATCGTTGAAGCGCGGTGAGGGGCGGACGTGAGCGACGGCGAGCCAGTTCGGCAGCCGGTCAAACCGGGCGATATCGTCGCGGGGAAGTATCGCATCGAGGGCACGCTCGGAGCCGGCGGCATGGCGGTCGTGCTGTCGGCCACCCAGCTCGATCTCGATCGCTTGGTCGCGATCAAGGTGATGCGTGCCGAGCTTGCTCAAGTGCCCGGTGCGGTGCAGCGCCTGCTGCTCGAAGCGAAGCTCACGGCTCGCTTCTACAGCGAGCACATTTGCAAGGTGCTGGACGTGGGGACGCTCGCCGATGGCGCCCCGTACGTGGTCATGGAGTACCTCGAAGGGTCCGATCTGAGTGGCCTGTTGGCAGAACGAGGTCGGTTCGACGTGGTGACAGCGGTCGACCTGATGCTGCAGGCTTGCGAGGGCATTGCCGAGGCGCACGCGGCCGCGATCATTCACCGCGATCTCAAGCCCGAGAACCTGTTCGTCACCAACTTGCTCGACGACCCGCCCACCGTGAAGGTGTTGGACTTCGGGATCTCGAAACAGCTGACGCCGCGATCCGGTGGCCGGGCACTCACGAATCCCTCCGCCGCCCTCGGGTCGCCTTACTACATGGCGCCCGAGCAGATGCTGGCGGCCAAGGACGCCGATCTGCGAGTCGACGTGTGGGCCATCGGCGCCATCATGTACGAGCTTCTCACGGGCCACACGCCGTTCGACGGTGACACGCTCCCGGAGGTGTGCGCCGCCGTCATGCACGTCGAAGCCAGGCAAGCCTGGGAGCTAGCCCCGGAGCTCCCCAGGCCGCTCTGTGCCGTGATCGATCGCTGTCTGAAGAAAGACCGCGAACAGCGCTTTTCCAGCATTGCCGAGCTCGCCGGAGCGCTCGCGCCCTTCGGATCGTTCCGAGCCGCCGCCTCGTTGAAACGCATCGAACGGGTGTTGGCACGGAGCACGCCGGTTTCGGTGGTCGTCAACTTCGATCCAGCGCTCGTGACGGCCCTCCCCGTGGAACCGACCGCGGCTCGACAAGATACCGAGCTCGACCTCAAAAATGCGGGCACGACCGGTGCCGCCTCGACGATGGTGAGCCCTCCGGCTCAGCCCCGCTCCGCATGGAAGGTCCTGGCACTCGTCGCCACGTTGGGTATCGGCATCGTCGGCGCGGTGGGCGTCGTTCGGGGATTCGGTCATGGAGATTCCACCGGGCACGTCGCTGCAGTGCTGGCCGACCCGCCGCTCCCGCCGCAAGCTCCGGTCACCCTTTCGCACCAATCGCCGAGCCTACCCAGCGACCCGGTCGCTCCGCCGTCCGTCGCGGTCGCGCCGTTGCCGTCGGCCAAAGCCGTGGTGCACGTGCGTCACTCGCGCCCCGCCGGCAAGCGCGCCACTTCCGAGCCCGCGGCCTCGGCGCCCGCTCAAAGCTCGGAACCAAAAAGGACGAGCTCTGCCGTAGAGGCGTGGGATCCCGCTTCGTTCGGGCCCCGCCGCTGAGCTCCCAAGTCCGATGACGCTTCCCGGAGAGGAGAAGACGGTGATGGTTCGAGTTTGGCGTTTTGCCGCGAGTTTCTTGCTCGTCTTGACGCTTGCGCTCGCGTCGCGCGTGGCGCGGGCGGAGCAGCCGTCGGACAAGGCGGCAGCGGAGGCGCTCTATCAGCTGGCTCAACAATTGATGAGCTCGGGCGACTACGCAAACGCTTGTCCGAAGCTCGACGCCAGCAATGCGCTGGAACCCGGCGTGGGGACCTTGTTGCTCTTGGGCGATTGCCAGGAGAAGCTCGGAAAGCTGGCGAGCGCGTGGGCGGCATTCAAGGATGCGGCCCAACTCGCCGCCTCACGCAACGACACCGAACGCGCTCGACTCGCGGAGGTTCGGGCAGCGGCGCTCAAGCCGCGCCTGGTGAACGTCGTCTACCAGGTAGCCGCCGGCAACGACGTTCCGGGGTTCGAGCTCCGGCAAAGCGGCGCGCCGATCTCCAAGGGATCGTGGGGTGTCGGCTTGCCCGTCGATTCCGGCCGGTACGAGCTCGTGGCCAGTGCGCCGGGCCGGGAAGACTGGCACTCGGCCCTCGAGGTTCCCGCAAAGCTCGAAGGGCCGCTGGTCGTCCAAGTGCCCGCGCTGCGGCCCGTATCCAGGAGCGCCCAACACCTCGCGAGCGAACCCGCGAGGGCCAACGCGCCAAGGTCCTCGGACGGAAGCTCTCAAAAGACGTGGGGTCTCGTTGTCGGTGCAGTCGGCACGGCGGCGCTGATCACGAGCGGCGTCATGACCTGGCTCGCCGTTCAAAAAAACGCAGACTCCAAGCAGAGGTGCGATTCGGCGAACCCGAACCTTTGTGATCGACAGGGCGTCGGCCAGCGCGAAGACGCGCAGAGCATGGCAAGCCTGGCGACCGGCTTCGCCATCGGTGGGGCGGTCGTCCTGGCAGGCGGTACGGTCCTTTATTTGACGGCGCCGCGCGCGGAGGCTGGCCATGTCACCGGCTGGTCGCTCGGCGCGAGCGCCAGGTTTTGAGGCAACCGATGCGTCTCGGCAAAAGGCTCTTGGCGTCGGCGTTGCTCGCGCTGCTCGGGTCGATCACGAGCTGCAGTCAGGTGATTGGCATCGAAGACGCGAGCTGCAATCCCAACCTGCCGGAATGCCAGGAAGGCTCGCACGGAATCACCGGTGATCTGTGCCAGGAGTATTGCAGCACCGTCATGGCCAACTGCACCGGCGACTTTCAGGTGTACGTGGGGCGGGAAACTTGCCTCTCGGTCTGCAGGCTCTTGCCGGAAGGCCAAGCGGGGGAAGAAAAAGCGAACAGCGTGCAGTGCCGGCTGGCGCAGGCGAGACTCGCGGGAACGATCCCGGAGCCGGCCATCCATTGCTCTGGCGCCGGGCCCGGAGGCAATGGCTTGTGCGGCGACAATTGCGAGAGCCTTTGCACGATCACGCAGGGTGCGTGCACGGGTGAATATCAACAGTTTCAGTCGGTGGCCGACTGTGCCGAAAGTTGCAGCAGCGTGCCGACGCTCCAAGCCGCGGACGGCAATGCCTACTACGACGTGGTTGCCCAGGAAATGTCGAGCGGCAATTCGCGGCAGTGCCGCCTCTGGCATGCGAGTGTGGCGACGCAATCGCCCGCTCCTCATTGCTACCACGCCGGAGGCGCCAGCCCGTGTCGGTGAGCTCGGGATGAGCCTGCTCGGTCGCGTGTTGCTCGTCCTGCTGGCAACTACGGCGGCCTGCAGCAGCTCGAACCAGGGGACGAACGCTCCGCTCGCCCCGGACGACGATGCGGGCTCACTCTTCACCGAGGTGGAGCTCGAGGTGATCTTGCACGAGCTCGGCAGCTTGCCCGCCGAGCCGCCCAGTGATCCCTCGAATCAATTCGCGGAGGATGCTGGCGCCGCAAGCCTGGGACAGAAGTTCTTTTTCGAGACGGCGTTCAGCCCAGCGGACGGACCGATCGGACCGGTGTCCTGTGCGACCTGTCACATTCCGGACAAAGGATTCCAAGACGATCGCGGGAACACGTCGCAGGGCATCGGTTTCACGAACCGCCACGCGCCCACCCTGTTCAATGCCGCCTACGGGGCGTCGGATAGCGGCACCATCTGGCAGTTTTGGGACGGTCGGAAAGACAGCCTCTGGTCCCAAGCCCTGGGGCCCCCGGAAAACCCGATCGAAATGGGCAGCACGCGCTGCAAGGTCGCGCTGGTCGTGTTCGACAAGTACAAGAGCGAGTACGAAAGCGTCTTTTCTGCCATGCCCGCACTGCGCGACGCAGCGGGCAAGTCCGTCTTTGCCGAAGCGGCCGATGCGGCAAGCCCCGAATGCGACCCGTTGGAAGCCACGGTCAAGGCGCTGGCCACCCCGGTGTACGTGAACTTCGGCAAAGCCATCGCCGCCTACGAGCGTAGAATCATCAGCCGTAACTCGCGCTTCGATCAATTCTACGAGGAAATCACCACGGGAGTCGTGACCAGCGACAAGCTGAGCGAACGTGAGATCGCCGGCTTGAAATTGTTCGTGGGCAAAGGCGCCTGCGTGTCGTGCCACAAGGGCGCGAACTTCAGCGACTGGAAGTTTCACAACACCGGCGTCGCACAGACGGGCGCCAATGTGCCTCCCGAGGATCGAGGCCGTGCCGACGGGATTTCGAAGGTCGTGAGCGACGAGTTCAACTGTACAAGCCCGTGGAGCGACGCCCCGGACAAGGCCGGATGCGAGGTCAACGAGCTTCTATCCTCGGGGGCCGCTCCGGACCCCGCGGCGCTCGGTGCTTTCAAGACGCCGAGCCTACGCAGCGTGTCGCTGACTGCGCCTTATCTCCACACGGGCACGCTCGGGAGCTTGGAGGAGGTGATTGACCTCTACGATCGCGGCGGAGACGCATCGGGATTTTCCGGCAGCGTCGACGGGAACATCCATCAGCTCCATCTATCCGAGCAAGAAAAGGCGGCTCTCACGGACTTTCTGCAGGCGCTCGAAGGACAACCGCTCCCTCGCTCGCTCCTGACCGACCCTCGAAAGCCCTGATTTTAGCTCGCGAAACTTCAGCGCAGGATCTGCGAATTGATGACCTGCGCGGGCTCCTTCGCGATCACGTAAAACCCGAAAAGATTCGGCGTCTCGAAGGTGCCGCGCGGGTTGTTGCGCGTGATCGAGTCCCGGATCGTGATCGAGCCGGTTCGGTTGTTGCTCACGAAAAACACCGCGCTCCCGCCTTCGTTCGCCACGTTGTTCTCGATCAGGCTGCTCGTGATGTTGAGCACGATCTCGTTGCCGTCGTTGTAGATGGCGCCGCCGTTGCCGCCCTCGCCGGAGTTCGCGCCGTGGCCGACCGCGGTGTTGTAGGAGAGCAGCGTGTTGATGATGTTCCACGAGACGCCGATGCTGCTGAGCGCACCGCCGTTGGCGCACGAATTGCCGAGACCGTCCTTGCCGCCGAACGTGCTGTTCACGACCCAGACCGGGCGCGCCGGGCCCGCCCCGGAAGCGACCAGATAGTCGAGCTTACGGATCGCTCCGCCGCCGACGTCCGAGCCGAGCTCGTCGCACACGTTGTTGAAGAAGCGCGAGTTTACGACCTTGAGGCTCCCGCCCTGCGCGTGGATCGCGCCGCCTCCGCCGCTGTTGTTGTTGCCGTCGGGAATGCCCTTCGCGTTGCCGTCGACGAACGTGATGTTCTGCACCACGAGCTGGACGCCGGGGTTCGTGTTGCAGTCGCCGGATCCCGGTGGATACACCTGCGCCTTGTCGCAAGTGGCCATGTACAGGATCCGGACCTTGCCGCCGCCGCTCAGCGTCACCTTGTTGCCGCCGTCGATGACGAGCTTCGTCCCCTTGTCGTTGAAGACCTTCGCCGTCGACGTGAGCACGATCGTCATCGGATCGGGCCCGCAGTCGAAGGTGATGACGCCGCCTTTCGCGACGGCCGCGACGAACGCGTCACCAGTGCAGCTCGCCGGGGTCCCCGTTCCGATGACGGTGGTGGGCGACGACA
>Ga0111538_10005058_pt1 | contig 18088 bp, 16 predicted proteins | sample SoiMethybrSBSTD1_FD_79669 | JGI IMG/M metagenome (GOLD analysis project Ga0111538, IMG submission 79669) | Bulk soil microbial communities from a Populus tree surrounding site in Tennessee, USA - Soil MetaG P. TD hybrid SBSTD1 (version 2)... | ecosystem: Environmental > Terrestrial > Soil >...
ACAGCTGCCCATTGCTGGGTGTTTTTATATTCATCTTCAATGGACTTCAAGGCCCGCGCAACGGTATTGGTACCACCCCAAATCTGAAGATAAATGGGTTCGGTCGAATCGTCCAGCAAGATCTTTTTTATGAAGTTGGAGCCTTCTGTATCTTTTTCCATTTCTCCCTCAAACTCGATGTTGCCAACCTTGACCAAACCTTTGAGATAATCAGGGGAGGGGTAGCCGGGGGCATTTTTATTTAGATTTTCATATACGTTTGCATATCTGTCGATGAACTCTTGCATCCAGTCTGTCCCGGGCCATCTCAACTCGGTACGTTCTCCATATAATTTCTTAGTCATCGGCATTTCTGAGGTGAACTTCGTTCCCTTTCCATCACCGGTGTAGTGCCATTGAGAGCTGCTGTATACTAAACCAATCAGTTTAAATTCGTTGCTGTATAATAACATTCTGATGAATGAATCCTGGTCGTCTACTTCACCGTCGGTGGTTACGATGGTTCGCGGTTTAGGCGAAGGCGATTGTGCCAGCACAACGTCCCATCCAGAAATTATGAAGAGCAAGGCGATCATTAACGCCCGAAAAGCGAATGGTTTATTCATGAGCAAATATCTGTAAAAATATGGGAGAATGTGTGGTGGAACAAAGGTTGCTGCGATTGGAGGCCACATCACCACATGGCCTTCACTTGTCAATAGATTCATGACGTATCAGAAGACATGGGAAGAGCTCGGAAACAAAACGCACGGTTATGTTATGTTTATGAGAAGCTGACGGGCGGGACGAATTACGTGCGACGTTTTATATTCTATTTTTTTCTAAACCATAATTTTTTTGGTAACTTCCTTTCCACTTAAATCTGATTCGCTGGCCACACTCGCTTCTATATTGAACCCCACCGCTGGCTGTATACGCAAAATTGTAGTCGCCGCTGGTCTTTTCATGGCTGTTCTTCCCGTATTTTCACAACGCAAGTACTATGAATTCAATAATCCGGAAGCGCTAAAGCTGAGTAAGAAAAGAATTGAGCTATTGACATCCAGGGCGTGGGAGCTCAAACAACTTGATGTTTACGTCCGGGGCGACAATAGCACTTATTACCCATTCTTGGAAAAGTTGGTGTATAAACCAGATGGAACGTACAGTTGTGCCCAACTGACGGGAACTTGGAAAGTGCAATACAACAGATATCTCGTGCATACTGCGGGCGCCAATCAAGCGGGTCCAAGGGATCCTGTGCTGGGAATTTACGCCGTCACGCAACTGAATGACAGTAGTTTGACTTTGACGAAACTTCAATCCAGTGCCGGAGATATGAAGCGTAGCCTAACCTTTAACAAATGGGAAGACGTGCGCATTGATAGTTTTAGAAAAGTTTTTAGCCAGAATGAGCCCGTTAATTTTTACGTGGTGCCCCGACGACACAGCGTACCCACGGAAAAACTATCTACAATTGATTCCCTTGCATTGTCATTCATTAAAAATTCTGGAAACTATCGTCGTGAAGGCCCAGCAATTCAATCTCTGAGTCCCTACTTCAGGCAATACGTTGGTTACATGGACAAGGCTGGTCACCAAATTGTCTGCTTTAATGCATTACTCACGTATCACAGCAATTGGGGAAAAGATCTTATCCTACCGTCGCCAGAAGTTAAGGTAGAAGGCTTCCGCCTTTTTGTAGATCTCACCAAACAGGAATGTTTTGGACTGATGGTATACGGCGATTAACAAAACAATGACGGTCAACGGTTTCCTTATGGTTTGATCACCATAATTGCAACGACAGCCACAGCCAACACAAAAAGTGTGACTCCAATCAACATTTGTTTTTTCTCGATGGCTTTGTACTCCGGAGAATCACCTCCATATTCCTCGACAATTTTAATTTGCTTTTTTAGTGTTGGCGAATAAAATCCAAATGCCAAAATACCCATGATGGAAAATAAGACGAGAGGGTAAAGGATCCAGGGGACTTCGAGAATGTTATACCCTGCGACATACGTCATTGCAAATCCTGTAATCAATGCAAGTCCGTAGCACGGATTGGCTACCCGGTCGTCCATGAGCTTGATCCCTTTCAAGGAAAAGAGTAAATGCTCCTTTTCCATTTTTCCCTTTACCAGCCAGATGATATAGGAGAAGTTAAAGCCTACGGCAATGATGGCCGCGAAGACGTGAATAAATTTTAGTATTTGATAAAAGCTCATACGATTGAGAAATGAATGCTAAGATAATGAAGACTATACGGAATTTTATTCTTGCTGGCTGGTTAACCAAAAGGAGGTTTTGCGCGGCCGTCCGACAAACTCACCGTTCCAGTAATTCATGTTGCAGACATAAATTCGCACAGCAGGACAACTGGGCTTCGATGTTACAGGTTGATGTCGCCGCGATATCCGTTACGAGCGACCTGAAAAACGCTTCGGGAAATGCATTGGCAAGCCAACGGAACATTTAAAAAAGTACAACATTCTAAAATCCCGTTATCCCCTTAACCGTTCCGGTCTTGAGATCCAGCATGTAGATAAATGAACTAGTCCGCGATGAGTCAAACATTCCGGCAATTGCTGATGCCGTGAATTCACTGTCTGTCACATCATCCGGTGAATTTTTGGACAACCTGGGATTTGCGTCAAAGAAGAAGGTGCTATGTTTTTTTTCCAGTTCGAAAAACTGATGATGATACAAAATATAAAGCTTGCCTTGATGCGCGAATCCAAATAATGTTGGCGCTTCGGTGACGACGTCTCCGCAGATGGTTGTTACGGGTGAGCTGAATTTTATTCTGCAATCAATGTTAATCGATGGAGCATTGTTTACAAACTCCTCAAAGGTCGCATAATAGCCCTCCTTAAGGTTTTGATCCTTCACGATCGGCATGGATAGCGGGTCACGCAGGCTTACCGTTGGATCCATTAGTTCTTCCAGGGTAAAAGTTCGATCTGGATTTACTTCATTCTTTCGCTTGCTGAAAATGACAAATGCTGTTCGGATAACATCCACAATATTTTCGGCTTGCATGTGCGTGACATCTAAACCTTTTGGCTCAACAGAGGCAAAGACGCTGTTGACATAATAATATAGATCATTGTGACGGATAAAGAAGTCAATATTGAGTTCCGCTTTAGCTGTTTCTTTCCAACTCAAAGCGTTTTCAGAAATTTTAAGAGAATTGATTCGTAGAGACAATCCGTTATGTTCCGAATAGAGTCCGGAAGTTTTTAATAGTTCTTCGATTTCAACCAAACCTGGTTTTTCGAAGACGGCAAAATTGCGTTTGTTATTCAAACCGGTTTGAATGACACCGAGACTATTTTTGTCCTTGCGCGCGTCAATAATTTCCGACACTGTAAAATTGATTTCGTTATTTTCGATCTCAAAATCTTGCAGCGATATCTGATAGAATTTTTGCGCTTGTGCATCAGGGATGGATGCGACGAAAAAGATAATTATTGCTGCACTTGCAGCGCGATGTAGCCCACTATAGTTCATACCCGTGTTGTTTAAAAGCCCAGCTTTAAGGTAGGGATGTAAATTGCAGACGCGCCATGACGGAAGTTTTTGAAAATGAAGTCATCCGTCATGACCTTATGATAACGGGTTACCATTCCGCGAACCATTGACACAACTGGGAATGCAGTCTCAATTTAGAACAAGGGCATTTAAACCTCGAGGGCACCGAAGACACGTCTTGCCGTTTTATTTATTTTTCATTGATCTAGTCATTACGTTGTTCCACCACCCTTGATAAATTCACATGGCTTCGAATTTTTTGACATCGCTCCACCCCAGACTTTTTTAGAATTTCGGGGATTGATGCAATAAAGTATCGCGACCGTTCGGTCACGCACAACGCTGGTCGAAGGTGAACAGCAGCTTACACATCGTCCCCTTAAATCGCTCAAAATTGCTATCTTAAAAGACATGGCTTGAATTTAGCATACGCCATGAAACCATAAGCTCCCTATGTTTTGGATCAATCTTACCGTCGCATGGCGCAACATCGTTCGACATAAAACATTCGCTATCATTAATGTAGCAGGGCTCACCATTGGATTGACCTGCGCTCTTGTCATCACCATTTTTGTTCGTTACGAGTTAAGCTTCGATCGATATCACAGCAAGTCGCAGGACATTTACAAAGTTGTTCAGGAAACAAAAATGGGTGATGAAATGCACTACTGGGGTACAACGGCCTATCCACTTGCCGAAGCGGTTAGGAAGGACTTTCCCGAACTGCCTCTCGTAACGCAGGCGAGTGGTCCTGTGAGCCGCTTCTTTAAGGTCCAGGATAACAAAGGAAACGTTGCGCGTTATGAAGAGCCTTTTGTTTTGTTTGTTGATGCATGGTACACGAAGGTCTTTGACTTCGAATGGATTCAGGGCGATCCAGAAACTTCCCTTCACCATCTTAATTCTATCGTTCTCACACGAACTGTTGCCGAAAAATATTTCTCTGAGGATGTGATAAAAAATTCGATTCTTGGTAAACAAATTTTCCTGAATAACAAAGACGCACTGACCGTCACAGGGGTTATTGAAGATGCTCCAGCCAATACTTCATTTCAATATTCGGTGTTGATACCGTACGAGTTTTTCCGGATCAACAACCCGTATAGTTCTTCGAATTGGTCGGGAAACTACCAGGGAACCACATTTGTCGTAATGAATGAGGAAAGCTCCGTGGCGCAATTGGAAAAATTTTTTATCGATTGGAAGAAAAAGTATCTGAAGCCCGAAGACGACCATCGCATAAACTATAAACTGCTCCCGCTGACGGAATCACACACAAACGAAACCTACAGCCATGCACCGCAGAGTTACAGGATGCCATTAAAATTTATTTACTCAGCAATTGGCATCGGTTTATTCATGCTGCTCATTGCCGCCATAAACTTCATTAACCTGTCAACAGCGCAGGCTGCCGGACGCGCACGCGAAGTAGGTGTGCGCAAAGTACTTGGAAGTTCGAGATTGGGACTGATCAAACAATTCCTTCATGAGAATATTCTTATTGTCTTGGCGTCTATAATTTTTTCACTCGTGATTACACAGGCGCTCCTTGGTGAGATAAACATCATGTTAAGCCTTATCAGCCTGCGTCTCAAGCTTGATCTTTTGTCCATAATCCTTGCGGTGGGAGTGGGGGTGACGGTCATCATGCTTTCTTGTCTCTATCCCGCTATAGCATTGTCGTCGTGCCGCCCCGTGGAGGCGCTAAAGAACAAGATTTTACATAGGGCTGGAAATCTTTCCTTGCAACGAATGCTGGTTGTATTCCAGTTTGCGATCGTCCAGTTGTTCGTGATTGGTACGCTCATCATCGGCAGCCAAATGAATTTTCTGCGTACAAAAGATTTAGGATTCAGTAAAGAAGATCCTGTGTTGGTGACGAATATCAACGAACTTGAAAGGGGTGAGGCCTTTCGGCAAAAGTTGCTACAGCACCCTGCGATAGGCGAGGTGAGCTTGTCTTCGAGCACGCCGGTTTCCGAATACAATCATCACTATGGCACGAGCTTCCGTTTGCCGGGTCAGCGTGAAGAAGATGGAAAGGGCGCTGAGGAAAAAGGTGCAGACTTGAATTATGTAGAGTTTTTCAAACTGGAACTGATTGCCGGCAGGAATTTTTCATCGCTGCAGCAGAATTTCAACGAGTTCATCGTGAACGAAAAGCTTGTTAGTGAATTGAACCTGACACCTGAACGGGCGATCGGTCAGCGACTGATCATTAATGAGGGTGAGGCCGTAATCGTAGGCGTAGTCCGTGATTTCCATAACAACGCGCTTCAGAAAGAACTATCTCCCTGTGTTCTTCTTAATTCTTCGCAATGGTTAGAACGCGCCAACATTAAGATAAAACGCAGCGCTAATTTGTCTGAAGCAGTAACGTTTGTTGAGACGACCTGGAAAGAATTTTATCCGGAAGGAATTTTCAACGGCATATTTTTAGACGACGTACTGGCCCGCAACTACAAGTTAGAGGAACTGATCTTTGAAGGGTTTACAATTTTCTCGGGATTGACCATTTTTGTCGGGTGTCTTGGATTGTATGGACTGCTAGTCTTTATCACACTACGCAGAACAAGGGAGGTTGGTATCAGGAAAACGCTTGGCGCCTCCGTTAATGAGATCGTTACGATGTTTGGAAAAGAATTTGTGATCATGGTTGGCCTATCATTTCTTATTGCTGCGCCGTGCTGTTACTATTGGATGAACGAATGGCTCAGCGGATTTGCATACCATGTCGATATTTCCTGGTGGATGTTTGCTATCGGCATCTTGCTGACTTGGTTGATCACAATTCTGACCATCAGCTATCAAACCGTTCGAGCAGCCAACGCCAATCCTGTAGAAGCTTTGCGGAATAATTAAGGTTGGGCAGGCCGTTGGCGTAATGCCACAACAATTTATTTCGATAAGATACGCTGAAAGCTGCGCTTTCAATCCCACGGAATCGCGAAACGTCGGGCCAAACTACCGGTCAATACATTCACCTCAAATGTTCCTGAGTATCGATCTCCCCGGAATATCACTTCGCCATCTACTTTCCATACTATGTTGCCTGGGACGATGTCGCGAAAGTCATTTGTTTTTTGAAAAGTCTGATACGAAACATTCGTTGAATCCCACGCGAGTTGAAGTGAACTTTTTTTTATTCGCTGTTGCCGATCACGGCAGATGTTTATTACTTGTCGCCGGGTTATCCAGGCTGAATCGTTTGGCGACGGAATACGGATAAGACCACGCGTTTCTTCGCCTGGAAGGAATTGTCCTGCGGAGTCGAGTGTAAACGCGATAACGAACGTTTCGCCCGAGAATTTAGGATGTCGAAAATTGTATTGGTAAAAGTCAGCGTTGGGTTTTATGAGTTTACTTTTCTTTGTATTGAGTTTTACATATCGTTGAAAAATTTCTTCGCCCAGAAAGTAGGCAATGATGCTGTCGGCCCTGAATTGATGTGCATTACGCGGTGGCTGGTGCGCGGCCATTAGAAGCATCGGCAAGAACAAAAAGGGCAGGAGTGCGGTCTTCATGCGGGGAGAAGTTACTCAAAAACCATTCCACGGCGAGAAATTTGGATGCTGAAAATCGCCTCCCACTTTGAAGTAGCAAAGATTTACAACGCGTGACAAAAAATGTAAATTTTGGATATGCCTTCAGTCAAAACGGTCGAAGAAATGATTATAAGCCTACCGAAGCAAGAGGCAGCGATTGTGAAGCGCCTGCGCGGCCTTGTATTCGAGTGTCTTCCGCTTGCAACGGAGAAGCCGTACTATGGATTGGGCGTGCCATACTATTCGCGTCGCCGTCAGATATGCTATATATTTCCGTCGTCGGCACTGTATGGCACTGACAACGACAAACACGAAAAGAATGTAACCCTCGGTTTTTGTCAGGGCAACAAAATGTTTAATGATAATGGAATGCTAAAAGTAGAAGGACGTAAGCAGGTCAGGGTAATGTATTTTTCTACGCTCAGAGAGATTAATGATGATCAGGTTCGGACGTTGTTGTTCGAGGCGGGTATGATCGACGCTTCTTTTGAGAAGGGAAAGAAGGGGGGACGATAGACTCATCAAGCACGCAACAACATACTGGCACAAATTCCACCACCAATAACCAAATAAACCACGGCGAGGATATAAAATACCTTAGCAGATTCTTTATTGGTATTTCTTTTATTCAGCCCAATGATAAAAAAAACGACAGGAGGTCCAAACATGACAGCTAAAATAAGTATGATAATTACTCCGAGTCCATCCATATAAAATTAGTTTGGCGTTTCCGTAGTGAGTTGCTCCAGATATTTTTTTCTGTGATCACGATAAAACAAGTTCATCGTTTCAAAGGGTATTATTTTGTAGTCCTTGTTAACAATGTGCACGCATGATTTCTTGATCGAGCGTACATCAAAATTGTAGGCATCTATGAATTGCATGATGATTACGCGAAACAAGTTATTGTAGCTCAACGACGGTGCGTGTATTTGTGGCAGGCAGCAGAGCAGAGAATGCAGCTTTTCGGTGGCGTCTTCCACAGAATTGCCGGTGCTAAAGAGTTTTATCATTTGGCTATGGAGATTTTCGTCTTGCTCATAGACAATGGTGTTTCTGCTGTTGTCAAGCAGATCTGCAGGATTGATGTATCGCGTTAAAGGAAAGACTTCCCCTCCAAGTTTGAGTGCATATCCCATGACCAGCGCATCGGGATTGCAGGGTACGGGTATCAAATCGTCAGCGTTGAAAATGGTTGTCTGCTCCAGGATTTTTCTTCGCACTTCGGTGAGTGTAATCCGGTCGGTATTAACATCGAAATGATCGATTCTTCCAGCGATTTGTGTTGGCTGAAGCGTGACACCCCGAACGCAGGTTTGTTTTAACGCAAAATCAATGATAGCGCCAATCTCGTCATCGTTCAGTCCTTTTTGAAGCGTGACGACCAGCGTCGTGGAAAGGTTTAAAGCATTTAAGTGCGTAAGCGCCTCATCGCGAATATTTGTCAGGTTTGCACCGCGCATCGTCTGCAGGACATCATTCCTGAAAGAGTCGAACTGCAGGTAGATCTCGAAGTTCGGGGAGTAGGTGGCCAGGCGTTTAGCGAACTCAAAATTTTTTGCGATCTCGATGCCATTCGTGTTAAGCATAATGTGTTTTATGGGCAGCGATTTGGCATAGTCCAAAATTTCAAAGAACTGCGGATGCAATGTCGGTTCGCCACCACTGAGTTGTACGACGTCTGGCTCGCGCTCATTGGCAACAATAGCATCGAGCATTTTCTTAACTTCGTCGAGTGTGCGGTGTCGCCCGTGTGTAGGGGATGAGTTGGCGTAGCAAGTCGGGCATGTCAGATTGCAACGGTCCGTCACTTCAACTACGGTGAGACAGGAGTGCTGCTCATGATCCGGACATAATCCGCAATCATAAGGACATCCGTAATGCGTGTTTGTATTAAACTGGTAAGGCGTTTCAGAGGGTTTGTTATAATTTCGGATGTTCTTGTAGTATTCGACATCGTCTGCGATCAGGACCTTTGATTGACCATGCTCCGGGCATCGCTTGAGCATGTAGACCTTCCCGCCTTCAAAGACAATTTTCGCATCAATTCTTTTTAAGCACTCGGGACAAAGACTTAACGTGAAATCATAGTAGGTATACTTTCTGGTAGGCACGAGACAGGGTGGTTAAGGTTTTCCGATAATATACAAAACATACAATACAAAGCCATTGGATCGTGCTAAGGCCTAAGAGAAGAAATGTATTAGGTTTCAGGAATTCGATGAAGAAACGGAATCCGAAATAGCTGAGCATGAATAGCTGAAAAATCACGCCGCTTTCAAACTTCTTTTGATTGTAAAGCCTGCGCAAAACAAAATACAACATGAAGAGAAAGACGAGTTCATATAATGCAATAGGGTGCCTGTGCAGTCCATCACCGAGATTCATTCCGGTGAAAAAAGTAGTGGTCGTGCCGTACGTAAATTCATTGGTACCGGAGAGGAAACATCCGATCCGCCCAACAAAGATTCCTACGATGATGGGCAAGGTGAACAAGTCACCGGACGATTGACTTTCTTTAAGTTTCCATTTCGTGATTTCTACGCCAATCAGTCCGCCGAACAATCCGCCCATGATGGTTTTGAGGTTGTACAGGAAAAGTAAGCTGACCGTGTTAAAGTCGACGATGGGATTTTCGAGAAAGGCTACAACACGCGAACCGATAAATGCGCCAACGGCCGCGCCAAGGATTATAGAAAGCCGGTATGACGTGGATATGGGATCGGTACTTCGTTTTCTTAAGTAGACATAATGGCGATAAGCAAGAAAGAACGCCAGGTACTCCAACATCAGATGAACGTTGACGGTCCAACCAGCGATTTTGTGTTCAAATAGGATAGGCATTTTTTGCTTGGAACTGGCTAAAGATAATGAGCCTTTGCAATGATGCAAACATCGTTATTACCCTTGGACCATTCGGCGTGATGCGATTCGGAAGTGTTGGCGGATTTCTATCCCTTCCAGTTTTTCAGTAAGGAGTTCATCTCAACGGAGTCTGTAAACTGACGCATTTCGAGTTTGTCGAGTGTTTGGGAAGATCGATTCTTGATATTTCCGCCTGAGACTTTGGCCATGATTTCGTTGGGATCCAGCAACTGTGCGTGAAACAAGGTTTTACCATTCAGGTGTTCAACCATCCCTGGAAGCAAAACCTCAACGACCCACTTTTGAGAATTAACACCGATAATTCCCATTTTTCTGATATCAGCGACGAACTTTTGGGTTTTCAACTGCCTGAAACTCTGTAACACTGCTGTGTTGATCTGAATAAAATGTTCATCGTTCTGGACTTTACCAAGGTATTCGAGGAACAACGTATCGAGGTCGGGAAGGTAGTAGACTTTGGCGGACGTGTCTTTGTAAAATTCTTTCATAATTAAGTTTTGGTAAATACGACAGTGAGCTCCCTCAGGTTTCGGGGCTCCATAATGCAACTTGGCTACCTTTCATCTGCTACTGCCAGTGAAGAAATAACTTTTTTGAGACCCGATGAAGCGGTCCAGCGTAGCAGGTTTTGTTTGGCTTGAGGTGAAATGACAGACGAATTATTAAGCGATAAAATTTCAGAGTACAACTCAAGAAGTCGCTTTGTTCCAATCGGGCATTCCACAGGCAAGTTTTCGATCACAGCAACCAGCATCCCTTCCAATGCAGTATTATGAGCGTGCGAAATCTTTACGAGATTACTCGAGATAAGATCCGTGAATCGCTTCAGGGGAGCGTATTCACTGGAAAGGTGCGTGCCCAAAATTTGTCCAATGGCCGTGCTGTCAATTTCTGCAGCGTTAATACCCTTTATCCATACTTCGGCCGCAAATGACCGTACTGTTTTATCGCTGGTCAACATACAAGAAGCGATAAACAAATTCGTAATTTCAGTAAAATGAAATTTCAGATTTATCAGAGCTTCCAGGGTTTTAGTGACAATTTTTTTGTCAGTTTCCGTAGAAAAGGTACTATGGGTCAGGGCCTTTGACGCAACCAGTGCAAGCAATGGATTAGGATTAGAGGGAAAAAGAAAGGCAAAGCGCTGAATGTCGTTATGTTCCGCTGAGAGAAACCTAGCTTTTAATGACAGGAATTCGTAAAGAACGTAGACTTCTTCACGGCCGGATTTTTTTGGTGACGAGAATAAGCTTACAAGTTTCGATAAAACACCTGCACTCTTTTCTTCCGGCGCTTGCCAAATAGTTGGCCAGGGGGGAAGTGTTAACTTGAGAATGTTGTGCTGTGCTGGAATTTCTTCGTTGGTCCTCTTTTCATAATTATAACGCGTTGTTTTGAAATGCTCGGTAAAGCTCTTCCATGGTACGTTTCCAGTAAAAACTGATGGAGGTAAAGTTGAATAGAAAAAGCTATTGAACTCTTTGTAGGTTTTTTGGGGCGACTTTGTAACCCCGGCCATAATCCATAGGGATGGGGTTGTGAATGGAGGAGTTGGATTTATCTCTTTATTCAGTACAAATTGAAGCACTGCTAAGAGTTCACCCTTCAACGTTTCGCTTGCTTCTTGTAGCGCTGGCAGATGGTTAAACGGCGCGACTCTGGAGATGGCTAGCTGCACATCATAATTTTCGGGCGCTATATTTTTTTGTTGATAGCGTGCTAACCGCCTGACAAGCACTACCGGATCGAGATAACCATACTGGTGTGTTGGAGTTGATAGCAGTGGCATCTGATCCTTGACTTTTATTTTTTGGTAGGCCGTAAGAAGGATCGCCTTGTGGACTATATAGGTGGTATCTTTGCTTGCAACGGTCCAGGTTGTTAAGTCCAAAATTCTCGATTCGTACCATTTCCACTTCGCTTTGTTCTCATCGTCTTTCTTTTTGAAAGTTTCATGAATTTGTTTGAGCGAAGTTCCTTCATCAGGAAATCGATCAATGAGCACGCTGGAGACATGGACGAAAAATGTAGCCAGGAGGTGATCCAAATAGCCCATAGTAGAGGGCCAGTCGTTCATGATGAACGAATAAGCGCGCTGCAACGCAGGTTCAAACTTATGAAGAGTTGCTCCTGTTACCTCGTTTTGCAAATTCACTAAGGCGGCTGGCAAAAGGTCAATGTGAAGCGGATCGTTATTATCGAAAGCCTGACTGGCTAAAAAAATCAATTCATCGAGGGATGAAATTTCAGGGACCGGATGCACTAAATTATCAGCATCGGAATTTGTCGGTGAAATGTTGCTTTCTTGTATTGGGTGACTGCGCGAGATGAATTCATGCAATAATTTTTTTGAGCTCATCAACATTGAATCCCCATACTTGATGATCTCATTTGTGACGGATTGTGAGCCATCGTGATACTTTATCAATAATTTAGCTGCCTTAATTTGGATATTTTCATCGTTGTGAATAAAAGCCTGGCATATTGCCACACAAATTTCCTCCTTGAGGGGTCCATTTTTTCGAAGCAGTTTTTCGAATAAGACCAATGATGTCGAAACTACTGATTTTGTTTCTGATGAAAGTAATATCGGAGCGTTCTCTAAAAAACCGTTCGCATTAAACTCGTCTTCTTCAACAAATTCCTTGATTGCATTTAAGGCAGTCTTAACTGCTTTACCATGCTGGGAACTCAATGCGTTTAACAATTCCCGTTGTAGGCCCAACAACTCTTGGCCTGTAGGCTCGAGGTGTTCAAACAGGTCAACGAACCACCCGGACAATGCCTTGTTAAAATTTCGCCCTGTTGCAAGAATAGATTCTTTAAGCAAGCGGTGTCTATCGAGCATCCCTTCGGTGCTACATCGCTTGAGTGCCTCGCTCCAATGAGGCACGTCTTTATTCGAGTTTTGAAACTGATGCCACCGATCGGTACCATGAATGGTTGTTTCAAATTGAAAAATAAGCCAAATATGTTTTTCCAGTGTGATGGCTCGCTTCGTCAGGTTTTCTGGAACAAAGCGGAATTTGTGGTCGGCGCCCTGTTCGACCATTATCTGCGGCAATAACCTCACAATAAGTTCATCGCTTGGGTAGAGATACCCTTTTTCGGCCAGCAACATTGCGTGATCGTATTTAAAATTCCAGGGCATCCAACCTTGCTTTGAAATATCATTAACATAATCGCTAAACCAATTAGGGCAATGCCAGGACAGTATTTTATCGAGAAGATCGCTTTGGAGTAGCAGTTGATAGCCAGCATCGAGTTTGCGATAATCTTTTCGATTCAGACAAGTGAATGCAGCGCCGTAAATAATATTCGCCTGGACGGGGGTGGCTTTCTGCTTAAAGGTGGAGCCTCCTATTAATGAAGCAACCGTTTTAAACTCCAGGTATTCCTTGGCTATCGGTTTTAAAGCTGACGCGAACTCTTTTTTTTCATCCTTTGACAACGATTTTAAAAAGGGAATCAAATCGTCAATGCGTTCCTTTTTGACGATTGTACTAAATTGTTCTGATACCATTAATGAAAAATTGATTAGCTAACAAGTTTTTTCTTGACGGCGAGAATATGTTTGCAGAGACCGCGTTCGCCCTGGTGTTTACTAAACCACGTGCATGTGCATTTCTCACTGTCGCCTTCAAGCACAATAAAATGATTTACGCCGCTGCCCTGAACTCGTGCTTCTACACGGTTATCAGTTTGCAGGGTAATCTCTACCTTATTTTCCAAAAGGAGTTTTTCTGCGTCTTTAAGCCGAGGGTTTAGACTTAAGATCCTACTCAGCTTAAAAGGGAGCCGTCGATAAAAAAAGTGATTATCATCCAGGTCATAACCCAACATACCCATAGCAGATAGACGGCCCGTTATGTTCTCAACCTTTTTGAGGTCCAAGCCCTCGTCAATAGAAAGGAGGGTGGGATTAAATTCCTGGTTGGCATAGCTAAATTTCTCGACCGCGTCAATCCAATGATCCGGTACGTCTTCAATCAGCGATTCCAATGCAGCACCTTCACCGGAAAATCCCCTCCATGCGTCACGTGAAATGGACAAACTGAAGCGTACAACGCCGAAGTAAAGTTGCCATGTAACCGACTGCATGGCTGGATGAGGAAAAACCCTTAATTCTGTGGCCAGCGGGAGCAGGGGCTCCAGTAGCCGCAGGCGATGAATTCCGCCAATACAGATACCGTTGCCTGATTTTACTGGCGAAAAGGACGGCTTGTTTCCTCGCATGATCAGGTAATAATCCGTCTTTGGTTTGCCATTAGGCATGCTTTGAAAAAGCTGAAGCGTTTGAATTCTATTAAATGTAAAAACCCTTTCAGCGTCCGCCAGAAATAGCTGAACTGTGGTGAGTCCTTTGATCCATTTCGTAGGGAGTGGTACTTTCCGTTCAACTATTTTTTGGCCATCCTTAGAAATGGACACTTCTTTTTTACCGACGGACAACACCACATCTTCCGATTTGCTGACGCTGCTCAACGCAGATATCATAGGCTGATTAAAATCAACATTTGTAGTGCCATTCTCCGGGAATTCGCCATCATGCCCGTCGGGGAGTATATCAACGCGGGCGTATACGCCTGCGCAGTGCGAAAATCCCTCGAAACGTATTTTTTCATTGCCAGCCGTTACAATGGGATCCTTGAGCAGCGCCATTTGAAATGGCGATAGGTTGAATGAAGATTGAACTACGTTAGAAAGGGTTATCAAGCAACGTGAGGTGATGTAAGGGTCCTTCAATTTACCCCAGAAGAAACATGGCGCATCCTTCTTTTGAACCTCGCTGTATTTTGAAAGAAACAACTCGTCGGAATCAATATTCCTGCTAAGGGCGGATGGGTTGGTGTAATGATATACAATTGAGTCAGACATACATTAGGGAGTAAATCAATATAGACCGAAGGAGCGCAGGAGCATTTCTCACTGGTAACAATCTGATGCTAAACCTTCAAATATATTTAAAGCACTTTAGATCTTGAGAGGCATGTAATATTGGATGCAGGAAGGAAGCCAGACTGCAATTCCAGAAGAAGATCAAGAAATTGTATTTAACATAATATAAATTATATAACTCTTTCACGGGCTGACCACAGTGATATAATTATTTTATGCTAAATACGGATCGAGCCGGCATTTGATGAAGCTATGTTTGAGATACTGACTTATTTTTTTGGCGCATTTTTTTTATGGTTTACAAAATCAAAATTAATACATTACAACAACAGTATAACAAGCTGATTATTAACTACTAATAGAGCCAAAAAAGTTATAAAATATATAATCCTGACGTAAATCCCGCGATAATTCCTTGCAAGCTGATAAATTGAATGTGAGTGACATGAGATCATGCTTAGGCTTAAATGACAATGCCTTCTGCCCGGGCTCTCCATTACAAGTCTGTCCTCGCTCGTTCAGCCCACTTCGGGCTTTCCATTTCGATCCCTATTGCCTTGCCTACGCAGCAACAACACACATTGTGCAGGCCACGCATAACAACGCACAGCCTAAGCCTGCCCAAAGAGTGTTGCTGCGCAATCTGCTTTAAACTATAAAGCATTGAATTACTAAAACCCACCGCACAAAAAAAGGAACACAAGTGATCATTTACCAATGCATAATAAAAACACTCTATAATTTACTACTGTTGCGAACTCGCCATTTAAACTCGCAAGTGCCGTTTCATGTATTATCTCCGCTGAATAATTTTGCCCTTTCATTCCTTTTTTGTTGAAAGTTGCGGTAGCATCAGAGACAAGATAGGTGTCGTATCCAAAATTCCCGGCCATTCTGGTAGTGGTTGAAACACAATGATCGGTGGTCAATCCAGCAATTACCAGTTTGGTGATTCCAGCCTTGTCAAGCTGTTCTTTTAAGTCTGTTCCAATAAATGCACTGTTTACATTTTTTTTGATGATGGGCTCAAGGCCGATGGGCTTTACCTCGTCTTTAAATTCATTTCCTGCCACTGATTCACGTAGCACCGATTGTGGGTTTGTAGAACAATGCTTAACATGAAATATAGGAAGATTTCGTTCTCGCCATAGTTTTAAGAGCAGGGCTGCATTTTTCTCCGCATTTGGATTATTCCTTTGCCCGCCCCAGTATCCTATATCATCAAAGCCTTTTTGAATATCAATCAGAATTAACGCGGGGTTGTCTCTTATTGAAATGTTTATGTTTTTTGATAGAATAGCCATCGGGACATCAAATGATGAATTCACAACATTACTAAAAAAAATGCCGGTGAAGAATTAATATAGATTAACTCTCATAAAATAATGGTTTTGTAATTCTATATTTTATTTCCTTTGCTGAGTACCTACAAGTATGGACCTGGATCTTCTGAAAATGCACCTTTCCAAGTATATTTCATTAACCCGTGATGAGTTCGATTCTTTTACATCGTTATTGAAATCAAGCTCCTTAGAAAAAGGAGAATTCCTGATTCATGCGGGAGATATTTGCAAATCTGAATCGTTCGTAACAAGAGGTTGCTTAAAATCATATTACGAAGATGAAAATGGATTTGAGCACATCTTGGATTTCTGTATAGAAGGATGGTGGGCCGATGATCTATTCAGTTTTTTTGCGCAAACCCCCTCCCAGTCTTCGATCAAAGCCATAGAAGACACCGATGTATTGCAAATCAATAAGCAGAATTTAGAAGATGTATACCAAAAAGTCCCAAAATTTGAGCGGTTTTTCAGGTTACTTTTTCAACGTGCTTATATTGCGCAACGCGAACAAATTAACCTGATTTTATCAACTCCCGCCCAGGAACGGTACTTACTGTTTCTCAAAAAAAAGCCTTATGCAGAAAAGAGATTTTCTCAAAAGGACATTGCTTCCTACCTGGGCATTACACCACAATTTTTAAGCACTTTAAAGAAAAAAAGATTGGACGAGTTAATATAGATTAACTCTTCTTACATTTTCTTTCTCCTCCTTTGTTTTGTCGATCGGCCCCTGTGTGTACGCTTCGGGACTCATTGACGAAAAAGAACCAACTTTTACTTTATGAAGAATTTGCCAATCATCCTCGCCTTTTGTGGTCTCACCTTTAACTTATCGGTCCTGAACTATTACCACGCTTCGATTCCCTTTTTTTGGAGTCAGGCTCCCAATACGTTAACAAGTGAAAACATATCTGTAGAATTCAACATCAGACCAGTCGATTATACTAAAACCATTGATATGACCGGGACTAAAATTGCATACGCCCAAAAGATTTCAGCTGATTTATTTAAAGCCGTTGAACAGAATAATTTGATTGTTGCCGGTAAATCCGAAGATCAGCTTAACCAGGAGGTCGTTCAATTGGCACATGAAAAATTTGGTGTTGAAGCACACTGGCATAAAAAAATTGTACGAACAGGCGTCAACACCATGTCGATTTACACAGACAATCCACCCAATCAAATAATTAAAGCTGATGATATTTTGTTTCTCGACTTTGGAATTATTGTTGACGGCTATGAGGCTGATTACGCGCGTACCTACGTGCTGGGGAATGATGCGCGAAAGCTCAAATTAAAGAATGACGTTGAGAAAGCGTGGTATGAGATCCAGCATTGGTATCGCAAACAAACCAGTGTGAAAGCATCTGACTTATTTGCCCTTACACGCAAAAAGGCGAGTGAATACGGATGGACGTCAGCGGGCGTAATAGCAGGGCACATCGTTGGAAAATATCCACATGAACAACCTGCAGACCCGAAAAGTTGGGAACTCGATGTGCACCCCGACAATCCCAACGATATATTATTACGTGATGCGAACGGTAATAAAAGACATTGGATTTTGGAAATCCATTTTGTTGATAAAGCAAATAACATTGGCGGTTATTTCGAACAGCTTCTTTGATGTTCCGCCGTTGGCTCGTTGCCTTCAAGTCTTAAGGAGGTGAAAATTTCCTTTTCTCTCAAATAACCTTCTTGAACTTGACCCTTCCGAAAAGTACCATAGTTATTGCGTTCTTGTCTTTCGTGTCGAAAACCAATGAAGCTCCATCATCCGGATTGACAAACTCACCTTCCCCCGCAACCGGAAGTACTTTATATCTGTAGCCTCTGTCATTGCCATACAATATGCCTTCCGTAACATCAAATTTGATCTTCCATTCTTTATTATCAACG
>Ga0111538_10005059_pt1 | contig 18085 bp, 14 predicted proteins | sample SoiMethybrSBSTD1_FD_79669 | JGI IMG/M metagenome (GOLD analysis project Ga0111538, IMG submission 79669) | Bulk soil microbial communities from a Populus tree surrounding site in Tennessee, USA - Soil MetaG P. TD hybrid SBSTD1 (version 2)... | ecosystem: Environmental > Terrestrial > Soil >...
CGCAGCTCGACGATGGTGTCGTACCGCGTGCGCGCGATCTCGCGGAGGCGCGACGAATCATCGGCGGTTCCGTCGCGTGAGAATCGCGGCGATCGGTACGTGAGGACGGCATGGACGGCGGGATGGTGCGCGACTCCGGCCACCGCCGCGGGATGGACGAGCACGTCGATCGAAGCCCCGGGGTGGCCTTCGTGCAGCGCGCGTACCGCCGGGGTCGCGAGGATCACGTCGCCGAGATGGTCCAGCTTCACGACGAGGATGCGGCTCGGCTCGGAGCGTCCGCGCAGACGGCCGAACGCGTTCACGACCGAGGACACGGCGGCCGACAGGACGAAGAGGACGTACTCGTTCATCGAGCGATCCGCCTCACGAGCTCGTTTTGGAGTCGAGCCACGACGCCCTGCGACCAGTGCGCTTCCGCATGGGCCCGTCCTTCCCTGCCGAGGGAGGCGCGCCGTTCCGGGTCGCGAAGGAGCGCGCCCGCCAGGGACCCCATCTCCTCCGCGCTCTCCCCTTCGACATCGTGCCGTCCCGGCTCGAGCCCGAGTCCTTCGGCCCCGATCGGCGTCGCGACCACGGGGAGGCGCGCGGCCAGGGCCTCCATGATCTTGACGCGCGCCCCGGCGCCGCTCCAGAGCGGGACCACCATCACCGAGGCCCGCGCCATCTCCTCCGCCATCGATGGAACGGCCGGCACGATGTCCGCCCCGGCGGCGCGGGCGGCCTGGACGAGATCGTCCGGCTGCGACTTGCCCACGACGCGGAGCCGCGCATCCGGCACGGCCGCTCGCACTCGCGGCCATCCGTCCTCGAGGAAGCGTATGGCTCCGGTCGCGGTCGGAGGCCACGCGAACGATCCGGCGAGGAGCACGACGGGAGGGTGCTCGGGCCGCGGATCGCCGAAGCGATCGAGATCGATCCCCACCGGCAAGGTCTCGATCCACGCGCCGGGCGCGAGCGCGCGGAGCGCGTCCCGCTCCAGGTCCTGGATCGCGAGCGTCAGCGAGGCTGCCCGGCAGAACGATCGCTCGGCCGCTTCGAGGCGCCGGGCCTGGAATCGCGCGTACACGCGGGCGGGACCGTGGAGCGACTCCTCGGCGTAGCGGCTCATCCAGAGGTGCTCCAGGTTGTGCTCGCGGAGCACGAGCGGGACTCCGTCGAGGCGATCGACGTACGAGGCGGTGTGGAGATGATTCGCGAGCGCGAACGCGGGGCGAAGCGTGCGGACGCAGTCGTCCACCACCCGGGCGAACGCCGCGCTCCGGTAGCGGGCGAGCGTGTACGGAAGCTTGCCGAAGAGTCCCTGGGTCAACGCGACCGGCGTCGACGGAGGGCGATGGGGGACCGTTCTTACCTCGACGCCGGGGGGCCACGACTCGGGCACGGGACCGCCTCCGTCCTGCACGAAGGAGATCACCGTCACGTCGTACGCCTGCGCCGCCGCCCAGATCGACTGCGACATCGCGATCCGGCCGCCGTCGTCTTCCGGCCAGGGGAGCCGCGGCGTCAGGACGAGGGCGGCGCGGCGAGGCGTACCTGCCTCCAGGCGCTCGCCGCCCAGGCGAGGCCGATCAGCGTGAACAGGAGATCGAGAAGCTCCTCGTCGCCGAAATTCCACTCGAAGACTCCCGCGACGAGAAATCCCGCGAGCGCGGCCACGGTCGCGATCCGGAGCGCCATGCCGAAGGGATCTGCGCCTCCGGTGCGTGCATCGACGCGGAGACGACGCGCCGCGGTGCGCCAGAGCGCCGTGACCAGATAGACGAACGCCGCGAATCCAATCACGCCCATGGTGACGAGCACTTGGAGATACACGTTGTGCATGTGGCCGTGCGGCGGCTCGTGGGCCTCGGGCGAGCGGTACCGCGCCACCCAGGGCTTCAAGTCCTGGAGCCCGACTCCGGTCACCGGATGCTCGCGGAACATCCGCCACCCCGCATCCCAGAGAATGATTCGCTCGCGGTTCCAGACGTTGTGCGGATGGAAGACGCTCGAAGCGCGCTCCCGGTAGCCGCCGGGCATGACCAGCACGAGGATCACGGCCGCCCCAAGGAGCGCGGGGAGCCATCGGGCGCGCGTGAAGCCGATCAGGATCCCGAATCCGACGAGGGTTCCGATCCACGCGCTCCGCGTGTAGCTGCCGAGGAGCGCCGGGGCGAGGAGCGCGAGCAGCACGCACGCCGCACCCATGAAGCGCCGGTCGCGCGAGCGAAGGAGGATCGCCCCTGCGAGAATGGCGAGAAGCATCGCCTGGCCGCCGTAGGTGAGCGGATGTCCCGCTGCGCCCCGCACGCGCACCGGAAACGCGCCCCCCTGCATGGCGAACTTCACGAGCGCGAACACCGTCGCGAATGCCGCCGAAACGAGGAGCACCGCGATCGCGCGCCGCGCGAGCTTGGGATCGCGTCCGTGGTACGCGGCGAGCGGAACGATGGCGAGGAGGAACCCTTTCGTGACGCGGTGCACGCTCCCGGACGGATCTTCGCCGGTGATGGCCGCGATCGTGAGCGCGACGAGCCAGACGATGGCGGCGAGGTCGACCGGCGTGCGCACCCAGCGCTCGCCTCCGGGGCGCCACCAGCACGCGAGCGTGAGCGCGCCCGAGAGCGCGACCGCGATCGACATGGGCGCGATGGACCAGGGAAGCGCGGCGGCCAGAAGGAGGAACGAGAGCGCGGCCATGCGCTCGAGGGCGGAGGACATCCCCGTGATCCTGGGGCCGGGCCGTCCCGGGGTCAAGGGGCCCTGGCCGAGCGGGGGCCGCCTTCGATAGACTGCCGCTCCATGCGCGTGCTCAACCTCGGCTGCGGTCACGCCAAGCGGGATTTTCGCGAGGCGTCCCATGCGTCCGAGATCGTCGGGGTCGACCATAGCCCCGCGTCCCAGGCGGACGTGATCCACGATCTCGACCAGGTTCCCTATCCGCTCCCGTCCGACTCGTTCGATCTGATCCTCATGCAGGACGTGATCGAGCATCTCGAGAACATCCCGGCGGTCATGGCCGAGGTGCACCGCGTGGCGCGCCACGGAGCGCTCGTTCGCATTCGGACGCCCCACTTCAGCAGCTGGTACGCCTACAACGATCCAACCCACCGCCACGCCTTGGGCGTGTTCGCGCTCGATGGATTCGACGCCGCGAAACCGAACGCTCTCTACACGACCGCCCGCTTCGAGCGGGTGCGCCGCCGCATCCTGTTCCCGCGCCTGTGGCGGATGACGGGAGCGGCTGCGCTCGCCAATCGATTTCCCGCCCGCTGGGAGCAGCTCTTCGCCTTCGTGATCCGCGCGGAGAACCTCGAGTTCGAGCTCCGAGCCGTCAAGGAGCCGCCCGCGTCACCTTGACTTGCCGCGCCGGGCTCTGGGACACTCCGGGTCCGAAACGCCATCGAGGAGACCCATGAACAAGGACACCCGAATCGTCGTGACCGGCGGAGCCGGCTTCCTCGGTCGGCACGTCATGGCCGAGCTCGAAGCGCAGGGCTACAGGAACGCCGTGACCTTCCGCTCCGCCCAGTACGACCTCACGCACGAGTCGTCCGTCGGGAGCATGCTCGAGGACCTGAAGCCCGAGGCGATCGTCCACCTCGCCGCGTCGGTCGGCGGCATCGGCGCCAACCGCCGCTATCCGGGCACCTACTACTACCAAAATCTAATGATGGGGTCGCTCCTCATGGAGCACGCCCGAAACGCGGGCGTGGGGCGGTTCCTGAGCGTGGGCACCATCTGCTCCTACCCCAAGTTCACCGAGGTCCCGTTCCGCGAGGAGAATCTCTGGAACGGCTATCCCGAGGAGACGAACGCGCCGTACGGCCTCGCGAAGAAGATGCTCCTCGTGCAGTCGCAGGCGTACCGGCAGGAATTCGGCTTCGACGCGTCGAACGTGCTCGTCGTGAACCTCTACGGGCCATACGACAACTTCGACCCCGAGAGCTCGCACGTGATCCCCGCCCTCATACGGAAGTGCGTGGAGGCGGTCGAATCGGGCGCCGATACGATCGAGGTCTGGGGTACGGGCCTGGCCACGCGCGAGTTCCTCTACGTCGAGGACGCGGCGCGCGGCATCGTGGCCGCGCTCGAGCGGCTCCCTGGGAGCGACCCGGTCAATCTCGGCGCGGGATTCGAGATCTCGATCCGCGAACTCGCGGAGACCATCGCGCGCCATGCCGGATTCAAGGGACGGCTCCTCTGGGATCCGACGAAGCCCGACGGACAGCCGCGGCGTTGCCTCGACACGGAGAAGGCGGCGGCGCTCCTCGGTTGGCGCGCGGCCATGCCCTTCGACGAAGGCCTCGCGCGAACCGTGGCCTTCTTCCGGGATCACGTGCGCGCCGTAGAGCGCGTCCAGCCCGCGGCTCGCTGAACGCGGGGCCGCGTGCCCGACGATCCCACCTCCCTCCGCTTCACCGTCGTCGTTCCCACGCGGGGCCAGGAAGCTCTCCTGACTGGGCTCCTCGACGCCCTCGCGGCGCAGACGCTCGACCGCGGGCGCTGGGACCTCGTCCTCTCCTTCGATGGCGCGACGCCGTCTCCGGCCACCACGCGGCGGGTCGAGGCGATGGGCGGGTCGATGGTCTCGAGCGCGGTCCGCAGGGGGCCCGGCGCGGCGCGGAACCTCGGCGCGAGCCGGGCGGCGGGCGACTATCTCGCCTTCACGGAGGACGATTGCCTGCCCGCGCCGGAGTGGCTCGAGCGCGGGGCGGAGCGTCTCGACCACGAACCCGCTCTCGACGTGGTCGAGGGGGCGACGTTCCTCCCCGATGGAAGTCCCGTGCGCCGCCGCAGGGGAGCCGGGATGACCTGGCTTCCGACGAATCTCTTCGTGCGGCGCACATTCTTCGAGCGAATCGGCGGCTACTGCGAACGGTTCTTCGATGGGGAGAGGGGTGTCTACTTTCGCGAGGACTCGGACTTCGGATTCACCGCCGTTGATGCCGGCGCGCGCGTGTGTCACGACTCGAGACCGCGCGTGACCCATCCCCGCGAGCACCGGGGGTGGCTCGATCCACTGCGATGGGCGCAGCGGTACGAGATGGATCCGCTCCTGGCCGCCCGGCACCCGGCGTCCTTCCGGGATGAGATCGAGGTGGCACGGTGGGGCCCGTTCCAGTTCCGTCGCCCCTTCGTGCGCGCCTGCGCCGGATTCCTCGTCGCTACAACGGCCGCGCTCGCGCTCCTCATCTTCGGCGAGCCGGGGCTTGCGGTCTGGTTCGCCTCGCTCGCGGCCGTCCTCCTCGTCGTGATCGCGGCGAAGTGGCGCTTCCAGCCGAGGCACCTCCTTGTCGCGCCTGCGGTGCCGGTGGTGCTCTTACTCGCGCTCTGGCGCGGCCGGCGCCGCGCGGCCGTGCCCGAGCGGCCCGCTACGCCGGCGGCTCCATGACAGGAAGGATGGTTCGAGACGCCATCATCCCTGGGCTGATCATCTTGCTGGTTCTCACGGCTCACCTCACCCTGTACCGACCTAGCGAGCCGTTCTATAACAACGACGAGACCCGACATGTCATGACGGGCGTCTTCGTGCGAGACGCTCTTCGAGATCTTCCCCTCGCGAATCCGCGTGGGTACGTGACGCAGTACTACCTCCAGTATCCGGCCCTGGCGATACCCCTCTATCCACCCCTCTTCTATCTCATCGAGGGGATCGCGATGCTCATAGCCGGCACCTCGATGCTCGTTCCCAAGCTCCTCATCCTGGGCTTTCTCGGTCTTGCTTGTGGATACCTCTTTCGTCTCGTACGGACAACTCATGACGAGACCACCGCCGCCGTAGCTACCCTGATCCTCGCGTTTTCTCCACTCGTCTTCGAGCTTTCGAGACAGGTGATGCTGGAGATCCCCACGCTGAGCTTCGTGCTCGTCGCCACCTATCACACCCAACGCTACCTCGACGGGAGACTCCGTCGGGATCTCGTCCTCATGTTCGCTGCCATCGTGGCGACCGCGCTCACGCGATTCAGCGGGATCCTGCTTGTGCCGTTCGTCCTGATGCTTCTCGTCGCTCGGCGACAACTCAGCGTGCTCGCTCGAAGGGAGGTCCTCGTTGCGGGCGGCCTGGCGATTCTGGCCATCGCCCCCTTCTATGCGATCACGTGGGGAACGGTCGGATGGGTCCACGCCATGCAGGTCGCTCACGGCTTGGATACGCCGTCCACGTCGATGAGCCTGCTCGAGCGGCTGGCGGATTACCCACGCCGTCTACCGGCTCAGATGAGCTGGTTCGCGGCCCTGCCGGGTATGGTCGGCCTCGCCGGGGCGCTCACCGCGACGAGGCTCCGATCATCAGCGCCCTACCTAGCCCTCGCGGGCGCCACGTATGTGACCTTCGCACCCTTGGCTATCCATGATGCGAGATTCGTCGTCTATTGGGTGCCGGCCTTTGCCCTGTTCGCTGCGGACGCGGTTCTTCGGATCCCTGGGTCCGTCGGCAGGGGTGCGGTGTCCGCTGGAGTGGCGACGATTTGCGTCCTCGGGACAGCGTGGACGGCGACACGCCAGGAGCTGCCGTATGTCCGGGGTTACGAAACAGCGGCGCGGTACGTCCTATCCCATGCGCGCTGGTCTCGCTTCTGCCTGTTCGACGGAGGACTGAATGGCGATTTCATCTACCAGATGCGGAGAAACGATCCTTCGCGGAGGATGTGGATCCTCCGCGCGGACAAGATTCTATACAGCGTCCTAATACACCCGACCACGAGGTACGAGGATACGCTCCATAGCGAGCGTGCGATGATGGAGTCGATCACGCGTTATGGCCCCGAGTTCATCGTCGTGGAGAGCCCGCCCGCGTTCGCGTTCGAGACGCCCGCTGGTCAGCGTCTCCGGACGCTTCTGCGCGATCACAAGGAACGCTTTTCGTTGTCGATCACGGTGCCGGTTCAAACAAACCAAGCTGAGGTTGGCCACGCGTCTCTCTACGTCTACCGGAATTTGGTGGAGAGCAGGCCACCGGAGAGTGTCGAGTTCGAGGTTCCGATGCTGCGCCGGCGAATCGAGTCTCCGGTGCGGAATCCGGAGGACACTCGACCGTGACGCGGCTCACGGCGCGCGGACGGCGTAGATCCGGGCGAATTCGGCCGCCCAGATGAGCTGGAACCGGTCTGGCGCGCTACGAGCCCACTCGTCCTCGATCGGGAACGAGCCCCCTGACAACGGCTCGAGACGGACCACGCACAGATAGCTCGCGCGCGCACTGGCAAGATTCGACCGCCATGCGGCTGAATCGGCCCGGTCCGCGCCTAGGTAGGGCCGCTTCCCCCACGCGTAGACCGTCCCATCCGGCGGACCGCTGCGCGGAACGAATGTCACCATGTTGCGATACCGATACCCCGTGAGGGGAAAGGGCGTGTTGAATCCGGCGTAGGCGATGACCGCTGGAGCGCCTCTCGTCCGCTCCGCGAGCCAGGCCCAGGCGGCAGCCATGTCGCGCCCATCGCCGAGCGGTCGCGAGCGATCCTTCCACTCGTGGCGCGTGCTCCAGTAGTCGACCCAGCGCGCGTAGCGCGTGCGCTCGTAGTCCGTACCTGTGTCGAAGCCGAAGGCGCGCGGAGTGTCCGATCCCAGGATCGCCACATCTTTAAGAACGTAGGCGAGCGTGAGGGGAGCCTGGACGATGAGGAGGACCGGAACCACTCGCGCCAAGACGAGAGGCCGGACGCCGAGGATCGCGGGGGCAAGCGCGCACGCGACCGCAATCACGGGGAGGAAGTAGCGGTGCTCGCGAAACGGCAGGAGTACCGCGGACAGGACGAAGGCGCCGATCCCGATCCACGCGAGGAGCCTCCGGTCGTTGACGGCCGGCGCGCGTAGGGGCGCCAGTCCTCCGACCGCGAGGAGCGCGAGGGACGGAAGGAGCATGACGCCCAGTTCGAGGATTGAGCGGGGTGACAGGAGGAACTCGCCGAACCCGAGGCGTGGCGCGCCAGCGCCGAAGTAGGTGTCTGCCCCGACAGGGCCGGGCAAGAGGAGCTGGGATCCCATCTCGACCCGGAGCGGCATGAGCGGATTGGCGCATGTGACCGCATTCCGGAGATACCCATATCCTCCCACGGCAACCGCCGCTACCGATCCGGCGATGAATGCGCTCCAGGGGGGGCGGGATCTGAGCGACGCGACTATGAGGAGCGGCAGAAGCGGAAGAGCCAAGAGCGCCCCCGAGTATTTGAGTCCGGCGAGGAGCCCGGTCGCTAGCCAAGCAAGGATCGCGCTTCCTCCACCGGCGTCCCGAGCACGGAGCGCAAAGAAGGCCGCCATCGCGAACAGGGCTGCCTGCTCTACATCGAGCATCACCTCCACGCTCTGACGGAGCGCGACCGGTGTCGCCACGAACGCGATTGCAGCGAGGGCGGCCGGACGCCGCCTCGCGCCGCAGCGCACCGCGAGACCTGCTACCGCGAGCCCGCCGCCCGCGAGGAACGGGAGCTGTGACAGGATCGTCCAACGGTCGCTCCCGCTCGAGACGAGGCTCCAGTAAAGAAGCATTTGTCCGGCGAGCGGATAGTAGGTGTTCGAAACGTCCCCCGAGGCGGGTACGGTGGTTGCAAGGTCGCCGCGCTGGAACCAGGTGGCCGGGAACGCGAGGTGGTACGTGAGGGCGTCCCACGCGACCGGCGGTAGCGCGATCCGGCTCAGCGCGAGTGGAATCCAGGTGAGAAGGAGGAGAATGCCCGACACCGCGAGGCATCGCCACTCCAGGCTCGCCACGCGGTCCAAGACATGAACCGGCCCCGCCACTTGGGGCCCGGGCGCGGCCCGGAGCGAAGACAGTGCGCCGGTGGCGCCAAGATTTCTGGTCCGCCGGCGGAACAACCACGACCATGCCAACACCACGGCCGCGAGCGCCGACGCCGTGGCGAAGACGGCGGACGGACGGTTCAGGAGGCCAGCGATCCCGGAGGCCTCCACACTCAGCACGATGAGCGATGACGCGACGATTGCGAACGCCAGGCACTTAGCCCCGAGTCCGGCCCTGGTCGCGCCGCCCGGAGTGGTGCGGGCCCCGATCGGTTCCGCGAGCCGCGCCGCGAGCACCCACCCGGCGGCAGCGAGCAGGATGTTGGCCATGAGCGCGGGCGTGACGTTCAGAGGCGCTCCTCCTGTCTCACGCGACCTTCACCAGGTCCTCGGACGTCTTCCGGGGCGTCGCCGCGAGCGCGGAGAGCATGCCGACGAAGACCCAGAAGGGCACACTGATCTTGTCGATGCCCAGATATGAGTTGAACAGGCTGTGGATGGCGTACGTGGCGAGGCCGCACACGATCCCAAGCGCGAGCCGTCCCCGAGCCGACTGCGGATCGCGTGCGAACGTGCCCACTCCCGCGATGGCGACGGCCAGCAGGAACCAGATTGCTGCGACGAGTCCCGGCCATCCCGTCTCCGCGAGCATGCGCAGAAGCTCGTTGTGGGCGCCAAACATGCTTAGGGACTGCTCGGTGACGATCGATTTCCGCCGGTAGGTTCGGTACTCCTCGCCGTAGGCGCCGTATCCCACACCTGTCAGCGGCCGCGCCTTGGTCATCTCAACCGCGGCCGTCCACCGGTTCAACCGCTCCAGATTCGAGACGTTCCCGGTCGTTACGATGGTCCGGACATGGCCGACGAGAGGCTCGGCAAGCTTCGTCGAGGCGATTCCGAGACCCACGAGCGCCACGATCGACACCGGCACGAGGAGTCGCGCGGTGCCGCCGCGCGCCCTCCCCAACGCCACGAGGAGAACCGGCAGGACGAGGGCGACCGAGATCCACGCCGCGCGCGTAAACGTCAGCACAATTCCGGCGAGGATGATGGCTACGCCTGCGCCCCAGAGGAAGCGCCGTCTGCCATCACCGGCGACGCTCTCCACGATCGCGGGGGGGAGGAAGAAGGCTAGGTAGGCTGCGAAGGTGCCGTGCTCGACGAAAAAGGGGCGTGCCGCGCCATACGCCATCCGAAAACCGCCCCCGGTCGAGAGGACGCGTACCGAAGCGTAGGTGGAAAGGAACGAGGCGAGGAGGACGCCCATTCCGATCCATAGCAAGATGCGGCGCGGCCGAAGGTGGGTCGAGACAAAATAGAGATAGCCGAAGGCGGTGTAGAGCCCGGCAATGATCCAGGCCTTGATCCCGATCATGGGGACCTTGCTGACCGCTACCGACAGGAGCGCAATCGCCGCTACCAACGCGAGCGGGCGAGCGATCGAGCTCGGGCCCGCCGACAGATCCCGCCAGGGCCACCGCCTGAGAAACCAGACGGCGAGAGCGATGACCATCATCGGCTCGGTCGGCATGGAGAGTGCCGCTCCGCCGGGCACGACGATCTCGCGCGAGAACGGAAAGGCCATCCAGACCAGGATCCAGGCCACCTCGGGCGCCCGATAGGCCACGACCGCGAACACGACCGCAAAGGCGCCCGCGAGCGGCCAGGCAAGGCTGCCGAGCTTCCAGCCGAGGAGGAGGAGAAGGAGCTCGGCCAGCGCGATCCAGGCCAAGGTCCCGAGCGAAAGGCGGGAGGGGGGCGCCGCTAGCGCGGCCGGTCGTGCAGCAGCACCCATGTGAGGCTACCGGCGAGGCCGATGACGAACCCCGCGATCACGACGAGGGCGCGCTTCGGCCGCGACTTGTGGAGCGGGACCACCGCGTGATCCAGCACCTGCACCGTCGGCGTGTCGCGCGTCTCCCGAATGCGCGCCTCTTCGAGCTGCGCCGTCAGGAGCTCGAAGACCTGCTCCTGGACCTTCACGTCGCGCCAGAGCCGCATGATCTCGATCCCCGCCTGGGGAAGCCCGCCGACCTGCCGGTCGATCGCCGCCAGCTCCTGGCGGACGCGGCGCACCTCCTCGCTCGACTCGGCCAGCGATTGCTGCAGCACCTGGAGCTTCACCTCGAGCGCGATCTTCTGCGCCATGAGGTTCGCCCCGACGTCGGTGTCGCCCTGGGCCGAGGGCGAGACCGCCGGGAGCTTGTGCTCCTGCTGGTACGCGCGCATCCGATCCTCGGCGTCCGCGAGGTCCCGCTTGGCCAGGGTCAGGCGCTCGTCGATGAACGCGCGCGTGCGCTTGGCGCTCGATGTGCGCGTCTCGACGTTGAAGTGGTCCAGCTCCTCGACGTACGCGTTGGCCATGGCCGCGGCGGTCTTGGGGTCCCTGTCCTCCACGGCGATCGTGATGGTCCCCTCGTCGCCGAGGCGGAAGGTCACGTGCGAGCTGAGCTCCTTCACCGCCCGCTCCTCGTCCTTCACGTGGTAGCGCTGGACGAGATCGAACCGCGACACGAGACGGTCGGCCACGGATCGGCTCTTCAGCACGGCAACGAACACGTCCGCCATGGTGGGGGCGCCTGGAAGGCGCACGGAGCCGAGCGACTTCGGCATCAGCATGCTGAGGGCGGAGGTGGCGTCGTCCTCCACCGGCGGAAGGAGGACCGCGCGGCCCGTGTACCACTTCGGGAGGATCAGGCTGATCCCGAGCGCGACGAGCGTCGTCGCGAGGACGTTGAGCGCGAGGAAGCGGCGCCGCGCGCGCACGACGCCCATGAAGTCCTCCCGGTCGCGCCGCGCGAGCGCCATGCTCACTGGTTCACCGCCTCCACGGCGATCACGATCGCCGACGCGGCCGCAACCACGCCGATGAGGTCGCGGATCGTGCCCCAGGGGTTTCGATCGGGCTTCGAGGGGATCAGGACTTGGTCCCCGGGGCGGAGCGCGCCGACGTCCTCCGCGGCCACGGGGCGCCCGGTCAAGGACAGCGTCACGCGTGTACGGCTCTTGTAGGCGCGCGACGTGGTGCCCCCCGCCGCCTTCACGTAATCGTCCACTTTCCATCCCTCGCGATACGGGACGTAGCCCGGCGCCTTCACCTCGCCTTGCACCGAGACGTAGGGAACGCGCTTCGGGACCACGATCCGGTCCAGATCGCGAAGCGGTAGATCGCCCCGCTCGTCGCCCGCGTCGAGGAGCACGCCGACGTGCGCGGAGAGCGCCTGCCGCTCGCGCGATTTCGCGATCACGTACGCGCGGTCGGACCCGGCCAGGAGCTCCTCCTGCTGGAGCGCGATCCGGAGGAAGACCGAATCGGGCTCCTCGTCCTTCACCATGCGCTCGACGCGCATCGCGGCACGGTCCGCCTGGTCGGTGAATCCGCCGGCCCGCTCGAGCACGGAGCGGATCCGGTCCACGCCGTCGGTGATGGGGTAGGGCCCGGGTCGCGCCACTTCCCCTTCGACCTCGACGTGCGCGCCCTTCAAGTAATGCGAGCGTGAGGGAATGAAGACGCGGTCCCCTTCCAGGAGTGCCGGATCCGCGGCGCCCCCTGGCGACGCGAGGGCTTCCACGATCGCGATCTTCTCGACGGTCCGGGTGCCGTCCGCCTTCACGCGCGCGAGCTCCGCGGCCTCGGGCGCAGCGTCCGCGAGCGTGCCGCCGCCGAGGGCGACCGCGGTCGAGAGGCGGTCGCCGGGAACGAAATCGTAAAGCCCAGGGTGTGGCACCGCGCCGAGAACCTCGATCCGCTTCCGCGCGGGAGGCACGTAGATCACGTCCGTCTCGAACACGAGCGGGTTCGACGCGAGATCTCCGCCGCGCGTGTACTGGACGAGATCCACGCGCAGCGTGTCGCTCGAGCGGCGCACTTCGATGCCGCGCCTCGATCCGGTGGCGGTGATTCCTCCCGCCGCCGCGATCGCTTCGGACGCGCGAACCGGGGCCTGGAGCGTCACCGAGCCCGGGCGCTCGACGTCGCCGAGCACCGGCATGCGAAACCGGCGCGGCTTGCTGAGGGCGAGCACGAAACCCTTTCCTTTTATGTACGGCTTGAGCGCCTCCTTGAGCCGCGCCTGGGTCTCCGCCAGCGTGAGACCGGCGACCCGGAACGTTCCCACGTCGGGCAGGAGGAGCTCGCCCGAGGGAGCCACGCGCAGGAGCTTCGGCTCGAGGAGATCCGAGTAGCGGAGCGCCAGCTCGTCGCCCGGACCGATGAGATAGGTCGTGGGATCCACGCGTCCCTCGATGGGAGTGTCGGCGGCCTGGGCCGCACGGGCGGCGTCATCGGGCACGCCTGATCCGGGCGTCTGGGCCCAGGCTGGGGTGAGGGCAAGGAGGCCGGCGCAGCAGGCGATGGGCCCCAGGACGAAGCGGGGCCGGGTCCAATGACGTATCGAGCGAATCTGGATCAAGATCGACGATGATGCCACGCCCGCGGGGCGGCGGAAAGCCCCTAGGCGGATGGCTTCATTCACCTCCCGGGCGCCCCGAGGCCGGTCCAAAGCGCTGGATCAGCCGGACCGCCATGTCCCTGAGGCTCCGCCACTCGCGCGGCCGGACCACGAGCGCGGCCCAGGCGACCGTCAAGATCGCTCCGATCACCATCCCGGGGACGTCCTCCGGGCGCACCACGAGGAGAAGGAGCAAGAGCGCGAGCGATGCCAGGAGCAGCACACGGTTGTCCGGGCCGAGCCGGAATCCGATCGAGCGGCGCGCGAGGGCGTAGTGGAGCACCGCATGGCTCACGTGCGCGAGCATGTACGCGATCACGGTCGCCTTCACGCCGATCCGGTCCACGAGGAGGAGGAACGCGGCCAGGATCACGACCCCGTACACGACGTCGAAGAGCACCCACGGGCGGAGCCGGTTCCGCGGCACGAGCCAGATGCCGAACATCCAGGCCGCCGCACGGAAGTAGTCGCCGAGGAACTGGTACGGCAGGAGCTCGAGCGCGGGGCGGAACTTGGTCGAGTAGAGGAGCGGAACCCAGACCGGCGCGCCCACCATGAGCGCCGCCGCCAGCCCGGTCGTGAGAAGGAAGCAGAGGCGGATGCCGCTCCGCATGGGAACGCCCGCCCCCTCGTCCGTCGGCTGGGCGGCGATCTCGGGCCAGACGGTCGCCGTGATCGAGTTCAGGATCAGCGGCATGGTGAGGCCCGACACGCCGACGCACACCTGATAGATCCCGTTCTGCCCGAGCCCGAGCTTGTCCACGATGATCGAGCGCAGGATGAGAACCGTGAGCGTCGAGGAGAGCCCCACCAGGAGAGCGCTCCCGCCGAAGCGCGCGATCGGCCGGAGGAGCGAGCGGTCCACGCTCGACTCTTTCGCGGCGGGAGCGGAAGGCACGTGCGGCGCCAGGAGCCGATTCCCGATCAGGATCTGCGCGGTCGCGAGTACCACGAGCTGCGCCACCGCTCCCTTCACGCCGAAGAACCAGGCCATCGGCACGATCGTGGCGATCGTGGTCGCGGCGACGAGCCCGTTCAGCACGGCCATCCCGCGGACGGCGCCGTAACCCTGAAGCATCGAGATCTGGATGGATGCGACGCCGGAGAGCGGAATGGTTGCGGCGCCGAGAAGGATGGCCCAGAGGAACGTCCGGTCGCGATAGACCGCGTCGGTGATCCAGGGGGAGAGCGCTAGGGAGAGCAACGCGAGCGCGATGCCGGCGGCCCATGTCAAGGACCGCGCGGTGCTCGTGATGCGCCGAACGCGGTCGAGATCGCCGCGAGCGCGGGCATCCGCGATCATCGTGATCACGCCGCTCCCCGCCCCGAGGGTGGCGAACGGGACCAGGACCGCGGTGAACGCGGCGAGCTGCGCCAGGATCCCGGTTCCTTCCGGGCCGAGCCGCGCGGCGAGGATCTTGGCGCGCAGGATCGCGGCCACGATCGTGGCGATCGAGCCGAAGCCCAGGATCGCCGTGGAGCGGACGAGGCGCCGCAGAGGGCCTCCCTCCTACCTTCCCTTAGCGGGCGCCGTACATCTTCTCGTAGTACTGACGGAACTCGCCGGAGCGGATCGCCTCCCACCAGGGGCGGTGGGTCTTGTACCAGTCGATCGTCTCCTGGATCCCGGTCGCGAACTCCACCTGCGGCTTGAAGCCGGTCATCCGCTCGAGCTTCGACGCGTCGATCGCGTAGCGCCGGTCGTGTCCCGGCCGGTCCGTCACGCTCTTCAAGAGCGACTCCGGCTTTCCGAGCCGTTTCAAGATGAGATCCGCGATCTGGTTCACCGAGCGCTCGTTGTTCCCGGCGATGTTGAACGTGTGCCCCTCCACGCCCGGCGACTCGAGGATCGCGGTGATCGCGCGGCAGTGGTCGAGGACGTGGATCCAGTCGCGCGTGTTCCTTCCGCTGCCGTAGACCGGAAGCGTCTTGTCCTCGAGCGCGTTGGTCACGAAGAGCGGGATCAGCTTCTCGGGATACTGGTAGGGACCGTAGTTGTTGCTGCAGCGCGTCACGATCGTCGGCATGTTGAAGGTCGCGAAATACGAATAGGCGAGCCGGTCGCCGCCGATCTTGGACGCTGCATACGGATTTCGCGCGAGGAGCGGCGATTCCTCGGTCGCCTCACCGTCCAGGATCTCGCCGTAGACCTCGTCGGTCGAGACCTGGAGGAACCGCGTGAGCTTGCGCTTCCGCGCCTCCTCGAGGAGCACCCAAACTCCGTACGTGTCCGTGAGGACGAAATCCTCGGCATGGTCGATCGAACGGTCGACGTGGGTCTCGGCGGCGAAGTTCACGACGAAGTCGCATCCTTCCATCGCCGCGGCCACGACCTTCCGGTCGCAGATGTCCCCCTTCACGAACCGATAGCCGGGGTCGTCCTTCACGGCCTCGAGGTTGGCGAGGTTCCCGGCGTAGGTGAGCTTGTCGAGCACCGTGACCGCCGCCTTGGGATACGCCTGGCGCAGGTGGTGGACGAAGTTGCTGCCGATGAAGCCCGCGCCGCCCGTGACCAGGAGGCGCGACCGGTTGAGATCCAGGCGCTCAGCCATCCTTGCGATCCCAGTCGTAGGGGATGTCGTTCTTGTGCGGATCGCAGCGGTACTCGTCCGGCTCCTTGTAGTTGTAGGGCTCGGTCGGGCAGTTGACCAGCATCGCGGGCTCGGTCCCGATCCCCTTCATGCCGTGCCACACTCCGGGCGGGATGGTGACCAGGACCGGATTCCGCTCTCCCATGAAGAATTCGTTCACCACGCCCTTGGTCGGCGACTTCTCGCGGTCGTCGTACATCACGACCTTCATCATTCCCTTCACGATCACGAAGTGATCGGTCTGGATCTTGTGGTAGTGCCACCCCTTCACCACGCCGGGATAGGCGACCGACACGTACGTCTGGCCGAACCGCTGGAAGAAGGGATCGTCCTTCCGCATCATCTCCATCAGGTACCCGCGCTCGTCGGCGATCACCTTGAGCGGCTTCACCACCACTCCGTCAATCAGCTTCATTTGGTCTCCCCACCGAGGTGTAGTCGAACCCGAGCTTCCGGACCGAAGCCGGTTCGTAGATGTTGCGCAGATCGACGATCGCCCGCCGCCGCATGGCCCGGCGGATCCGCGCGAGGTCGAGCCTCCGGAATTCGTTCCACTCCGTGACGATGACCAGCGCGTCAGCTCCCTTCGCCGCGTCGTACGCGTTCTCGGCGAAGGTGATTCCATCCGGGACGCCCGCGGCCCCTTCGCGCACGACCGGGTCGTACGCGCGCACCCTCACGCCGCGCCTCTTGAGCGCGCGGATGATGTGAAGCGCGGGCGCCTCGCGGAGATCGTCCGTGTCGGGCTTGTACGAGAGCCCGAGGATGGCGGCGGTGCGCGGTGTCCGGGCTCCCTTGAGCGCCTCCATCACCTTCTCGACCGCGATGTCCTGCTGGGCGTCGTTGGCCTCGACCGCGGCCTCGACGATCCGGAGCCTCACGCCGACCTTGCGTGCGAACGCGGACATGGCATGCGTATCCTTGGGCAGGCAGGAGCCGCCGAAGCCGGGCCCGGGATGAAGGAACTTGGGCCCGATGCGGCGGTCCAGCCCCATCGCCTTGGCCACGTCCTTCACGTCGGCGCCGAGCGCCTCCGACAGGTTCGCCATCTCGTTGATGAACGAGATCTTGGTGGCGAGGAACGCGTTCGCCGCGTACTTGATGAGCTCCGCGGTGCGCACGTCCGTGACCACCATCGGCGTCTCGATGAGATAGAGGGGCGAGTAGATCTCGCGGAGGAGCTGCCGCGCCTTGGCGGAATCGGCTCCGATGACCACGCGGTCGGGGCGCATCCAGTTCTCGACGGCGGTCCCCTCGCGGAGGAATTCCGGGTTGGAGGCGACGTCGAACCTGATCCCGCGCTTCGCGTTCTTCTTCACGATCCCGCTCACCCGCTCCGCCGTGCCGACCGGCACCGTGCTCTTCTGGACGATGAGCCGGTAGCCGTTCATGGCGCGCGCGATGGCGCGCGCGGCCGCGTCGACGTACTTGAGGTCGGCGCGCCCGTCCTCGCCCTGGGGCGTCCCGACGCAGATGAAGATCGCCTCGCCCCACCGCGTTGCCTCCTCGAGCGAGAGGCCGAATCGAAGCCTTCGCTCGCGCACGTTCCGCGCGATGAGGTCGTCCAGCCCGGGCTCGTAGAACGGAAGCTGACCGCGCTCCAGCATCTCGATCTTCGCGCGGTCCACGTCGACGCAGAGCACCTGGTTGCCGAAATCGGCGAACCCGGCTCCCGTGACGAGACCAACGTAACCGGTGCCTACGATCGTGATGCGCACGCGCTCGCTCCTATGCCTTCACTCCGGACCGCACGCGATCGCGCGCGTCCCGGTAGAGGTCGGACAGGGTCTGCTCGATGGAACGAAGAGGCTTCCAGCCGGTGGCGCTCACGAGCTTGGCGGGATCCCCCACGAGATGATCCGCGTCGCGGGATCGGACCCGCGACGGGTCGACGACGACCGTGGCCGCCACCCCGGAGATCTCGATCAAGCGGTCGAGGAGGTCCCGGAGCTTGTGGCCGTGGCCCGTGGCGACATTATAGGCCGCGCCCGGCTCGCCGCGCTGGACCAGCAGCATGTAGGCCCGGACCACGTCCCGCACGTCTCCGTATTCCCGTGTCACGTCGAGATTGCCGACCCGGATCTCGGGCGGCGCGAACCCGGCGTCGATCCGGGCGAGCTGGTCCGCGAATCCCGCGAGCGCGAAGCGGGGCCTCTGCCCCGGCCCCGTGTGCGAGAACGTGCGCGTCCGGATGACCGGGAGGTGGAATGTCGCGGCGTAGATCTCGGCGATCACGTCCTGCGCTGCCTTGCTCCCGGCGTACGGGTTGGCCGGGCGAAGCGGCGCATCCTCGGCGATGCGTCCCCCCGCGGCGCC
>Ga0111538_10005060_pt1 | contig 18082 bp, 11 predicted proteins | sample SoiMethybrSBSTD1_FD_79669 | JGI IMG/M metagenome (GOLD analysis project Ga0111538, IMG submission 79669) | Bulk soil microbial communities from a Populus tree surrounding site in Tennessee, USA - Soil MetaG P. TD hybrid SBSTD1 (version 2)... | ecosystem: Environmental > Terrestrial > Soil >...
GCCGACGAGGAGACGATGCAGCGCATCGCCGAGATCGGCGGCGGCGAGTTCTACGCCGTGCGCGATCCGCGCACCCTGCCGCGCGTGCTGGTCGATTCGGTGCAGGTGATCAACAAGCCGCTGCTGAAGGAGACGCCCTTCACGCCGCAGGTGCTCGCCACCGGTTCGACGCTGACCGCGGGCATGAGTGGCTCGCCGATTCTCAACGGCGTGGTGATCACCTCGCCGCGCAAGGATCCGAAGGTTTCGCTGGAGATGGTGACGCCCGACGGCGAGCCGCTGCTCGCACACTGGCAGGCGGGCATGGGTCGGGCCGCGGCGTTCACCTCGAGCCAGCCGGGCCGCGGTACATGGGCCGCATCGTGGGCCGACTGGCCGACAGCCTCGACGTTCTGGACGCAACTGGCCCGCACCATCGCGCGACCGGCGATGAACACCGACGCCGAACTGCTCGCCACCATCGACGGCGAGCAGCTCAACATCTCGTACGAGATCACAGGCGGTACGACGGGCGCGCAGAATCCGGGTCAGGCTGCGACCTCGCCGGATTCGCGCCTCCTCGATTACCTGCAGGTCGCAGGCTCCATCTACGCACCCGACGGCACGACCTCGCCCGTGCGCCTTCGGCAGACCGCGCCGGGGCGCTATGAAGCGAGCGTCGATGCGCCGCAGGCCGGCAACTACATCGTCGCGCTCAATCCCCGGCAGGGCTCGCGGGCCTTGCCGCCGGCGATCGGCGGCGCGAACAAATCCACCAGCCCCGAGTTCCGCCGTTATCGCTCGAGCATCGGCCTGCTGGATGAGATCGCCGAGGCGACCGGCGGCCGGCGACTGGACATGAATGAGCCGACGGCCGTGAACCTCTTCGATCGCACGAACATGCCGCGCAGCGAATCGTCGCTCCCGATCTGGCCGGCGATCCTGCTGTGGACGCTGACGCTGATGCTGCTGGATGTGGCATGCCGGCGCATCGCCTGGGATGTGCCGATGGTGCAGCGAGGCGTCGTTGCCGCGCTGGCGAAGGTGACGCCGTCGCGCCTTCGCGGCCGGCGCAGCGCCGAGACGCTCTCAACGCTGCGGCGCGTGAGCGAAGGTTTCGAGGCGCAGCAGGATGCGGCCTCAGCCGGCCTGACCAAATTGAAGGGCTCGGGCAAGATCCGCCCGCCGCCCGAGCGCATCATTCGCAGCGATGGCACATCGACGATCGCGCCGGCGCCGCACGCCGGGTCTGACGAAGGAAGACCCGGATCGACAGCCGCAACCACTCCGGCGCGCGCGCCCGAGCAGGTCGAAGCCGCACTCGACGCGCTGCTCGGTCGCAAGTCAAGCAAACCCGATGCGCCGGCCGTGCCCGCGACGCCGGAACATCCCGCGAGCGCCGCAGCGGAAACCACTAGCAGCCTTCTGGCCGCCAAGCGGCGCGCCCGGCAACGTCTGGCCGAGGGCAACGAGCCTCCATCCGATCAATCGCGGCCATAGCGTGACCGGTTTGCGCCGCGTGCCTACGATCCGCCTCGTACCGCCGCCGCTTTCGCTCGAGAAGTGCATCTCGGCGGCGACGACCTCGTACCAACAAACCTGATCGAGTCATCAGCGTCCTCTCGCTGTGCGAATCGGCGAGGCGGTGCCATGAGTGATGTCGTCGTCACAACTTCCACAGGCGGCGCCGCGGCCATCGAGCCGCCGCGCTCCCCGCTGCGCGAGGTGTGGAGCATCGCTTGGCCCACGGTGCTGGCGATGACCAGTTACACACTCATGCAGTTCGTGGACAAGATGATGGTCGGCTGGGTCGGGCCCACGCAACTCGCGGCCCAGACCTCGGGCAACATCTGGTCCTTCAGTCTGCTGTCATTCGTGCTGGGCGTGCTCACCGTCGTCAACACGTATGTGAGTCAGAACCTGGGCGCGGGCACGCCGCGCAATGGGCCGAAATACGCGTGGGCGGCGTTCTGGCTGGGCCTGTTCATCTGGGTGTTCCTGCTGCTGCCGTATGCGTTCGTGATTCCCTGGGTGTTCAGCGACCTGATGCCGCGCATCAGCCCCAATGCGGCCGCGAAGTCGGCGGAACTGGTCAGCATGGAATCCGGCTACGCGCAGATCATGGTGCTCGGCTCGATCTTCCTGCTCATTGGCCGCGGCATCAACCAGTTCTTCTTCGGCCTGCATCGGCCGCACATCGTCACCATCGCCGCGATCTCCGGCAACATCGTCAACATTCTCGTCGACTATGTGCTGATCTTCGGTGAGAAGGGACTGCCGCAGTTCGGACTGCCGGGCATTCCCGGCGTGACGCCGCTGGGCATCTACGGCGCGGCGATTGCGACCGTGTGCGGGTCAGCAGTTGAAATGTCGATCCCGTTGTGCCTGTTCCTCGGCGGCAAACTGCAGCGCGAACTGGGCACGCGCGACGCCTGGCGGCCGCGGCTCGACACGATCAAGGACCTGCTGCGCCTCGGTTGGCCCGCCGCCGTGCAATGGGGCAATGAACTGATCTGCTGGGCCATCTTCATGACCGTGCTCGTAGGCAGTTTCGGCGAGGACCACCTCGCAGCGTGCGCCATTGCCTTCGGTTACATGAGCCTCTCATTCATGCCCGCGGTGGGATTCTCCGTTGCGACCAACTCCCTGGTCGGCAAGTACATCGGCGCGGGGCAACCGGAAACCGCCATCGCGCGCACGCGCCTGACGCTCACGCTGGCCATGTGCTACATGACCTTCTGCGCGCTGATCTTCTTCTTCTTCCGCCATCCGCTGATCGGGGCGTTCATCGGCCATGACGTTGATCCGGCGCGGGCCGCCCGCATCATCGAGATCGGCGGCAAGATCATGATCTGCACCGCGGTGTTCCAGACGTTCGACGCTTTCGGAATCGTCTACACCGGCGCCTTGCGCGGCGCGGGCGACACCGTCTGGCCGGGCGTGGTGACCATGCTGCTCTCGTGGATCTTTATCGTCGGCGGCGGCTACGCCATGGCCTTCGCCTGGCCGCAACTCGAGTCGATCGGCCCATGGGTCGCCTCGGCGGTGTACATCATCCTCTATGGTTTGGTGATGTGGTGGCGTTTCGCCGCCGGCCACTGGCGCTCGATCGATCTGCTCAAACGCGGCAAATGCGCGAAGTGCGGGTACGACATGCGACAGAACGCGAACGGCGTCTGTCCTGAGTGTGGCACGCGCATGGATGCCGCACAGGAGGCCAGAGATGAAGCCGCCGATCCCGCGCTGGGTGCAGTCACATGCGCCGTCCCCACGGTCATGGGCGAAGTTGCCGAGCCGGTAGGCTCCAAGAACTGATTCATGCGCGCCGCATCGCTTCGGCGATACGACCGCGCTCACTTCAACGGATCAGGCTTGTACAGCCTCGTATCCAAGGCCCAGACCTTGTCGGTAAAGTCGCCCATGTCAATGGCAGCGGGCACATCGGGTCGCGCAGCCGTCAACGCCATCTGCGTCTTGGCATCGAGGTTGTCGAGTTGCGCGATGAAGATCGCCTCCGGCGTCGAGGGCACCTTCGCCGCGCCGAACTCCGGCTTGTCGTGATGGCTGATGATCACGTGCAACAGCACGCGCAGTGCCTCGGGCGGGAGTTTCTGGCCGGAGGCTTTCGCCGCCATCGCCGCCTTGAACTGCAGCCAGATCGCGCCGCGCACGATGTGCCCGACGAGGTTGCCGTCGGGTGTGTAGTCGAAGCCGCGCTCCCACGTCAGTTCGGCGGTCTTGCCGAGGTCGTGCAGGAACAGGCCCATGAGCACGATGTCGCGATTGAGCGTCGGATACAGCGGCAGCATCTTCTCAGCAAGTTTGAGCAGTTGCAGGGTGTGCTCGAGCAGCCCGCCGATCCACGCGTGATGCAGGCTCATCGCCGCCGGCGCGACGCGGAACTTCGACATCATCTCCTCATCCGTGAGGTACGACTCGGCGAGAGCCTGCATCGCCGGGTGCTTGAGCGTGCGCATGATCGCGCACAGGTCCCGCCACATCTCGTTGATGTCCTTCGACGTCGTGGGCAACAGCGCGGTGATCTCGTCGGCGGTGACCTCGACGCCCTTGATCTGCTCGATGACCAGTTGCACCTGGTTGTTGTAGACCTGGGTGTGGCCGGCGATCCAGACGAAACCCGTGGCGCAGATGCCTTCGAACAGGCTCTCGTCGAAGGTCCACTGGCGGGCCGCCATCTCGCCGGTCGCGTCGCGCAGCAGGCACTTGAGGAATGGCTTGCCGCCGCGCGTCGAACCCAGCTGAGGATTGATGATGCTGTAAATGCCATCGACGTAGGAATTGGCGGCGAGGTCGCGCAGGTTCATGCGCGGCCGCTTGCCGCCGGCCGAAGTCGATGATGAGGGTGTTGGGGGCGCGGGCGAATCCATGGTCGATGGCATGACGCTGAGTGTATCTGCGCAGATTGCCCCCGGCTTGCCGGGGTACCGCGCCGATCAGCCAATTCACTGACTATCTCGCGCTCCGCAGCGCCTGAATCGCGTCGGGAATCTCATCGAGCAGGTCGAGAGCGGTCATTCCCGCGCTGCCGTGCCTGGCCGCCCATTGATCAGCTGCGAGGCCATGCACGTATGTGCCGAGCCGGGCGCAGTCAAGCAGGCTCAGTCCGCCCTGCTGCTTCGCGGTGATCTGGCGCGACGTGCTGCCCATATTCGGCTTGAAGAACTGCGCGACGAATCCGGCGATGATGCCCGTGAGCACATCACCCGTGCCGGCGGTGGCCAGCGCGACGTTGCCGGTCGCGTTCGTGTGCGTGCTGACGCCGTCGCTGATGATCGTCTGCGCGCCCTTGAGAACGACGACGCAGCCGAGCCTTCGCGCCAGTTCCTCGGCGGCGCGCGGCCGCGACTTGGGATCGCTGGCGTCGATGTCGAATCCGAGGTTCTTCGCCAGCCGCGCGAACTCGCCGGGGTGCGGCGTGAGGATCGCGCTGGAGCGCATGTCACGATGAAACTCCGGCAGGTTCGCCAGGCAGTTCAGCGCGTCGGCGTCGATGACCAGCGGCGTCTCGCCCTGGGCGATCAGCCGCACCACCACCTGCTGTTGTGGTATCTCCGTGCCCAGTCCGGGTCCGATAGCGAGGCACCTGAATGAAAGAATGTGCTGATCCAGCAGATGCGCGACATCGCTGGGCTTGATTGCGCCGGATTCATCGACCGGAAGCGCGAGGCCCGTCGCCGACGGCGCGACCACAAGCGCCGCGGCCATGACCGGCATCGGCACGGCAAGCACCGCGAGTCCGCATCCACTGCGCAGCGCGCCGATGGCCGCGAAGGCCGGCCCTCCAACCATCACACGCGGCCCGGCCGCCTGCCCGCCCAGCACGCACACCGTGCCGAACGTGCCCTTGTGGCCGTCGGCGGGGCGAGACGGAATGCCGGGCAGGTCGCTGGTCACTCGGCGTAGCCGACCTCCAGCACCTCGACGTCGAGGTTGCCCAGCAGTTGCATGATGCCGGCCATGTCGCTGGCGCCGATGCCGTCGGCCAGCGACGCCGTGCCGGTGAGAATATGCGAGGCGCAATACGTCACCGGCAGCGTGGCGTCGAGATCGATCCACTTGCCGTCGATCAGCGCCTGGCTCCACATGTGCCAGCCGAAGATGCCCTTCTCACCCATGAACTCCGGCGCATAGATGAGCCCGAGCGCGACGCGTGAGGGAATGCCCTGGCTGCGCAGCATCGCCGCCAGCAGCACGCCATGCTCGCTGCAGTCGCCGGTCTGCGTGCGGGCCGTCTCCGAAGCGCTGGCGAACGCGGTCGCCATGCCCTTCTTGGAGATGTGGCGATAGACAATCTTCCGCAGCGCCAGGGCCTTCGCCATCGCGTCGCTCTCGCCTTTGGCTCGGGCGGCGAGCTTGCTCACCAGCGGATCGTCGAAATCCACCATCGTCGACGTCTCGGTGAACGCCTTGTCAGTGATCTCGGCCTCGCTGGCCGCCTGCGGAGTCTTGATGTCGATCGTCAGCACCGCCGATTTGCCATCGGCGCTCATTTCGACGCGCTGGGCGCCGGCTGAAGGCATCTCCGGGAGTTTGCCCTCGCGCGCCGTCAGTTTGAACTTCGCAGTCACGCTCTTGAACGAGTTCTCGATGGGCTTGTCCGGCTTGGCGAAGGATTTGGCCATAATCTCCGGTGCGCCGCTGCCGGGCACATCGGCCATCGCCTCGGCCTTGGTCGTCTCGCGCATCACGATCTTGCCCACGCCCATGGGAATCTCCTGATACACCACGTCGCCGCCGGCATCGACGTACTCGACCGCCTCGACTGGGTTGATGTCGCTGATGGTTCGCCACTTCTCGACCTTGGTCTTGACGCCATCGATCTCGTACTCGGCGTCGCCGTCGCGCCGCGTGGCGGTGTTGATCGGCTTGACGCCGTTCTGCGGATCGAGCGAGACGACCTTGAACTCGGCTGCGCCGGCGCGGCGCTGCTCGCGCGCGAAGCGGTCGGCCTTCCACGGCGTCATCCACTCGACCGTCGGCTTGTCGAACTCGCGCGTGGTGGTCCGGCCCGACTGCGTGCTGGTCTGCACAATCTTGTCGCCCTTGAACTCCCACTTTGTCTCGATGACGCTGGCGGCCATGTCCTGTGTGAAGGACATGCTCAGCGGCTTGCCATCGGCGGTCTCGAGGAACGTGCTGTCGATGGCGATGGTGACTGGCGTGGCAGCGCCGCGGCCGATCGACATCTTCGACGAGGTGCGCGTGCGGATGCGATCGCCCGACTGATCGACCAGCGTGCTCATCCAGCCCACGCGCGAGCCGCCGATCTCGACGGTCATCCAATCCTCATCCAGCGGCGACCAGTCGGCGGCCTCGGTCTTCACCGGCGGCTCGAGGACCGCAGGCGCTCCGGGTTGTTGTGCGAGCGCCAGGCTGCCGGCCAGCAGCGGCAGCGCCAGAAGAAATCGAGCGATCAGTCGCTTGTTCAGATGCATGCGGAGCCTCCGGAATGCCCCTGATGGTACGCGAGGAATGCGCCGGCGAGCCATTGCGCCGCAGCGATGAGCATCAGGATTTCGCTTCGCCGGCCAATGCGCTCTCGGGCCGCATGAGCGGGAAGAGGATCACATCCCGGATCGAGTGCTTGTTGGCCAACAGCATAATCAGGCGGTCGATGCCCACGCCCAACCCGCCCGCCGGCGGCATGCCGACGCGCAGCGAGTGAATGAAATCCTCATCCAGCGTGCGGAATGTCGCCGCTTCCACGTTTGCGCCCTTCAACTGTTCAGTGAACTTCGCCAGTTGCACATCGGGATCGTTGAGTTCGGTGTAGGCGTTGGCGAACTCCATGCCGGCGATGAACAGTTCCCAGCGGAAACTCAGATGAGGCTTGTCCGGCTGCGGACGCGTCAGCGGCGAGATCGCGCTGGGGAAGTCCGTGACGAACGTCGGCTTCGAATGATCGATGAGTTCCTCGCAGTGTGCATCGAACAGCGCGCTGGCCAGCAGCCAGTGATCGAGTTTGCCGGCATTCTCGATGCGCATTTCGGTCGCCTTGGCCATGGTCTTCTGCACGTCGGTCATGTCGAAGCCGAAACACTGCTTGAACAGCTCGCCATAGGCGACGCGGCGGAACGGACGCGAGAAATCGATCTGCAGATCGCCATATGGAAATTGGACGTGATCCGGGTCTTTCTCCCGTTGGTCGTCAGACCCGGCGTGACCTGCGACCATCGCCGCCATCTCGTAGACGAGGCTCTCCGTCAGTCCGAGCATACTCCAGCAGTCGCCGAAGGCTTCGTACACCTCCAGCATCGTGAACTCCGGATTGTGCGAGCGGTCGATGCCTTCATTGCGGAAGTTGCGGTTGATCTCGAAGACCTTCGGCAGCCCGCCCACGAGCAATCGCTTGAGGTACAACTCGGGCGCGACGCGCATGTACAGCGGCATGTTCAGCGCGTTGTGGTGCGTGATGAACGGACGAGCAGCGGCCCCGCCAGCGATCGGCTGCATCATCGGCGTCTCGACCTCGATGTAGGCACGACGTTCCATGAACCTCCGCACGCCCGAGATGATCTGCGATCGCAACTTGAACGTCGCGATCGTCTCGGGATTGGCGTACATGTCGACGTAGCGCTGGCGGTAGCGGATCTCGTCATCCTGCAGCCCGTGGAACTTCTCCGGCGGCGGCACGAGGCTCTTGCAGTGCACCTCGAAGCGATCGGCCCAGATGCAGATCTCGCCGTTGTTGGTCATGCCGACGGGCCCGCCCGCGACGACGATGTCGCCGTAGTCGAGTTTGGAGGCGATCTTGAACGCCGCCTCGCTCACCGCTGATTTCGAGATGCTGATTTGCAGATCGCCCGAATGGTCGCGCAGCACGATGAAGACGAGTTTGCCCATCGCGCGATGCTGAATGCAGCGGCCGGCGACAAGCGCGCGAGGCCGATGATCATCGACCTTGGCGGCGGGATCGGACTTGGCGGCCTCGCTGGACGCCTTGTACGCCTCATGCGCCTTGAGATCCAGCATCGCGCGGGCTTCCGCGAGCGTGACGAGCCCATCCACTCGACGGCCGTATGGATCGACACCCAGTTCCTCGCGCCACTTGCGCAGTTTCTCCCGCCGCGCAGCAACGAGACTTGAATCGTCGCCGGGATCGGGACCTGACGGTGGTGAACTTGGCGGCTGGGCCATGGGGGTACCATCGTAGTCGCTGGCGGCGCGTCGGTGGCGCACAGCGCTCCAGCCTCGGGGCGGCCGCCAACGCCAAGGGAGCACGCCCATGACCTGGATGGAAGTCTTCGAACTCCTCAGTTACATCGTCACCGTCATCGGCCTGCCGTTGGCGATCGTCGTCTTCCTCTTCGAGCAGCGCAAGGAGCGCGAGAACGAAGAGGAAGAGGTCTACCAGATGCTCTCTGACGCCTACATCGACTTCATGAAACTCGTGCTCGACAATCCCGACCTCAAACTCCGCTCGCGCAGCCGCGCTGCCGTCAACCTGACCGATGATCAGAAGGAACGGGCCATGGCCATGTTCGAGATCCTCGTCTCGCTCTTCGAGCGGGCCTACCTGCTGGCGTACGAGGACGACATGACCGACAAGCAGATGCGGCGATGGAAGACCTGGGAAGATTTCATGCGCGAGTGGTGCCGGCGGGACGATTTTCGAAGCCTGCTGCCCCAACTGCTGCAGGGCGAGGATGCAGAGTTCGCCGGGTACATCCGGCGGCTGGCTGACGAGGAGCAGAAGTCACCGCATGCCCACGGCTGACCGGCGGTTCCGGCCGATCGAGGGCTGTATTGTCCTGAGGGGGGCGCAGCGATAGACTGTTGGCCCCTTTGTTCCCGAGATTTCCAAGCCAAGACGGGCATTGGCTCGCATCCTTTTGCGGAGGCTGTCTGTGACTTCCGACGTTCTCGACACGATGATCGGCGCCGGCTCCAAGGCCGACCCCAAGGCCGCTGATGCGCATTACAAGGCCGGGCTTGACGCCGAGGCCGCCAACGATCACATCAAGGCCGCGGAGGAGTTCCGCGCCGCCATGGAACTCAGCGATCGGCCCGACTACGCCTTCAAGCTCGCGTACATGCTCGACCTGCTGGGCGAGGAAGACGAGGCCCTTGGCCTGTACGAGCAACTGGCCAACCGTGAGCGCCCGCACGTCAACGCCCTGCTCAATCTGGCGGTGCTGTACGAAGACCGCGGCGACGTGGTCAAGGCCGAGCGCTGCCTCAAGCAGATTCTCGACACCAATCCCAATCACGAGCGTGCGCGGCTGTACTTCAAGGACATCAGCGCCTCGCGCGACATGCTCTACGACGAGGACGCGGCTCGCGATCTCGTGAAACGCAACGCCATTCTCGATACGCCCGTGACCGACTTTGAACTGTCGGTCCGCGCCCGTAACTGCCTGAAGAAGATGCAGATTCGCACGCTGGGAGACCTGCTGCGCATCAGCGAGGCGGAACTTCTCAGCTACAAGAACTTCGGCGAGCAGAGCCTGACCGAGATCAAGAGCATGCTCGCGAGCAAGGGCCTGAAGCTCGGCCAGGGCGCCGACGGCCAGTTCAGCCGCGTGCGCAAGGAAATCTACGAGGAACTCAAGGGCATCGCGCCCGAGAGCACGCTCAACAAGCCGATCTCGGTGCTCGAACTCTCGGTCCGCGCCCGGAAGGCCCTGCAGATGCTGGGCGTGCAGACGCTGGGCGACCTGGCCACGCGCACCGAGGCTGAACTCATGGGCGTCAAGAACTTCGGCGCCACCAGCCTCGATGAGATCCGCGGCAAACTCACCGGCTACGGCCTGGGCCTGCGGAAACTCGACTGACCCAGCGGCTCGAGTCCAAATGTCAACGGGTCCAGAAGTCCTGCGTCCATCGGCGCCGTATAGATGATGGAACCAGGCCGACGCGGACCGTTGGCTTATTCGATCATCGTGCCGTTCAACTCGTCCAGCCTCTCCCGCCGCGCGTTCCTGGCCCGTGCCGCAGCGCTCGCCGCCGCGTCGACAGTCATCGCCGGCTGCCGGCGACGTGGAACTCCGGCCGCGAACTCCACGACCGCCACGCCACCACCCGCACCGCTTCACAATCTCGACGATGTCGGCTCGCTGGCGACGTTCCGACCCCCGCTGCCGCCAGCCGAGCCTGCCATTCGTGTGCGCGTGCTGCGCGTGCGCGAAGCAGCCCGCATGCCGTGGCTCATCGGATCACCCGGCCAATGGATGATGGCCAACAGCGATTCCGACAGCGAACGCGGCGGCCGCGGACAGGCCATGCAGGGGCCGGTCGAGTTCGACATGACGTCGCGCGGCTGGTCCATCGTCGATGGCCAGGGCTTCCGCGCCGCGATCGGCGAGCACGACACGATCGAGTTCCAACTTCTGGCCGACGAGCCCGACGGCCTGATCTCCCTGGGCAACGGCGGGCAGGATTCCCGCCAATACCGCGGCGTGATTCGACTGGTGTCGCGGCACGATCTGGACGAGATCGATTCGAAGACCGGCGCCATCATGCGGCCGTCGCACGCCTTCGATGCCATCAACGATGTGCCGCTGGAAACCTACCTGCCGGGCGTGCTCGCCGGCGAGTTGTACGCTCATTGGAAGCCCGAGACCTTCGCTGCCCAGGCGGTCGCCGCCCGCAGTTTCGCCTGCACCGAGGCGGCGATCTTCGCCGGCCGCAGGCATTACGACGTCAGCAACACCGCCGCCTCGCAGATGTATCTGGGCGCGGTGCAGCACGATCGCGCGCACGAAGCTGTGGCCGTCACGCGCGGCAAGATGCTCGCCTTCGACGGCCTGCTGGTGTCGGGCTACTACAGCAGTTGCTGTGGCGGCATCGCGGCCAGCGCGACCGATGCCATCGGCTCCAACCCCGTCAACAATGTCCCCGCCCTGCACGGCCGCGAAGGCAGTGATGTCTGCACCAGCGCGCCGGTCTATCAGTGGACGGTGCAGCAGCCGCTGGAGGATCTCATCCGCCGGCTGGCCGGCTACGGACGCGAGCGCGGGCTCCGAGAACTCGAGGATCTCAGGCAACTGCTGTCGATCGAGACCAGCGCCACCAACCCCAACGGCCGGCCGACGCGGCTGGCGCTGATGGATCAGTCGCAACAGCGTTTCGAGATGGCGGCTGAGGACTTCCGCCGCGCCGCCAACTTCTCCAGTGCCGACGGCACGATCAAGCCGCCCGACAAGGAACTGCGCTCGTCCAACATCCGCGCCTCGATCGTCGGGCCGACGGTGTCCTTCGAAGGCTACGGCTTCGGGCACGGCGTGGGCCTGTGCCAGCACGGCGCGGAGGCCCTGGCCCGCAGCGGCACGCTGCACGAGGACATCCTGCGCTGGTACTACCCGGGTATCGAGATCGCCAAGTCCTATGCGTGAGCGCGCGGCGTGGCCGATCCACTGCGGCGACACGTATTCGGACGTTCGCATCCATCGTGCTGTCCCGCGCCAGCGAGGCGGCGCGACGTGGATTCGGCCGACGAGCAAGCCGCCGCGCCGCCGTCAGCGACGATCGAATACGCATCGGCGGCCCTTGAATCGACTGCGGCAGGGCACCAGTCGTCTCGCCGCGCCGCATCGCGCCCGATAACGCCGACCGTCGCCCGCACGATCGACAAGGTTCTTCCCTGAATTCGCGCGCTCGCCGCGTTTCACCAAGTCGCGCGCGGTCCTACCCGATGCTGCAATTGGTTTCGACGCCGCTTGCAACGGGCTTGATCCAATTTGACCGTCACTGCCGAGGCATGTCTCGGAAGCGGGGAATTGGCTCGTGCGGCGTCTGACCACAACCATCGCGTGCTACGGCCTGCTGATATTCGCAGGCGCGGCCCCGCTGGATGTGTCGGCGCTGTTGAGCCAGCGCGGCTCGCCGCAAGCCGCCGCTGCAATGACCGACAACGCAATGAGCCAGGACCGCAGTGTTCTTCCGGACGCGAAACGGATCGCCGCCACTCACGACCAAGCCGATCTTGATTGAACAACCACTAGCAGCACTGGAGCGAGGCCCATGAAAGCGTCCAAGACCACCATCCTGACCTACAGCCTGCTGGCGAGCGCCGCAGGCGTGGCGGTGCTTTTGCCCGCCAGTCTTGGCCCGCGACACGGCGTCGCCTCTCCCGCGCCTGCGGAGACGACCGTCGATGTCGCTCCGCTCGACGGCTTCATCCGCGACTTCCCCTCGAAGCACCCGGACTTCAACACCACCGCCTCCGGCGGTAACGGCCACTACGCCGGCAACATCGGGCTGGTGCTCGGAAGCGATGAGCGGCCAGTGTTCACCGGCGCCGGCTACAAGGTGATTTCGCAGTGGAAGGATCGCAATGGCCACAACATCGCCCCGCACATGGCCATGCTTCCGCCGGAACTGCGGCTGGCCAGCGCGCCGGCCATCAACAAGTTCGCCTTCTTCGACAGGTGGGATTCCCTCAAGGGCCCCTACGGCCCGTCCAATAAGGGACCGGCGCCGTCGTACACCACCAACTCGCAGTTCATGCCGATCGACGTACCCACCTACCTTGGCGCCAGCACCGGCAACGCGTACTACCAGTTCACTGCGACCCTTGACAAGAACCTTCACTGCGACGCCTTCGACACCCGTCGCGACACGATCCTGAGCGTCTCGGGCCATCGCACTGTCTTGGTCGAAGGCAACTTCACCACTGCCCAGGCGACTCAGATCCTGATCCTGCCCAACTCCAGCCTGACGCTGTACGTCAAGGGCCAGATCAGGATCAACCAGGGCACGCAGATCAACATGAACACCTGGACGCCGAGCCTCTGCCGCATCTACAACCTCGGCACGTACACGATCGACATCAACCAGTCCAACGCGGTCTGCGCGATCGCGTATTCGCCCAATGCACCAATGTGGCTGCACCAGAACGACCATTTCTATGGCTCGTTCGCGGGCAAGGGCCTGACCATGGACCAGACCACGGGCTTCCACTCCGACACCCGCCTGCCCCTGGACTCCTGCGGCGCACAGATTCTTGACAGCGCCGGAAACGCGGGCGCCAACAGCACCGGCGGCATCACCTCGGCCTCGACGTTCAATCACTGGTTCAACGACGTCCTCGGCGTCAACCTCGCCGCGAATCACTCGCTCATGCTCACCCTCGGCAGCGACGGCGTGTACGAGTACAACACCACGGCCTTCCATCCCATCGATGATCGCATGATCGGCAACGAGGGCATGGCTCACAACTACTTCTTTACCTTCACCGCCACCACCACCTTCATGCACCACGCCTGCGATTCGCGCTTCTTCGAATTCGCCGGCGCCGATGACGCCTGGCTCTTCATCGATGGCCGCCTTGCTCTCGACATCGGAGGCATGGCGCCGCTCACCGCCCAGCGCATCACCATGGACCGCCTGAATCTCGTCGACGGCCAGACCTACCGGCTGGACTTCTTCTACGCCCAGCGGCAGTCGTCGGTCTCGACGTTCTCGATTCGCACCAACCTCGATCTGGCCCGTCGGTCGATCCCCTACACCATGACCACGGGCGTGGACTAAGCACGCAGGCGCCTGCGAAGGTCGAGCCCTATCTGCGACGCGGTCCGAGACACTCGGGCCGCGTTCGCCTTTTTGAGCCAATCTGACCCTTTGCAGGCCCGACTGCTTATGCTCATGGCATGATACGCACCGCCGCATCGGTCCTCGCCCTGATGGTTCTGTCGCTCTGCCCGGCAGCCGGGCTGGCCCAGGAAACCCCGCCCGCCGGCAAGCCACCCGCCGAGAGCAAGCCCCCCGCCGAGGTGAATCCGCCGGCGGAGAAGCCGGCTGAGAAGCCCGCAGACAAGCCCGCCGCAGACTCCAAGCGTCTCGAGGTTCCGCCCGCCGATCTGAAGTGGCTTGATCGCCTGCCCAAGGAGGATCGAGCCGCGGTCGATGAACTCATCGGCTGGGCCCCGCCGAAGTTCGCCAGCGATCTTGAATGGGTCGGCTCCGAAGCGCTGACATGGGACAGCCTGCGCGGCAAGGTGGTTGTGCTGCAGAGTTTCACCACGGGCAACGTCGCTGGCCGCAACTGGCCGGCCCGCATCGCAACTGCGCTGAAGGAAGCGAAAGACGTGCGCATGATCGTGCTGCACACGCCCGAGGAGGCCGCCGGGGCCAAGGAGTTTCTCTCGAAGAAGCCCGCGCCCGAAGGCGTGGCCGTCGCCATCGATTCCAAGGGCGCCTTCTGCGATGCCTTGGAGATCTACAAGCACCCGATGAACATCGTCGTGGATCGCAACGGCGCGGTGCGATACGCGGGCCTGAACCTCAACGGCCTGGAGGAGGCGGTCAAACTGCTCGTCGCCGAGCCGTTCAACCAGAACCTCGTCGTGGCGCAGCGGCAGGCCGGCGACGCGGATGCCCCCAGCGCCTCCGCGGGGGATGCCGAATTCCCGCCTGTCACCGGCACGGTCGATACGGCGATGGATATCCGCGGCAAGCGCGCGCCTGAATTCTTCGTCAACGAATGGCTGAACACTGATCCGCCCAACGCCAAGGACAAGGTCGTCGTGGTCGATTTCTGGGCCACCTGGTGCGGCCCGTGTGTCGCCTCCATTCCGCACATGAACGAACTCGCGGGCAAATACCGCGATGATGTGCTGTGCGTGGGCATCTCCAGTGAGAAGAAGAACGACTTCGAGAGCGGCCTGGCCAAGCTCAAGTCCAAGCAGATCACGATGAACACGTTCCAATACGCCATCGCGCTTGATCCCGCGGGCAAGATGGCGAACTCGATCAAGGTTCGAGGCATCCCACACTGCATCGTGATGGATCGCAACTGGATCGTGCGCTGGCAGGGCCACCCGGCATCGCTGGATGCCGGCACGCTGGACAAGATCGTGCGGGCCGACAAGGCCGCGGCGGGCGCTGGCGGAGGCGGCGGCGACAAGCCGGGCAAGCCCGGCGCGGCTCCGAAGCGCAAGAAATGGGTGACGGGCTAAGCGCGCTCGACATCCGCCTGCACCTGCACCGCCGCGCCGCATTCGGTGCAGACATCACTCTCGCCGATGGGGTAGCCGCACTCGAGGCACTGGCGGCCGCGCCAGCGCCGCCATCGCTTCATGCGCGCGTGCGTCTGAATGATGATCGTGATCAAGCCCGATCCAACGATCCCCACGCTGAGGCTGACGGCGATCTGGAACCACAGCGGCATGATGAACTTGCGCTGTGATCGCCCTCCGATGTCGAAATACACCCACCAGTCCGCGCACAGCCAGAACGTGATGGCGATTGCGCACGCAAGCGCGAGAAACAACCCGCGCAAGCGCCACGACGGCGGCGTCGCAATGAGATCCAAATTGAGGCGAACGTCAGCGCTCACATCTCATCCCGCCTCACGATAGCCGCGCTCCCAGCTTTGCCTAGGGGCACGGCCCCCAGCCGGCGATCACCGCGAGCAGATCGTTGATGTCGATGGCACCGTTGCCGTGTCCGCCGACGCCGCTGCCTGGTCCTGCCGGCCATGTCGGGGCGATGTCCGCGGCGCAGGGCGGCGCGGGACACGGACCCCACGTTGTGATGACCGCCAACAGATCGTTGACGTCAATCGCGCCGTTGTCGTTGATGTCGGCGGCGCATGTGGCGCTGCGGCAGTCGGCGACGATGCGTACATCGTCCACCGCCGCTTCGATGATCGACTGCGGATTGCCATCGAGCGCGACCAGGCGCACAGCCGTGTTCGACCCAAGCGTCAGGCCCAGCGCGGCAAGCTGGTCGTACGACACGAACCCGCGCCGCCACATCGTGCCGCTCTGGTTATGCGTGATGACATCGGTATACGGCCCCCCCGTACCGCCGACGCTGACCTGCAGTTTGAGCGAGTCGCCAGCCACGGGCGAGACGCGATGCAGGAACCATGCATACGCAATGCCCGCTCGCTCGCCTGTGTTCAGCAGCGAAGGCGCGTTGATCGCCGGCGAGGTCAGCAGCACCGAGCCGTTGTCCACATCGCTGTTGCCCAGCGCGTTGCCAGTGAGCCAGCACGAGCCGCTGCCGTCGGCGTCGGCCCGGGGATCGTACGGCCAGTTGGGATCGTTCACCGGCACGCCGCGCTGCCACGCGCCGGCGGTCGCGCCGCTGACCGAGGTGGTCCAGCCCGCGACCGTCTGGAAGTCGTAGGTCAGCGCGTTGCGCAGCGCGATGGCCGCGTACGCCGATGAGGGCGCGTTCGCAGGCGATCGCAGTGGCGCGCCCGCACCGTTCAGGATCTCGACATAGAACTCCAGCCGCTGGCCGCACGAAAGAGCCGGCAGCGACGCCTGGTACTGCACACCGCCGAGATTTGTCATCGCCACAGGCGCGAACGAGCCGGCCGAGCCGACGCGCCACCACAGTTTCGCGGTCGATGTCTGCAGCGCCGCCTGCGGCGTCGGGCGGATGTCGACGCGAAGCGTTGTCGCGCTCAAGGCCGTGATCGCCTGCGGCACGCCGGTCGGGAAGAAGAACTCCGCACCGGCCGCGGCCCGCTCAGCGAGCGTGAGCATCGCCGGGAAGTTCTCCTGGCCGGTCGGAAGGATCTGGTCAGCGGGAAGGAGGAAGCCGGTGGCGCCCTGATCGCGCACCTCGATGGTGTAGCCAAGCATGCCGCGGACGCCGTGCGTCCAGTCGCGCATGACGCCGCTGGCGAGGTACAGCAACGTTCCGCCCGGGCCGTTCTCGTAGAACTCACCGTGCACGTCCGCGATGCTCTCGTTCATGGCTGTGCCGGCGCTGACGCTCATGTCATGGTCGGGATTTTCGGCATTGGTATACCCCCATGCCTGCAGCACCAGCTGGCCGTATGAATGCACGTCGATATGCGCGACCATGCTGGGATGAGCGATGGCGAAGTCGCGCATGGCGGCGGACTCGGGCTCGCTGAAGGCGCTGGTGCCGTAATACAGTTCGTTTGCGGGATCGCTGCTGGTGGAGTTGGGCCCGCCCCAGTCGACGCTCCAGTTGCGGTTGAGATCGACGCCGAACACGCCGCCGCCGTTATCGCGCCGATTCTTGCGCCACAGGCGATTGCCGCCGGGAGCGTATGTGTACTCGTAGCCGTCGGGATTGACGATGGGGACGATGTAGAATTCGACGCGATCGAGCAGCGCGGTGATGCGAAGATCGATGCCCTGCCCGCGCACGAGTTTGTCGGCGGCGTACATGGCGGTCATGACCGCGGCCCACTCGCGGGCGTGCTGGCAGCCATTAATCAGGATGGCGGGCTTGCCCGGACCGCCGGCGGCTGACGTGATACGCAGCGCGTGCAGCGTGCGGCCTTCGATCGATGTGCCGGCGTTCAGTTTCGTCGCGAGATCCGGCCGCAGCGCGACAAGTGTGTCCATATAGGCGCTGACCGCGTCATAGGTCTTGTAGTCGAGGAACCATGCATCGCCTCCCGCAAGACCGCCGTCATCGCCGCCAGGATTGTTGCCGGGGTGAATGCTCGCCATATTGGCATCGATCAGCGCCTGCACATCCTCATGCAGCACGCTGAACGGCATGCCCATGGCCCGCAATTGCTGAAGGACGCCGGGCGAGGCTGAGAAGTCCTGATCGCCAAGGCCGATGATGCAATTCAGCGGCTCGGCCCCCAGCGCGATAGCTACGTTCAACTGAGCCTGGGAGGCGATGAGCATGCGGATCAGGC
>Ga0111538_10005061_pt1 | contig 18080 bp, 12 predicted proteins | sample SoiMethybrSBSTD1_FD_79669 | JGI IMG/M metagenome (GOLD analysis project Ga0111538, IMG submission 79669) | Bulk soil microbial communities from a Populus tree surrounding site in Tennessee, USA - Soil MetaG P. TD hybrid SBSTD1 (version 2)... | ecosystem: Environmental > Terrestrial > Soil >...
GAAGGCGATGTGCTGCACTGGTGGCATCCGCCCCGAAGCCGCGGGATTCGCACGCGATTCGCGGATGATTTGCTCTGGCTTCCGTATCTGACCGCGGAATACGTGCGCGCCACGGGAGACGAAGCTTTGCTGGATGAACGCGCGCCGTTCGTCGCTGCGCCGTTCTTGAAAGACGATGAGGACGAACGCTTCCTCCTTCCCACCGATTCCGGCGAACGCGCCACCGTATTCGAGCATTGTTTGCGCGCAATTGAGCGCGCGCTGCCTCGCCGGGGCGCCCATGCACTTCCGCTCTTCGGTTGCGGAGACTGGAACGACGGGATGAATCGGGTCGGTCGTGCAGGACGCGGCGAAAGCGTGTGGATGGGGTTCTTCCTCGCGGCAGTGCTCGAAGGGTTCATTCCACTTTGCGAGGCTCGCGGCGATGCCGAGCGCGCGCAGCGCTATCGCGCCGAACGCGCCGCGCTGCAGGCGGCGGTGAACGATACCGGATGGGACGGCGAGTGGTATCGCCGCGGCTACTACGACGGCGGTGAGCCCTTGGGTTCGGCCAGGAGCGACGAGTGCCGGATCGATGCGCTCGCTCAAGCCTGGGCGGTGCTCTCGAAAACCGCTTCGTCCGATCGCGCTCGACAAGCCATGGGATCCGTCGAGCGCCATCTTCTTTCCGAACGCGACGGTTTGATTCGCCTGCTGACCCCTGCATTTCGCGACACACCTTTGGATCCTGGATACATCAAAGGCTACGCCCCGGGAGTGCGCGAAAACGGCGGACAGTACACGCATGCCGCGCTTTGGGTGGTGGCCGCGTTCGCCGAGCTCGGCCGCAACGACCGCGTGGCCCCTCTTCTCGATTTGCTCAATCCGATCCATCATGCGCGCACGCCGGCGGAAGTGGAGCGCTATCAGGTCGAGCCCTACGTCATTGCAGCGGATGTCTACGGCGAGGCGCCGCACGTGGGGCGAGGCGGATGGACCTGGTACACCGGCTCAGCCGGTTGGATGATTCGCGTCGCGATGGAGTCCCTCCTGGGGATTCGCATGGAGAAGGGAAACCTGTTGGCGATTCGCCCCTGCATCCCCGATCAATGGCCGGGATTCACCGTGCGCCTCCGTCTTTCGCCGGAGCGGACGGCGCTCTCCATTCGCGCCGTGAATCCGGGGCGCAACGCGCGCGCCGTCGTTCACGCCGCAATGGACGGGCGTCGAGTGGACATCGCTGCCGGCACGGCGCGCGTTCCCCTCGTGCGCGACGGCGCGGAGCATGAAATCGAGATCGTGCTCGGAGATGCCGCCTCTCCCCCGAGCAGCGCGTGACGCAATTCCCCGACGATTTTCTCTGGGGCGCGGCCACGTCCGCGTTTCAGATCGAAGGCTCGCCCTTGGCCGACGGCGCGGGACCCAGCATCTGGTATCGCTTCGCACACACGCCGGGAAGAATGGAGCGCGGCGAAACCGGCGACCTCGCTTGCGATCATTACCGCCGCTTCTCCGAAGACATCGAGCTCATGAAGCAGATCGGGCTGCGAGCCTATCGCTTCAGCGTGGCGTGGAGCCGCATTCTTCCCGAAGGAACCGGTCGCGTGAATCGCGCCGGGCTCGACTTCTACGAGCGACTCGTCGATCGCCTGCTCGATGCGGAAATCACGCCGCTCTTGACTCTGTTTCATTGGGATCTGCCGGCAGCGCTCGACGATCGAGGCGGCTGGCTCAATCCCGAAATCGCCGATTGGTTTGCCGAGTATGCCCGCGTCGTGGCGCATGCCTTGGGCGACCGCGTGCCCCTGTGGGCCACGATGAACGAGCCTTGGGTGGTCGTGGACGCGGGATATCTGCACGGAGTGCATGCACCCGGGCATCGCAATCTCTACGAAGCCCCGCTCGTCTCCCGCAATTTGCTGCGCGCGCACGCCGCGGCCGTGCGCGCGTTCCGCCCCGAATCGCGCGCGCAGATCGGCCTCATCTTGAATCTCGAGCCGAAGGAGCCGGCCACGTCTGGTGAGGAAGACCGCTTGGCCTGCGCTCGCGCCGATGCCTCCATGAACCGGCAGTACTTGGAACCCGTTCTCTTGGGAAAATGGCCGGAGGAAATGCGCGAAATCTACGGCGAGGCCTGGCCCGCAGACATGGACGCATGTCTTCCCGAGATTCGCGAGCCGATCGACTATCTCGGTGTGAATTATTACAAGCGAGGCGTCACCCGGCACGATCCCGCCGCACCACCGGTTTTCGCCAGCGAAGTGTTTCAGGAATCTTCCACGTACACGGAAATGAATTGGGAAGTGCACGCGGAGAGCTTGAAGCGCCTTCTTTTATGGGTGCGCGAGCGCAGCGGCGATCTCCCGATCTACGTCACCGAGAACGGCGCGGCGTTCTACGATCCGCCGCAAACTGCGAAGAGTGTTCTGCCCGATCCCTTGCGCATCGATTACCTGCGCGATCATCTTCGCGCGGTTCATGCCGCGCGCGAGGCCGGCGCCAACGTGCGCGGCTACTTCGTGTGGTCGCTCTTAGACAACGTCGAGTGGTCGGCCGGGACGACGAAGCGTTTCGGTCTCGTGCACGTGGATTTTGCGACGCAGCGGCGCACGCTGAAATCGAGCGCGTTGTTCTACCGCGACGTCATTCGTACCCGCGGTGAGGCGATCGACTCCTAGAAGTGCATACGTGTTGCGCGCCCAGTACCGCGGCCTCCGCCCTCAATGGGGTTGCCAGACGAATCGTAGAGCTGAAGAGCGATCTCCGACTGAAATGACTGGCCGTCTTCCGCAAGCGTGACGCGTTCGGTCAACACCCCGCGTCCCGCGGGAAGCCATCCACTGCCCGAGGACAAGTCTTCAAGACGCGCCGGTGCTTTCGAGTTGAAGTACGAGTAGGTCGCTTCGAACTGGTTCTCTCCCGCGCTGCGCCAAATCCCGTACGCGGGAGGGACCGGCGGAGCGCCGTCATAATTCGAGGACTCGGTCAGGGTGCCGCCCTGGTTGAACACATACAGAAACTCGAGATCCTTGATGGCCGCGAAGCTGCCGTCCTGGAATTGCACATTCGAGCGCCAGGCACCGGAGAGCGCTCCCGTTGGATTCCCCGCAATCGCACCATCCCCCTGCGCCTCAGCTCCGGAGTTCACTTTGACTTTGAGGCATCCGGACCCAAAGAATGGCGCCGAGAGAATGACGACGCTCGCGATTGCCCACCATGCTTTCATCGTGCTTCCTGTCTCCGTTTTCTGGATTGCGACTCCCAAAGATCGGTCCGCTCTTCCCTGCAGATGTTCACGGCTGGATCTGGATCGTGAATCAGACAGAAGGTTCATCATTCCAGATGTCCACCGCGCATCGCCACTCGTCTTCCTCGCGGCGCCAGATCGTCACTGCGCGACCAGTCATCGTCATCGGTTTGCCCCCTTCGCCCTGCATCGTGACGGTATTGCGGGCCAAGAGATAGGCCATTTTCCCATCCGGAGAGACCTGAGCATCGGTCGACTTCCAGGAAATGCGAAAGCCGGGAATTTGAAGGCTGCTTCGGACATATTCGCGGAGCGCTTCCTTTCCGACGACCGGCGCGAATCCCGGGGGAATGACGATCGCATCGTCAGTCCAGTAGCTCACGATTCGCTCGACATCGCGTCCCTCGGACGCGATCGCGGACCATTCCGCGTCTCGTTGAAGAATTCGATTCTCTTCACTTGGCGAATTCACCATGGCTCTAACCTTCGTCCTTTCACTAGCCGCATCATACCTATGGAAGCTCAGAGGGTGATTCTCACCACTGCCGGAACCTCGCGCACGGCGATCTCGCCGTTCGCGCCGGCCTTCTCGATGTTGCCGTTCACCGCTGCGCGTGCGCCCGCGGCCACCCCCGGCGCTCTCACCAGGATTCCGCCGGGGGGAACTTGCGTGTCTCCGATGGTGACGGTGAGCTGCCTTTGATTTCGCTCCATCGTCAAATCCAGCGTCCCCCATTGCGTGTTGAGTCCACGCACCGTAATGCCTTCCTTCCGATCGAGCCACTTCAGGGGAACTCCCGCTCCCACGACCAGCGCGTCTCCCTCTTCAAACGAAAAGAGATCGAGAAACGAACGCATGAAATCGGACCCGACCCAAGTGTGCGGCAAGTCGCCCAAAAAATGCGGCGCACGGGCATCGTTCCAAACGACCTCCGGCCATTGGTTCCATCCGCGGGGGCGGCGATGGTTGAAGAAATACTGCATCGCCGCGAGCGCGTCGTCGCGTCGTCCCAAGCGGACCAACGATCCCACGATGCGAAATTCGTACGGCGTGTACGCTTCCCATTTCGCGGCGCCATCACGCCGCTCACGGAAGTACTTCCAATAGCCGTCGAACGTGCGCTCCAAGGCTCCCGGCGGGGGAACGTGCGCTGCGTCGCACGGCGAGAGCGCGATCGTCGTGGAGGTCGCATCGAAATCGCCCAAATCGGCGCAGCCGGGAACATAGTCGATGCCGTGACGCTCCATGGCCGCGGCAATCGATGCGGAAAGATCCCGCTCGAATTCATTCGCGATGGCCGCGAGCCGCTTTTGGTCCTTTTCCTTGCCGAGCTCCTTGGCGAGAAAGGCCGCATCGCGAAAGCCGCGCAGCGCGAAGAAGTCGTCCCAGTACGAATGCATCGGTTTCGCCGAATAGCCCTCGTGGCTGATCGACGGCGGCAAGATGCCATAGAACTCGCGCTTGTCCGGCATCGCGAATTCGGGCGTTCTGCGCTGCTGCCTGAGCTCATCGAGGTACTCCGCGGCGTCCTTCACGCGCGGCCACATCTTGGCCGCCGACTTCTTGTCGCCGTCGAAGCGATACAATTCGGCAACCAACTCGATGAATTCGCCGCTCGAGTCGTGCTCCGGCACGGGGTCCGCGCCGCGCGCATCGACGACGCAGGGGATCTTGCCGTCTTTGTATTGATGCGGCGCATACCACTCCAGGAAATCCCGAGCTGCCTTCGCGTGCCCGGTGCGCAAGAGCGCAGTGGAGGTCAAGGTCCCGTCGCGAATCCACGAACGTGCATACGAACGTGAGCCCGGCTGGATCGCAGGTCCGGCGCGATTGACGAGAATGAATCCGATCTGGCTTTGCAGCGCGCGCGCCCAAGCCGCGGCCGGCTCCGGCAGATCGAACGCAATGGTCCAGGTTCGTTCGCGCCACGCCTCGCGCGAATCTTGAAACTGCTTCTCGACCCACACCAGCGCGTCCGCTTCGCTGGCGAATTCCGGAATCGCCGACTCGGCTTCCAATGGAATCGCGATGGCATATTCCCGCGCGCTCTTCGCCGGCAGATCGAGCTCGCGCGAGAGCGCCGCGGAGGCTGCCTCGATCGCGTCTTGGCAGGCCATCGTCGCGGGCAGCTCGCCGTTGGCGAGATCGTCAGCCACGATCTCTCCGGCGTCGAACGCCGACGCTCCGAAATCATCCGGCGGCAGAATGCAAATCACGGCGCGCTCGCCGTTCACCTCGATGTCCCGTCCATCGAAGTCGATCTGGCGCGTGGGGGCAATCCCGCCGCGGAGGTTGAGCGTTTGCGACGGCGGATTCACTTGAAACGGGCGCACCGCCAGAAACAATTTCACATGCCGCTCCTTCCCGGAGCGGTTCTCAATTCGATAACGCGCCACGACCGACGACTTGCCCGGAGCACCCGCATCGAATGCGGTCACGCGCAGTCGCAGCGATTCGTTCTCCCATTCCACCGATGGAATCGGCAAGGCACCGTCTTCCAATTCCTGGGTGATGCGCACGTCGGCCCAGGTGATGAGCCGGCCGTTCTCAAAGAGGAAGGGCTCGATCGAAGCCTTTCCCCTGCCGATCTCCAGCGCTCCGTCTTCGCTCAAGAGACACTCGCTCTTGGATGAGTCCGGACCAACGACCGTCCAGTAGGTTTGCTCTCCCCAAATCGATCGCGGATAGATTCCCCGGCGCTGCTTCTTCGCTTGGGCCGTGAAAAATGTTTCGCGCGACGTCGCCCACTCGAGCGGACCCAGCTCGATGGACTCGAGCCCGATACCGCCGGCCGCCGGCAGCATCGCGATGCGCACAAAACGCGCGTCCGTCTCCGGAAGAAGCAGCGGATCGCGTCCTCCATTTCCTCCGGAAACTTCACGCACGGTGCGCCACTCGCCGTCTTCCTTCACGTCCACGCGATACTTCGAAGGATGTTTGCCCGCCGCCCACTGCAGCACGAGCCCGCCGAGCTCGCGCGTTCCGCGCAAATCCAGCTCGATCCACGGACTCACGTCATCGCCGCGCGGGCTCCATTTCGTTCGTGGGCTCTTGTCGAGAACGTAGTGCGCTCTTTCTCCGGAACGCATGGAGGAGGCGGTGGCGACCGCCTTGAGCGGTCCCGTCGCCGGCGGTGGCAGCGGCCGCAGCATCACGTCGTCGATCCACACGCTTCCCTTTCCGCCTTGGGCCGCGGTCACGACGATCTCGATCGCCGACACGTGCGCAATCTCTCCTCCTCCCTTGGGTCCCCACGCGAACGTGATGTGGCGCTTCTTGCTGCTCATCCTTTCCCATTCGGTGGGGATCGCGATCGCGCGGCGCACGTGCCACCACACGTTTTCTCCCGTTTCATCGACGAGCTTGAATTCAATCGTGTTGGGCAGCGCTTTCCCGCGCATCCAAAACGACAGCTCGTAATTCTCGGGAAGATCCAGCGCGACCTTCTTGCGCGCGATGGCGTAGCCGCCGCCCGAAAACGAAAAGTCCATGCGCAGGCCGTGGCCTTCCCGACCGGAATCGGAGTGAAGCGAAAGATCGACGCCGTCGGCGGGCTGCGCGATCCAATCGAGCTTGCCTGCGAAGTCGTCGATGACGACGGGCGTGTCCGGCGGGCTCGCCGCCGCCAGCGTGGCGAATCCGAGCACCAAGAAGACGGCCGCGCTGGCCAACGCCATCTTCAACCTTTGAGCCCACCCGCCAGAATGCCGCGCACGTACACGCGCTGAAATGCCAGAAACACGAACAGCGCCGGAAGCACGGTGATGACCGCGCCGGCCATCATGAGCTCAGTATCCTGCACGTGCTCTCCGGAGAGATTGGCGAGCGCCACCGGCAGTGTGTACTTCGATCCGTCGGTCAAGATGACGAGCGGCCACAAGAAGTCGTTCCACGCGATGAGAAACGTGAACGTGGCCAAGGTGACCAGAATGGGACGAAGCACCGGCAACACGACGCTCCAAAAGATGCGCCACTCTCCCGCTCCGTCGACGCGCGCGGCATCCAAGAGCGCATCGGGAATTCCCAGGGCATATTGGCGCACCAGAAAAATACCGTACACGCTGGCCAGATACGGAATCACGACGCCGGGCACCGTGTTCACGAGCCCCATTTCGCGCAACAGAAGAAACAGCGGCAGCATGCCGACCTGGGCCGGAATGACGAGCGCGGAAGAGAGCGCCGCGAACACCGGATCGCGCCCGCGAAAGTACAACTTCGCAAAGGCGAACCCGGCGAGCGCATTCACGGTGAGCGATCCGACCGTCGCCAGCACGGTGACAATCGCGCTGTTGGCGAAGTTCCGGGCGAGATCGAGGCGCGTGAAGAGCGCGACGTAGTGTTCCAGCGTCGCGTGAGCCGGAAGAAGCGGCGGCGGATACGTGCTGGCTTCGCCCGGCCGCATGAATGACGCGCTCACCATCCAGGCCAAGGGCGCGATCGTGAGGAGCGCACCCGCCACGAGCGCCCCGTGGAGCAGGATCGATCCCAGAAGTCGCGTCGCGCGCACACCGCCGCGGCTCACGTCGCCTGCCTTCGCAGCTTGAGCTGCACGAGCGTCGCCGCGAGCGTGATGGCCAGCAGCACGAAGGCGATCGCCGACGCGATCCCCATGCGCCACCAGCGGAATCCTTCCTCGTACATGAGCAGCACCAAGCTGCGCGTGGCCCCCAGCGGCCCGCCGGCAGTCATCACGTACGGCTCGGCGAAGAGCTGGAACGCGGTGATCATCGTGGTGATGCCGACGAACAAGAGAACCGGCGCCAGTCCGGGAAGCGTGATGTGGAGAAATTGCTTCACCTTACCCGCGCCATCCACCGCCGCGCTTTCGTATTGCTCCTCGGGAATGCTTTGCAGTCCGGCGATGAAGATCAGCATGTTGTAGCCGAAGTTCTTCCACACCGAGACCAGGATCACCGCGGCCATCGCGAAGTGCGGATCCCCGAGCCAGTCGACAGGACCGATGCCGATCTTGCTGAGCCCCTGATTCAAGAGGCCGTAATGCGGGTGATAGAGATAGCGCCATACGATCGCGACGGCCACGAGCGTGGTCACGACCGGCGCGAAGTACACCGTGCGAAAGAACGGTTTGAAGCGTGCCGCCTTGGCATTCAAAAGAAGCGCCGCTCCCAACGAAACGGCGACCGACAAGGGCCCGCCGGCGATCACGAAGATCATCGTGTTGCGCAGCGCATTCCAGAAATCGGGATCGTGCAGCAGACCGGTGTAATTGTTCACTCCGACCCAGCGCACCGTGTCGAGCGCGCCGATTCCATAGACATCGAAATCGGTGAAGCTCAAGAGCAGTCCGGCGACGACGGGAACGACGAAGAACACGCCGAAGAGAAGCAGCGCCGGCGAGAGGAAGAGCCATCCGGCGCGCGCCTGCCGTTCTTGGATCGTGTGCTTCATGTTCATCCTTTTCCGGCGCGCCGCGCGCGCTCCAGGATCCAGCGGCGCTTCTCCAGAATCTTGTTCGCATCCCGATCGATGATGCCGAGCGTTTCCTCGATCGAAGCCCCGCCGCGCACGGCCAGCTCGGTCCGTTCCTGCAGGAGCGAGGCGATCTGTTCCCATTCCGGAATCTTGGGCGTGGGAACGGCACGCCCCAGTTGAACGCGAAATGCTTCGACGCGCGGATCGTTCGCCAGCCCCGAATCGGCCCACGCCTCGATGCGCGCGGGAAGATCGCCGCTCAAATGATGAAAGCGGATTTGTTGCTCGGGCCGCGATAAGAACTCGACGAAGCGCCAGGCCACGTCGCGATGCTCGCTGCGCTTGAAGAGAACGAGGCTCGAACCGCCGGCGACCGAGGCGCCCGGCCACTCGAGATCCGGCGAAGGAAGCGGAGACGTCGCCCAGACATCTTGCAGCTCTTCGGGAAGGCGCCTCTGAAATTCGCCCATGTTCCACGGTCCGGTGATGTACATGCAGATCGAAGAGCGCGCGAACTCTTGATACAGATTCGCGATTTCGTTGTCGCGCACCGGAGGCGCCAATCCCTCGCGAAACAAGTCGACATACCATTCGAAGGCGCGCTTGAACGGCGGATCGCGAAATGCGCCGCGCGTCGCGTCGTCCGCCAAGAGCGGCGATCCCGCTTGCAATCCCAAAATCGCGATCGGCACCCACTCGTTCATGGGCAGGAGAATGGGATAGCGTTCCGCGCCGAGCTCGCGCTTCATCGCTTCCATCGCGTGCTTCCATTCCTCCCACGTTCTCGGAACGGAATCGTATCCGGCGCGCTGCAACACGTCGCGCCGGTAGAACAGAACCCGCGTGTCCACGTACCAAGGAAGCCCGTAAAGCTCGCCGTCGATGACGTTCGTGTCCCACACGCCGGGGAAGTAAGAAGCCGGCTTCACTTCGGCGGACGCGGCGACGCGTTGGCCCAACGGCTCGAGCGCATTCAACTGCACGAACTCCGACACCCAGGTGTTGCCGAGCTGAGCCAAATCTGGAGTCGATTTGCCGACAAACGCGGTCAAGAGCTTCTCGTGCGCCGCAGTCCAAGGAATCTGCTGCACTTCGATCATCACGCCGGGGTTTTCACGCTCAAATTCCTGCGCCAATTCCTCGACGACCTCGCCCTCGCGTCCCATGGCCCAAAAGCGCAGCGTCGTGCTCTTGCCTGCATCGCGGCCACATCCCGCGGCGCAGATCCATCCAACGAGGATTGCGAGGGCGGCCGTCCTCATGGCGCAACCTCGACGCTGTCGAGCCATCCTCCGGTGAATCCGGCGCGCTTCAATCCGCGCACGATTTGCGGGTTGCGGCGCATCGTGTTCCACACGAGACCGCTGCGGGCATTCTCGATCATGACGAGGATCGGTCCTTGGTCGATGCCCAAGTAATCCGTGTCGAACCATCCGCCCGGCGCCACGACATGGCCATGCTGGACTTTCACGTCGAGCAGAAAGCTGGGATTGAACGCATCCAAGAATCCGTACTTCGAATACAACGGCTCGCCATACGTTTGGGCCATGTTGCGCAACGCGCGAACGCCAAGCTCCGGTTCGAACGCGATGGATCCCCCTGCCGCCGTTGGCGCGATGGTACCGTCATCGCGCACGTCGTTCGCTGCGGCGCCGCGCGCCCAATACGTGTGGAATTCGCGCTCCTTCCCCAGCACTTCCAAGCGCCCCTCCACTGGGCCATCGCAGGCCGTGAGCCCCCAGAGATCCGCGCCGTATCCCGCCCAGCCTTCTGGATTCTCCATCGCATACGCGCGCTGCGCTCGGGTCGCCCGGCGCGAGTTCTCGAAGTAATCCGAGCCGCGCTCACGCATGGGAGCGTCCTGAATTCCACGAAAGTCGACCCACACGTGTGTGTATTGATGTCCGAAGAGCGGCGCGAATCCCAAGTGCTCCTCGCCGTGAAACGATCCCCATTTGTAGTGGGAGGTCCACGCTTCCCACGCCCTTTCATCCACCGCATGCGCGGGCGCCCCCAGCGCCACGATGTAGACGATCATCGCTTCGTTGTAGCCCTTCCAATCCCATTCCAGATGACCGTGCTCCGGCGTCCAACCGTGACTGATCGCCGGGGACCGCGGCGATGCCCAATTCCAATCCACTCGTGCCGTCAATGAGTCGACGAGGGCGCGCACTTGCCGCTCCTTCTCGTCGTCGCCATCGAAGTACGATTGGCAGAACAAACCTCCCGCCAAGAACAGCGCGGTGTCCACCGTGGACAGCTCGACGTCCTGAAAGCGCGCTCCGGTGTCGGGATCGAGAAAGTGATAGAAGAGTCCGCGATAGCCGGTGGCGCCTGCACTTCTCTCATCCTGAGGCGCGTTCCAAAAGAACTCCAGAGTCGAGAGCACGCGATCGCGCGCTTGTTGGCGCGTGATCCAGCCGTGCTCGACGCCAATGGGATATGCGGTCAGTCCAAATCCAACCGCGCTCACACTCGCAAAGGAACGCTGCGGCCAGCGATCCGGAATGAGTCCGTTTTGCGGGACGGCGAGATCCCAGAAGAAACGAAACGTGCGCTCTTGCACATCGTCGAGGAATGCTTCGTCTTGGGCGGTGAACGTCTCTCCCTCGGCCGGCTGGGAAGTGGGTGCCCCAGCGTGGCGGCAACCGGAGAGAGATCCGCACGCCAAGAGAATCGCGGCCACGGCTGCGCAGGAAACGGTACGGCCGGGCGGAAGGAAGGGCGTCATGGAGTGCTCACTCGCGCATCGTAGTGGAGCGGACCGTGATTTGCCCAGCCCTGCTCTCGATGCTACGGTGCATGGTCTGCCCGTTCGCCCCGGACGGGTCCATGAGGATCGCATGAACGAGAAGGAACGTATCCAAAAACTGCGCAATCTCGGCATCATTGCGCACATCGATGCCGGCAAGACCACGACCACCGAGCGCATCCTCTATTTCTCCGGCGCATCGCACAAGATCGGCGAAGTGGATGCCGGCACCGCGATCATGGATTGGATGGAGCAAGAGCGCGAGCGCGGCATCACCATTACGTCCGCCGTCATCACCACTTCGTGGCGCGATCACACACTGAATCTCGTCGACACGCCGGGACACGTGGACTTTACCGCCGAGGTACAGCGCTCGCTGCGCGTCTTGGACGGCGCGGTCATCGTGATTTGCGGAGTTGCCGGCGTGGAGCCGCAATCTGAAAAGGTGTGGAATCAAGCGCGCGCCTTCCAAGTGCCCCGTCTCGTGTTCGTGAACAAGCTCGACCGCTTGGGTGCGGACTTCGCGCGAGCGCTCGCCGATCTCGAAAGGAAGTTCGGCGGCACGTTCGTCCCGTTGCTCATTCCGGTGCGCATGGAAGCTGCGGCCTTGGGTGCGATCGACGTATTGGACGGAACCTGGGTCGAATGGGAAGGCGAAGGCGAAGACGATCAACCGAAGGTTCTCCCCCTCCCCGAGGAGCACAAGCCTCGCTTGGCGCAAGCGCGCGAGCATCTCATCGAAACGATCGCCGCCTATGACGAGAAGCTGCTCGATGATTTTCTGGATGGCGGCAGGGTCGATCGCGCGCGAGCGATCGCGGCGCTGCGTTCGGCAACATTGACCGGCGAGGTCCATCCGCTCTTGGCTGGAGCCTCTCTCAAGAATCGCGGTATCCGCCGCCTCCTGGATGCGATCGTCGACTTTCTCCCTTCGCCGCTCGAGGTCCGCGCCGTGGAAGGCGTGAAGCCCGGCACCGACGAAATCGTGCGCCGCAATCCGAATCCGCAGCTGCCTCTCGCCGCACTCGTCTACAAAGTGATGAACGACGAGACTCACAATCGCTTGCACTACGTGCGCGTGTATTCGGGCACGCTCGAAAAGGGCGAGAAGCTTTGGAATCCGCGCCGAGGCATCGAGGAGCGTGCGGGGCGCATCTATCGCATGCACTCCAACAAGAAAGTGGCGATCGACAGCGCGTCGGCGGGAGACATCGTCGCGCTCGTCGGAATGAAGAAGACCTCGACCGGTGACACGCTCTGCCCCCGAGAGCACGAGATCTTGCTCGAGCCGATCGAATTCCCGAATCCGGTGATCTCTGCGGCGATCGAACCGAAGAATCAGGCCGAGCTGGAAAGTTTGGAGCGCGCCCTGGACGAGCTCACCGTGGAAGATCCCACGTTCATCGTGCACGAGGATCCCGACACCGGCCAGCGCATCATCTCCGGCATGGGCGAGCTGCACCTGGAAGTGCTGGTCGATCGCATCCGCCGCGAGCATCGCCTGGAAGCGCGCGTCGGGCAGCCGCAGGTTTCCTATCGCGAGACCATCTCCAAGGAGAGCGAAGCGGAAGGGCGCTTCGAGCGCGAGATCGCCGAGAAGATGCATCGCGCGACGGTGCGTTTGCGTTTGACTCCGGGAGAGAAGAATTCTGGGTTCCAGTTCACGAGCAAGATCGAGCCGCCGCGCATTTCGCCGCTGGCGCTGCGCTGGATCGAGGAGTCGGCGCGCAACGCCATGGGCTCCGGACCGTTTGCGGGGTACACCTTGATCGACATCGGGGTCACGTTGACCGGCGCGGAATTGCCGCCGGAAACGGCGACCGAGATCGCGGTGCGCGGCGCCACCGCGGATGCGTTCCGCAACGCCGCCTCCAAGGGCGGCGTGCTGCTCTTGGAGCCGGTCGTGAAATTGGAAGTTCTCGTTCCCAGCGAATATGCGGGCGAAGTGCTTCGCGATTTGAATGCGCGGCATGCCCAGGTCACGGGAGTGGAGTCGCGCGACACGAACGAGCGAGCGATGGCAATCGTGGCACTCTCCCGCATGTTCGGTTACGCGACCGACCTGCGCTCGTTGACCCGCGGGCGGGGCATCTTCACGATGGAGCTCTCCCACTTCGAGCCCGCGCTGGAAGCGATGCAGAAATTCCAGTAGATCGTCCGTTTCCGCCTTCCGAGCCGGCCCTCCCATCTCCTCCGCCTTTGTCCGCGTATGGTAGGATCGATGAGCCTCTGCCCACGGGGGGAACGAGCCCAGGGCCCCCTCTGCAAGGCCCCCTTTTGAAGGACGAACGTTGAACATTCTCGGCATCAGCGCTTGGTACCACGACTCAGCCGCCTGCTTGGTTCGGGACGGGAAAATCATCGCCGCCTCCCAGGAAGAGCGCTTCACCCGCATCAAGCACGACTCCGAATTCCCGAAGAATGCGGTGGAATCTTGCCTCGCGATTGGAGGAATCCGGCCGGACCAATTGGACGCCGTTGCGTTCTATGACAAGCCGTTCTTGAAGTTCGAGCGCCTGCTCGAGACCTATCTCGCCTGCGCTCCGAAGGGACTCTCCTCGTTCCGGACCGCTATGCCGGTCTGGCTTTCCGAGAAGCTCTTCCTCCCCGATCGCATCAAAAAGGAAATCGGGGCGGACGTGCCCGTCCTTTTCACCGAGCACCACATCTCCCACGCGGCGTCCGCGTTCTATCCTTCGCCGTTCCAAGAAGCGGCGATCCTCACCGTCGACGGCGTCGGCGAGTGGGCCACGACGACGTTCGGCACCGGCCGCGGGGCGGACATCGATCTGTTCGGCGAGATCCGTTTCCCGCATTCCTTGGGTCTTCTCTATTCCGCGTTCACCTATTACACCGGCTTCAAGGTCAATTCGGGCGAATACAAGCTCATGGGATTGGCGCCGTACGGTGAGCCGGTCTACGAGAAGCAGATCCGCGATCACCTCATCGATATCAAAGAGGACGGATCATTCCGGCTGAACCTAGACTACTTCGATTACGCGCACGGATTGCGCATGACTTCGGAGAAATTCCACCGCCTCTTCGGCGGTCCGCCGCTCGAGCCAGGCGGATGGATCACACAGAAAGAAATGGACTTAGCGCGCTCGGTTCAGGTCGTCCTGGAAGATGTGATGAACCGCATGACGCGCCACGTCACCAAGGAAACCGGGATGCGCAATTTGGTGCTGGCGGGCGGCGTCGCGCTCAATTGCGTCGCGAACGGGCGCATCCTTCGGGAAGGCTTGGTCGACGACATCTGGATCCAACCGGCCGCCGGCGATGCCGGGGGTGCGTTGGGTGCGGCTCTCTTCACTTGGTACAAGTTTTATGGAAACGAGCGCCGCGTCGACGGCAGCGGGCGCGACACGCAACAGGGTAGTTACTTGGGGCCGGTGTTCACGCCGGAGGAAATCGAGAGCGTGCTCCGCCAAGAGGGCGCGGTATTCCACCGCGTCGCGGAAGCGGAGATTCCAGAGAAAGTGTCCCTACTTCTCACCGAGGGGAATGTCGTCGGATGGTTCGAAGGGCGCATGGAATTCGGCCCGCGTGCGCTGGGGGCGCGATCCATCTTGGGCGATGCGCGCAATCCCGAGATGCAATCGCGCATGAATCTCAAGATCAAGTATCGCGAATCGTTCCGTCCGTTCGCACCGAGCGTATTGCGTGAATACGCGAGCGAGGTGTTCGAAAATGGGAAGGAAAGCCCGTACATGCTGCTCGTCACCGACGTGAGGCCGGACCGCCGGCGCGCGATGACTGCCGACGAGCGGCAGAAGAAAGGGATCGATCTTCTCAAGGTGCCCCGCTCCGACGTTCCGGCGATCACCCACGTGGATTATTCAGCGCGGCTGCAAACCGTCGACCGCGAAACGAATCCGCTCTATTGGGATTTGATCGACAGCTTTCGCCAGAAGACCGGATGTCCTCTGGTGATCAATACGTCGTTCAACGTGCGCGGCGAGCCGATCGTGTGCAGCCCATTGGATGCCTGGTATTGTTTTCTCGGAACGGAAATGGATGTGCTCGCGGTGGGACCGTTCCTGCTCCACAAGAAGGATCAAGATCCGGCAGTCATCGAGCGCGTGCGCGCCGCGCGCCAATTCGAGATGGACTAGGGGAGTGTCGGTATGAGCTCGAAACCTCACCCGCCCGCGACGGCCAAGGATCTGCGCACATTCGGTCTGACGTTGGGCGTCGCCTGCCTCGTGTGGGCGGGGATCCTTTATTGGCGCGGCAAGCCGCAAGCGTCCGTCTGGCTTCTCGTCATCGGTCCGATCTTGGCGCTTCTCGCGCTCACGGTGCCCGTCGCACTGCGCCCGCTGCATCGCGTGTGGATGCCGGCAGCGCGGGCCGTCGCTCACGCGTTGACCTGGATCTTTCTGACGCTGGCGTTCTTTCTCGTCATCGCACCGTATGCCTTTTTCCTCAAGCTCATGGGAAAAGATCCGCTCGAGCGGGGCATCGATCCGAAGCGCGCGAGCTACTGGATCGCGCGCAATCGGACCGCCTTCGATCCGAAAAGCCTGACGCAGCAATACTGAGATTCTCTCCTCCCCGAGGACCCGCATGAGGGGAATTCCCACGATCGACCGGGCCCGGCGCGCATCCAAGATCCTCACCGGACAGCGTGGCGTGGGCGGCGAACGATCTCCCGAAAAGAAAAGCACGGCCAGCGCTCTCCGCCAATTGCCGGAAGTGTGGGCGCTCTTGAAGCCGCGGCGCAGAATTTTGGCGGTGGGCTTTCTGCTCATGGCGGTGAGCCGCGTGGCCGCATTGGTGCTGCCGGCCTCCACGAAGTTCTTGATCGATGATGTGATCGGCAAGCGTCGCACAGAGCTCTTGCTGCCTTTGGTGTCGGCCGTCCTTCTCGCCACGTTGATTCAAGGAGTGACGTCGTTCGCGCTGACCCAGACGTTATCGAAGGCCGCGCAACGAATGATCGCGGAATTGCGGCGCAAGGTGCAGGAGCACGTCGGCCGCCTTCCGGTCGCCTACTACGACTCGAACAAGACCGGCGCTCTGGTCTCGCGCATCATGAACGACGTCGAAGGCGTGCGAAACCTGATCGGCACCGGGCTCGTGGAATTCGCCGGCGGTCTCTTGACGGCGACGATCGCGGTGGTCGTTCTGCTGCGCATCAGCCCGACGATGACCGGCATCGCCCTGCTCTTGATGGGGATCTCCATGATCGCGCTACGCCGCGCGTTCAAGGTGATCCGCCCCATTTTTCGCGAGCGATCGAAGATCAACGCCGAGGTCACCGGACGGCTCACCGAATCCTTGGCCGGCGTGCGCGTGGTGAGGGGTTATCACGCTGAAGCGCGCGAGGCGGAGGTATTCTCCGGCGGCGTCGCGCGGCTCCTCACGAACGTGCTGCGCACGCTCACCGCAACCTCCACCATGAGCTTCGCGACGACCGCGCTTCTGGGCGTCGCCGGCGCATTCGTGATGTGGCTAGGCGCGCACGAGATTCTTTCCGGCAAGCTCACGCTGGGCGAGTACTTCACGTTCACCATGTTTCTCGCGTTCCTCGTCGCTCCCGTCTTCCAGATCGTGGGCATCGGCACGCAGCTCACCGAAGCGGTCGCCGGACTCGAGCGAACACGCGAAGTCATGGACGAGCGCCCGGAAAACGAGGATCCGCGCCGCGTCGTGACGCTCGAGGACATCGACGGCGAGATCGAATTCGAGAACGTGGGGTTTGCCTATGAAGAAGGAAATCCAGTCCTTCACGAGGTAAGCTTCCGGGCGCCTTCGGGAACGGTGACCGCGCTCGTCGGCTCCTCGGGATCGGGCAAGTCCACAATGATCGGGCTCGTCGCCGCGTTTCACGTGCCCTCCACGGGACGCATTCTCGTGGACGGCGTGGATCTCGCCACGGTGCGGCTCGAATCCTATCGGCAGCGATTGGGCGTCGTGCTGCAGGAGTCGTTCTTGTTCGATGGAACGATTCGCGAGAACGTCGCGTTCTCCCGCCCCAGGGCAACCGACGAGCAGATTCGCGCAGCCTGCCGCGTCGCTCGCGTCGATGAGTTCGCGGAGCGCTTTCCGGAGAAGTACGACACGACCATCGGCGAGCGCGGCGTCAAACTGAGCGGCGGCCAGCGCCAACGCGTATCGATCGCGCGCGCAATCCTCGCCGATCCACGCATCTTGATCCTGGATGAGGCCACCTCGAGTTTGGATTCGGAATCGGAAGCGATGATCCAGGAAGGGCTCGGCCAATTGATGCGCGGGCGCACGACGTTCGTGATTGCGCACCGGCTCTCCACGATCCGCCGCGCGAATCAAATCCTGGTGGTGGAAGCAGGTCATATCGTCGAGCGCGGCACTCACGAGTCGCTCTTGGCGAAGGGTGGGCGCTATCACGAGCTGTACACGAAGCAGCACGGTGTCGAGACGAACTTGTTCCTGGCCCCGGGAGAAGGCGAGCCGCGGGAAGCACCGGCGCAAGCCGATGCGACAGCGGCCGCGGAGAGCCCCGACCTCCTTCGCCTTTTGCGCGATCGCTCGGGGTGAGACGTTGCTTCAGCACGTTGCGCCTCTGCATTCGGTGATTCGCCTTTGCGGAGCGCCGGTGCCTCTCGGCTCAAGCGCGTTCCTCGGCGCACCGACAGCTCGCCCCTTGCAGAGATTCTCGGGGTCTCTCGTCTCCACTGCAGGTCCTC
>Ga0111538_10005063_pt1 | contig 18076 bp, 13 predicted proteins | sample SoiMethybrSBSTD1_FD_79669 | JGI IMG/M metagenome (GOLD analysis project Ga0111538, IMG submission 79669) | Bulk soil microbial communities from a Populus tree surrounding site in Tennessee, USA - Soil MetaG P. TD hybrid SBSTD1 (version 2)... | ecosystem: Environmental > Terrestrial > Soil >...
GGCGCTATTAAGGAAGACGACAAGCTGAGAAAGTGGATCGCGGATCGGGCCGCAAACGATCAGGCCGAACCGGAAAAACGTGCTGAGGCTTACGTTGTTCTGGCCAGTAAGGACTGGGATTGCTCGTTTAAGATTACTGAACAGCCGGCCGTTAAGACCACAACGATCGACCCCGCTAGCAACAAGGCGACTGTCGCCTACAAGAAGCCAAAGGAGCAGAAGGAATTTGACCAGGCCCAGATGTGCGTAAAACAGGGCCTGTCGGAAGCTGAGAACGCGATCAAGTTTGATCCAAACAACGAATCAGCGTGGTCTTACAAGACCAACCTCCTGCTCGAAGCGTCGAAACTGGCTGAAATGGACGGCAAGACAGATCAGAAGGCTCAACTCCAGAAGGATTATGAAGCCGCTCTGAAGCGAACCACCGAGTTGAGTGTGGCAAACCAGAAACGGAAAGAAGAGGAAGAAAAGTCAAAGGCCTCACCAAAGGGTTAAGCTATTTAGCGAAATAGCCGCACAGGTAACGCAGATAAGCGCTGATCTGAATCCAGATCGGCGCTTTTTGTTATAATTTCTCCAGCATTGATGATCCGGATCGAAGACATCGTCGAGAAAGTTTCCCACAATCACGCGCAGGCAGACCTCGATCTGCTTCGTCGCGCCTACCTGTTTTCTGCCAAAGAACACAAGGGCCAGAAGCGCGCTTCGGGTGAGTCGTATCTCGTCCACCCGCTCGAAGTCGCGAACATTCTCGCCGATATGAAACTCGATGAAGTTTCGGTGGCGACAGGGCTGCTGCACGACGTCGTAGAGGACACTCTTGTCGATCTGGAAACAATCCGTCGCTACTTCGGTGAAGAGATTACGCACCTGGTGGATGGACTCACGAAGATCGCGCAAATCAGCAACATCTCCCGCGAGGACCAGCAGGCTGAGAATGTTCGCAAGATGCTGCTGGCCATGGTGGACGATGTTCGCGTGGTGCTCGTGAAGCTCGCGGACCGTCTTCACAATATGCGCACGCTTCAGTACCTGAATCCGGAAAAGCGCAAGCGGATCGCGCAGGAAACGATGGACATCTTCGCTCCCATTGCGCACCGGTTGGGCATGGGTAAACTTCGTGGCGAGCTCGAAGATCTCGCTTTCCGTCACCTGCACCCGGAAGACTATCGCGAGCTTGCCGAACAGCTCGAAAAACGCCGTCCCGAGAATGAAGCGTTTTTGAGCGGCGTCACCGCTCGCATCGAAGAAAAGATGAAGGACGCCGAGGTGCCGCTCGTACTCGTCGAGGGACGCGTCAAACGTCTCTACTCGATTTGGAAAAAACTTCGCGCGCAAAAGATCACTTTGGACCAGGTGTACGACCTGGTTGCGGCGCGAATCATCACTCCGAATGAAGTACGCCACTGTTATGCAGCCCTGGGCGTGGTCCATAACAACTGGAAACCCGTGCCCGGCCGCATCAAGGATTGGATCGCAACGCCACGCGACAATTTGTACCAGTCGTTACACACTTCCGTAATTGGATCCAACGGCCAGTCGTTCGAAGTGCAGATCCGCACCGAGGAAATGCATCACGTCGCCGAGGAAGGTGTTGCCGCCCACTGGAAATACAAAGAAGGCAAGCGCGGCGCGCGCGATGACGATCAGGCGCTGCAGGCACTGCGATCTCTCGTCGAATGGACGCAGGAAGTCAAAGACTCGAAGGACTTTCTCGACTCGCTAAAATTGGACCTTTACCCGAAGGACGTTTACGCCTTTACGCCCATGGGCAAGGTGATTCAGTTGCCGCGTGGTGCGACACCAATAGATTTCGCCTACATGATTCACTCTGAAGTCGGTAACACGTGTACCGGCGCGCGCATCAACGGCCGCATGGTCCCGCTTCGCAGTCAGATTCAGAATGGCGATATGGTCGAAATCATCACTTCGGCCAACTCACATCCTTCGCGCGACTGGTTGAACTTCATCGTCACTTCGCGCGCGCGCAATCGTGTGCGTCACTGGGTCGCCGAGCAGCAGCGCGCTGAGTCGATTGAGATTGGACGCAAGCTCTTCGAAAAGGAGTCTTCACGCTTTCAACTTTCCGCGAAGAAACTGCTCAACGATACCGACAAGGACATGAAGCGGGTCGCCAGCGACTATGGCTACGGGCGAGTTGACGATCTGCTGGCAGCGATCGGTTACGGCAAGCTGGTGCCGCGCAACGTCATCGCGAAGTATCTGGGACCGGAACAGTTTGAGCAGCTCGACAAACAGAAAGAGTCGCGACTCCGGAGTGGTGTGCGCGCCGTCAAACGGCTTATTCGTTTAGGCGACGACTCAATACTTGTGCGTGGTGTCGATGATTTGATGGTGACGCGCGCGCGTTGTTGTAATCCACTTCATGGCGAAGAGATCATCGGCTACATCACGCGGGGCAAGGGCGTTGCGGTGCACACGACGCGTTGCAAGAACGTGACCCAGTTAATGGTCAACCGGGAACGCATCGTCGAAGTTGAATGGGCCGGCCGGCCGGAGAAGACGGCCTACGCCGTTAAGCTGCTGGCGATTACTGAAAACCGCACCGGCATGATTGCCGGGATCACGGGCGCGATTTCCGACATGAAGACCGGAATTCGCGACGCGCGCGCTTCAGTGGCGTCCGACGAGCGGGGCCATATCGAAGTGACAGTCGAGGTTTTTGACGTGAAGCATCTCGACCGCGTGATCGGCTCCATCAAGGGCGTCCCCGGCGTCCTGGATGTGGAACGCCTTCAGGGTGTCGCGTAAGTCAGCAGGAGCAGAGTACAGGAGCAGGTGGCAGACGACAGGAGCAGGCGGCAGACGACAGGAGCAGGCGGCAGAGAGTACAGGAGCAGGGTAGATCTTCTCCTGCACCTGCAATCTGCCGCTGCTCCTGTTATCTGCCGCTGCTCCTGTTATCTGCCGCTGCTCCTCTTTTTGTGCTTCTTACTGGCTTCTGTTAGAATCCCGCCTTTGTTTTGATGGGTGCTTACTCCAGTGAGACAACGAATCCAGACTGAAAATGCGCCGGCCGCAATCGGGCCTTATTCACAGGCGATCAAAGCTAATGGCTTTGTATTCGTTTCCGGGCAGATTCCAATTGATCCGCAGACTGGTGAGTTTGTGACGGGTGGAATTGCCGAGCAAACCGCGCGCGTTCTAAAGAATTTAACGGCTGTGCTTGAGGCCGCCGGCAGTAGTTTGGAGCAGGTTGTTAAGACCACGGTCTTCCTGGCAGACATGAAAGAGTTTTCGGGCATGAATGAGGTCTATGCGACCTTCTTTCCAAGCCCGCCGCCCGCGAGGGCTACAGTGGCAGCGGCTGGGTTGCCGCGCGATGCCAGGGTTGAAATTGAAGCCGTAGCGCTCGTATCGGAATGAACGCTTCGGAATAGATTTTTGGACGAAAAACAACCGGCGCCCGTGTGGATGCCGGTTGGAGGTTGATTGAATAGCAGGGAAGGCTCAAGCAGCCTTGGAGACTTTGCCCGCCTTGATGCAAGTTGTGCAAACTTTCATTCGGCGCGCGCCACCCTGCGGGATCTGAACGCGAATCGATTGAAGATTCGGATCGAATCTGCGGGGAGTGCGGTTATTCGCGTGCGAGACATTGTTGCCGAATTGGGGTCCTTTACCGCAGACTTCGCAACGTTTGGCCATTTTTATTCAACCTCCAGAATTCTCAGGTTTCTTTACCGGCGTTTTCGGCATCATACGGAATGTAATCTTGCCGTAATCAGAAACCAAGTTTTATAGCAAACGCGTTTCCAGGTCGTCAAGGAGAGGCGACTTGGGATGGTGCCTTAATTTGAATTTCTCTGTGCAATCTCTGTGTCTCGGTGGTTGTGGAAACTCGAGATACAACAACCACCGAGTCACAGACATTGCACAAAGAAGAAGTTGTCTATTAAAGGAGCAGAGTTAAAGTGCGCAACATCGCAAAAGTTCTTACCGTTACTTGTTTGGTCGCTGCGGGACTGGTCCTGAGTGGCTGTGGATCAGGCGGTTCGGAAGCCAAAGACAATCAGGTGGCTGCGACCGTCAATGGCCGCAACATCATGCTCAAAGAGGTTGAGCGGGGCGTGACCGCGCAGGCTGGTGGTAACACGTCATCTTACAATCAACTGCAGATGGCCCAGGCCCGATTGCAGGTGCTAAGCAATCTGATTCAGCGTGAGGTTTTGTTTCAGAAGGCTGAACGCGAAAAGCTTCTTCCGACTGAAGCTCAGATCGATGGCGCCATTGCCACGCAGAAGCAAAATAGCGGTATGACCGCCGAAGACTTCGACAAGAGCCTGAAAGCACAGAACATGTCGATGGAGAGTTTGCGCGAAGAGGCACGCAAGGATCTGGCGATCTCCGCACTGCAGGACAAGTACAACGGCAAGATCAATGTCAGCGACAGGGAAGTCGAAGAATACTACTCCGCCAACCGGCAACAGTTTGTGAAAGCGCGTGGCGTGGCGTTATCAATGATCATGGTAGATCCGGCCGATAATAGTGCCGAAGGAATCAAGGACGATGCCAAGAACGACACTGACGCGAAACTGAAGATCGATAGCATCTATCAGCAGCTTCAGGGGAAAGCAGATTTCGCCACAGTCGCTCGCGCCAAGAGTGAAGACATCAACAGTCTGCGCGGCGGCGGCGACATCGGTTTCGCCACAGAACAGGATCTGAAGAACAACAACTTTCCAGCCGATCTGGTTGCAAGCTTGTTCGGCTCCATGCAGGTTGGTGATTACACTCAACCAACTCGTTTCGCCAGTGGCAAGTGGTACATCTTCAAACTCGCGGATAAGCAGCTCACTACTGAGAACCTGACACTGGAAAGTGCGGGCGTGCGCCAGCAGATCGCTCAGGGGCTTACGAATCAACACAAAACGGTACTCAATGCCGCGTTACTCGAAACAGCGATGAACGACGCCAAGATCGTGAATCACCTGGCGTCCGAGATGCTCAGCAATCCCGGCAACCTGGGCTTACGGCCGGCAGCCGAGAATTCAACGACGGGCTCGCAGCCAACCCAGGCACCTGCGGCAAGCCCGGCGGCCACTACCGCTACTGGCCCGGCCGCGACCAGTTCGCCCGTTTCGGTTAAGCCCGCCGCCAACGCGAATAAATAGACTGTCAGCAGGAGCAGAAAGCAGGAGCAGGCCGTGAAATACCTGCTCCTGCTTTCTGTTTGCTGCTCCTGTTCAAGATGTTATTCAGACTCTCAGATGTTCATAAATCTTACGGTGTTCAGGATGTTCTGCGCGGTGCGTCGCTGCAGGTAAATCCTGGAGAGCACGTTGGCCTCGTAGGCCGCAACGGGGCCGGGAAAAGCACGATCTTTCGTCTCGTCAGGGGTGATGAATCGGCGGATCGTGGTGACGTCGTGCGCGCGCGCGGAGTGAAGCTTGGTTTGTTGGACCAACACGTTCACTTCAAACCTGGTTCGACGGTTCATGAGTCGGCGCTTGCTGCCTTTGGACGTCTGCAACAGATCGAACATGAGATGCACGAGCTGGAGCATCGCATGGCGGATGCCGGCGACGATCTCGAAAAGATTCTCGAACGTTACAGCGACCTTCAGCACGAATTCGAACACGAAGGTGGATTCGAATACGCTGCCAAAGCAGAGTCGATTCTTCAGGGACTCGGATTTGAGCGCGACATGTGGTCGCTTGAAACCGAAAAGCTTTCGGGTGGTCAGCAGAATCGTCTTGGACTCGCGTGCTTGCTGCTGGCGGCGCCGGATGTTTTGTTGCTGGACGAACCGACGAATCACCTCGACGTGAATGCGGTCGAGTGGCTGGAAGAGTTTTTGCGAGCTTACTCAGCGGCTTATGTGATCATCAGTCACGACCGTTATTTTCTCGATCGTGCTTGCCATCGCATCATCGAGCTCGAGAATGGCCGCGCCGCGAGTTACACCGGTAACTATTCTGATTACCTGGTTGAGCGCGACGAGCGTCGCGAAGCGCAGCAACGAGCTTACGACAATCAGCAACACTTGATTGCGAAGACTGAAGAGTTCATCAGGCGCAACCTTGCGGGGCAGAAAACCAAGCAGGCCAAATCGCGCCGCAAGATGCTCGAGAAGTTGGAGCGCGTCGAGGCTGTACGACAGGACCAGTCGTCGGGCGACTTTCGACTACAGGCGATCGAGCGTGCCGGTAATCATGTGCTCACGGTTAACCAGCTCTCGATTGGTTATCCCGACAAGGAGCTGGCGAACGATATTTCGTTTCTGCTACGGCGCGGCGAGTGTCTTGGGATTATTGGTCCAAACGGATCGGGCAAGACGACTTTTCTGAAGACGATCTTGAACAAGATCGAGCCCTTGGGCGGTGAGATCCGCTGGGGATCAAAAGTTCAAATTGGGTACTACGCGCAGCAGCTCGACAACCTCGACGACCGCAACGAGATCATTATGGAGTTGCGACGCGTTGCGCCTGCGGCTGCGACTTCCGGTGAACTTCGATCATTTCTGGCCAAGTTCCTCTTTTTTGGCGACGACGTCTACAAACACGTGCGGGATCTTTCAGGTGGTGAGAAGGGAAGGCTGGCACTCGCGAAGTTGATTTACTCTCGCGTAAACGTCCTGGTGCTCGACGAACCGACCAATCACCTCGACATCCCTTCGCGCGAGGCACTCGAGGAAGCACTTTCCGCGTATGAAGGCACGATAGTTACCATCAGTCACGACCGCTACTTTCTCGACCGAGTGGCGACTCAGATTCTGGCACTGGATGGTGCCGGCGGCGCCGAGCATTACGATGGTGATTACACGGAATACCACGATTGGAAATTGGGCCTGCGTGGATCTGCTCCGACGGCGATCGTTTCAGCTTCCGACAATCTTGTCGAGGTCACGTCTCAACCGGTTGTTCACGAACAGCCACCGCCACCGGTGAAGAAGTCGCCACCAGCTCCAAAAAAACCCGGCGTCAAAGTAGTCAAGAAGAAGAAAGCGGACGCGCGCACACCGGAACTCGTCGAGAGCGACATCGCCCGTGCAGAACAACGCCTCAACGAAATCTCACAACAAATGGGCACCCCGGAAATCGCTCGCGATGCTGAAAAACTGATCGCCCTCAACGACGAGTATCAACAGACCGAAGCCCTGCTCCGCAGCCTCTACGACGAATGGGAACGCGTCAACTCCGAAACCGCCTCCGCTTAATCGCCACAAAAAGGCACAAAAACACAAAAAGAGTTGGCCATCATTTTTACCTCTTTGTGCCTTTTCGTGGCAAAATTGCGCGCATGTTCCATGAGTTTGTTCGGGATTTGCGGTACGGTGCACGATTGCTGGCGAAGAATCCCGGCGTCACTGTGATTGCAATCGTGACTCTTGCCCTGGGCATTGGCGCTAACACAGCGATCTTCAGCGTCGTCAATGCTTTTCTCTTGCGCCCATTGCCTTATGGCGATCCTGACCGGTTGGTGATGGTGGACTCACAGGAGCGTGGCCGATCGATAGGAGTGTCGTTCGCCGACTACCAGGATTGGCTGAAACAAAATAAGGTCTTCGACGAACTCGCGTTCTTCAATCTGCGTTGGAATGCAAATCTGGACTTTGGCAATGAGACCGAAACGCTCAGTCTGACGTTCGGCACCGCCAATTTGTTTTCAACTCTGCAGGTCGCTCCCTTGCTGGGTCATGGTCCAACAGCGGAAGATGCTGACACGGTTCTTTTAAGTCACGGCTTGTGGCGAAGACGGTTCGGCAGTGATCCGGCGATCTTGGGCCGTCAGTTACGTATCGACGGTAAGAGTCTGACGGTGATCGGAGTAATGCCGCCCGGCTTTCGATTTCCTTTTCAGAGTGATCTCTGGTGGCTGAACGATCGCTACTTCGATCATGAGAGCCGCGGCCTGCGTATCGATCAGACAATGGGGCGTTTGAAATCCGGCGTCTCGGCGGAACAGGCACAAGCAGAGATGCGCGAGATCGCAGCGCGGCTCGCGCAAACCTATCCCGATACCAACACCGAAGTTACCGCCAGCGTTACCTCATTAAGAGACTTCTGGTTTGGGAAATTACGGCGCTCATTTTGGCTGCTCTTCGGCGCGTGTGGCTTCGTGTTGTTGATTGCCTGCGCAAATGTCGCCAACTTGCTGATGACGCAGGCGACCGTGCGCGAGCGCGAGTTGGCCGTGCGCGCCGCCCTCGGAGCGAGCCATGGACGATTGATCCGTCAATCAATTTCAGAAGCCATTCTGTTTGTTTTTATTGGCGGCGTCGGTGGCCTTGTCCTCGGCGCGTTGAGTTTGCGCCTGTTGGTTGCGCTGTTACCACAAGAGCTTTTGCCTTTCTTCGTGAAGATCGAGCTTGATGGTCGGGCACTGGTATTCACGTTCGTAATCGCAGTTGTAACAACACTCCTGGTTGGTCTTGTGCCAGCGTTACGAACGGGTTCAATAAATCTGGACCAGTCGCTTAGAGAAGGCGGCAAATCCAGTACGGGCGCAGGGCTGCAACGGATTAGAGGTTTCTTAGTGGTGGCGGAAATCGCGTTGGCAGTAGTGCTACTCGCCGGCGCCGGTCTCATGCTGCGTTCGTTTATGCGTTTGCAGAGCACATCGCCAGGCTTCACTGCAGAGGGCGTGCTTCATCTGGAAATCAATCCGACGTATCAACGGCAGGAAGATTATCGCGTTGAGTTTATGTCGCGACGTTACCGGCAGTTGCTTCAGCAGGTCGCGCAGGTACCGGGCGTGATTGCGGTTGCTGCTAACAGCGATTTGCCTTTCGTCGGTCAAAAACCCTGGTATAGAGGCGAGTTTTCGATTCAGGGTCAGTCGACGGAAGAACAGAAGCACAATCCGCTCGTCAACTACCAGGCTGTTTCACCTGACTACTTTAGCGTGATGCAGATTCCGGTACTTCGTGGCCGTGTCTTTAATGACAACGACAATGTGAGGCCCGACCGCCATCCGGATGTTGCGATTATCAGCCGGCGCCTGGCAGAGCGGATGTGGCCCAATGCTGATCCGATCGGTAAACGAATCAACTGCAACGATGATGGTACTGGCTGTGCCGAAATCATCGCCATCGTCGGTGATGTAAAGCACAACAGTCTGGTCGACGATGTCGGTTACGATCTCTACCAGGCCTGTTATCAGAGTTACAGCAAGCAAACTCACTTTGTAGCACGTACCAACGGCGATCCGATGATGCGCGCAAAGGAAATCCAGCGCGCGATCTGGCAGGTTGCTCCGGATACGGGTGTCTTTAATGTGATGCCGGTGACTTTGTTGTCGGCGAACACGGTCTGGCAATCACGTGTTTGGGGATTGTTGTTCGCAATCTTCTCCGGCATTGCATTGGTGATGGCTGCCGCCGGTATCTATGGAGTGATGGCGTATTTCGTCGCTCAACGCACTCGCGAGATTGGCGTGCGAATAGCACTGGGTGCGCAGTGGCGTGATGTGTTGAAGCTGATCTTGAAAAGTGGGATGACGCTTGTCGTGCTCGGCCTGGCAATCGGACTCGCCGGCGCGATGGCGTTAACACGACTGATGTCAACGCTGCTGTTTGAAGTCTCTCCGAGCGATCCGCTCACGTTTGTTGCAGTGGTGCTTTCTGTGATCCTCGCCGCGCTGCTCGCCTGCTACATACCGGCAAGACGCGCAACCAAAGTCGATCCACTGATCGCGTTGCGATACGAGTAGAACAGCCACAAAAAGGCACATAAAGCACAAATGAGTGACGTGGGCGTCGGGTGAACCCACGTACACTGCGAACGGACTATCTACTTTTCCTGAACCGTCTGAAAACGCCTGCCGCACCTAATAATCCAGTGCCCAGTAGCATCATGCTCGTGGGTTCCGGAATGGTTGCGTTGCCGCCGGTGACGGTGCCCTGTAGGGTTGTGGTTCCCGTTCCGGCTCCTCCACCGACTCCGGTTACGGGCAGCGCAATCGTATACACGGGGTTCACTGTGTAGGTGAAGCCCGCAATTGTTATCGTTGTGGTTGAAAACGTTAGTGTCGCCACCCCTGTGTTGAAGCCGAGTGTTCCTCCAAGCGTACCGACGAGGCTACCCGTTCCGGCCGGCGAAACCTGAAAGAAGTTCAACGTGAAATTTCCGGCTACGGCCGGACCCTGCAGGTTAGCAGGTACGGTTGTGGTAACGACGATATCGCCAAAGCTGGTACCAGCAGGTGTGTTTACCGGATTTGTGGTGCCATTGAAAGTGATCGTCGTCGTACCATTTGCGTTTGTAAAGTTTACAACGTTTGTACCACTGATACTGAAGACACCAGTCGTACTAAACGTCACCGGGTCAGCTTTAGCTGCCGCTGCTGAAAACGCCACGAATACGGCGCACAACAGAGGCATCAAAACTTTTCTAACGGTAATGTCCATATTTTGTCCTTGTCCTCCTCAGGGAGCTGAAGCTCAGCTCCAAATAAAATCGGCACTCCTCGCTACTCGAGAGCAGCTTGCAAACGACCTCAAGCTCCGGGGCAACCGGAATTAAGGTCAATACTTTCTAAGGCCGAACGAGGATGTCAGTAGTGAACTGAATGCAGTTTGAGGATTACAGGAACCGCAGACCTGTCGGTAGGTAGTCACCCTCCCCTGATCGTTCTTTTGGCCGCTACGCGAACAAAAAGTTTCTACTTAAGGGTGATTGCAAAAACGTGAACGCCCCGTCGCGTTTTATTCACGGCCGACACAATTACGTGTCAAGGGTCGCTTATGCGGTTTTGATCCACGCCGCGATATCTTCCACGACACGCTCATCGACGTGTCCAGCCCGATCGTATTCTGAAGGCGTGCTTCGACCAGTGCCGGAGATGAACAGATGGTTGAGCGATGGGTACGACTTGAACGTCACATTGCTTTTACCTGACAAGGCTGTGTTCCATCTTTTGAAATCTTCCATGGTCACTTGATAATCACGTTCGCCTTGAAGAATGAGCAGTGGCTGTTTCAGTTCCTTAGCGGTTTCGGGAGGGTTATAGCCACGCAAGTCGAGCCAGTATGAGACGGGCGCGCTAAACAGGACAGCGGTAGAGTTTGCCTCCTCAGGCTTGAGTGCTTTTACCTTCGCAGCTTGTTCTTTCGCCTGGTCTATTTGCTTTTGCTCTTCGGCTGACACGCTCCCGTCGAGTGAAAAGATATAGGCGAGTTGTTCCGGTATAACGTCTTCGAGAGAACGTGTCGCACCTGCCAGCGCGATCAAACCGGCAAGGTTGCGGTCGAGTTGTCCGATGCGTGGAATCAGCATTCCGCCCAGGCTGTGCCCCAGGACGAAGATACGTTTGGCATCGATCCCTTCCGTCTTGCGTAAGAGTTCTATAGCCGCAAGCGCATCGTCGAGCACTTCGTCTTTAACCGTGAAGTTGCGAATTGATGAAAGCTTGGCGCCGTATTGTTTCGTGCGTTTCTCATAACGCAAGACAGCAATCCCTCTTGATGCAAGTCCTCCGGCCAGGTCCTTGAAAGGTTTGTTAGGACCGATGGTTTCATCCCGATCGTTTGGACCAGAGCCGTGAACAAGAACGACTGCGGGGAATGGACCCGGACCAACAGGCGTCGTCAAGGTAGCCGGCAACGTCCATTCGCCCGCTCCAACAGTTATCTCTTTCTCGCGAAATGAGTCTGTCTTGATGTAAGGCGGCGGCGCGTAATCGACGTTTGTCACCGGGGCGAAGAACAGACCGGCGATACGTTTTGATTGATCGAAGACGACTTTGATATCGAGAGCGGCATTTTGAAATTCGGAGGTTACAAATACGATTGTGTACGCGCCACGCTTTTCAGTTCTCGTCTTCACGATTTGCTTGAATGCACCAACCTGCGCGACAACTGCATCCCACGTCTCCTGCAGCTTCGCTTCGGGCATCGCAGTCTTCATCGTGTCGTCGAATGTTGCTACAGCGTTCGCAAAATCTTTCTTGACAAGTAGCTCGACAAAAGCGCGCGCGGCCGGTACAAGATCATCCTGATTCGACGCAGCCTGCGAGCGCAAAACGATGGGTTGACTCGCGATGATGAGAATTAAGAGTCCTGTAATCATCACGCTCTTCCTACGCACTTATGTCTCCTTCTATGGTGCGATCGTGAATTGCCCATATTGCTGGTTTGGCTGTGGGCTTTGATTGTAACCTTGCAGACGCCTGGCGCTAAACCATCGGGTAGCCTAAACACTACCTGGGTAAAGCCGCTGGTTCCTATGGCGCGCACGTCTTCGGCAGGCACGTCTGCAAATAATGTGGTCACTCGATTCCTCGTTCGCTGCGAAGAATTTCCAAGCGCAGGGTTGAATCTATTCGCAGACTTTGATACCAGGCAGCATCCCGATTGCGTAATTTTGAAAATGGCGTGTTATTATGTCGCTCCAATTTTGGCCCGCACAATTGAGTGCGGAACAAGCGGGTAAAGCGGATAATGCGGAAGTGGAAAGGTCCGTTTTCCTGAAGTTTTGAAAATCCTTTCTCTTTAGGCGCGTAGCTCAGGGGTAGAGCACTACCTTGACACGGTAGGGGTCTGCGGTTCAAATCCGCACGCGCCTACCAATTCTTTCAATAAGTTACGCTGCACAACCAAGTTTCCGTTGCTCCAAAACGCTCCATGTGCTCACGCCCTGACGAGCACACCTGCGGAAGTGACGTGTCAAGGATGGCTGCGATCCAATGGCTGCGATCCAATTGGTTGTAAACTCTTGTCATCCGCGGGATATCGACCTGATTGCATCGATCTGTAGGAGTCATTACACGCGGTCGCCATCTTCACCTCTTCGAGAACGCGTTGTTCCATCATCCAATTACGAAAAAGAAGGCATTCTCATCGCGAGTCAGCGGCAAGCGCTTTTAGAGTGAGGATTCTTCACCAGGAACCGTTTTACTCAATGGTGTAGACTGCTAATGGGTTTGCGGATTACATCACTATCTTCGTCCGTGAGTAACCGCCTCAATTCTTTTCCCACGGATTGAAAACTGCTACACCCATCGATGGAATTTGGCCAGTATCTCTTGTTACCAATGTGAGATTATGTTCCAACGCAGTAGCCGCCAAGAGACCATCAATGACGGGCAATACCATTCCACTATTACGAGCGGCCGAGGTTAACAAGCCCCAGCGATCGGCAACTTCTTGGTCAATGACCAAAATTCGGCCCTCGAAGCGTGCGCGGAGATCCTTGTCGAGCCAAGCCTCCAAGGTTGCTCGACGTCGCGATTGAGGAAGAGCCGCGATCCCGCGCCGAATCTCACCCAACGTCAAAACACTTAAGTACAACAGCGACTCGTCAGTATTCTCAACCCACTCTGTAACGTTTGCTTCAGGCTTAGGTTTGACGAGTTCGGAAATAATGTTCGTATCCAGCAGGAAGCCGCTCACAATTTGATCTCCCGTCCGGAGTCCACATCGCGGCTAAGATCGAGCTTGACACGTGAGAGTGGTGATTCTGCAAAGAATTTCACGAGGCTTTTCGGCTGGCGAACGCGTTTGGTTAATTGAGCAAACTGCTCTACCGGCAAAACCACAACCTGCTCTTTGCCCTGGCGAGTAACCACTTGTGGTCCTTCAGTGCGAGCGCGACGAAACAACTCGCTAAACTGGGCTTTCGCAGTCTGCAACTGCCACGCTGGACTCTGCCGTTTTGTGCTTGGTTGAGAGCTCTTTTTTGATCGCCGCATATTAATTCACCTCGCTGACCAGTCTGACCAGATTCACTATACGAACGTAAACCAAGTAGGTCAACTGACCGCGACTCCATCGAGTGCCGTGGTGAGCAGCACCAAGCTTGGCAGGCTTTTGGCAGACTACGTTTCGAATCCAAATCACGCTATGCAGCGTAAGAGTGACTTTTCTAGTCCTCTAGTCAATGTTTATGGCGACAAGAATGATGACGCGCTATGAGATTTGAGCAGGGACGGCGTTGACACGGTAGGGGTCTGCGGTTCAAATCCGCACGCGCCTACCAAATTTCCTCAGTAAAGATTCAGGACTCAGACATCCGCCGCAAATTTCGCATACCAGATTGGCACACAAATACTTGTCAGTCTCCTCTGAATCCCACTTTCGTAATGTTGATGGCTGGATAGCTACAGATTAGTCAACTATGACGCGCAAGGTGGCCCACAACTCCAAAGGTTGAAGAATCCGACTCGCAGAGGTTAAATACTAAAAACCCTGACCACCTGTAATTGGGACTTAGATGTATGAGCCCGTCTCCCAAACGAAAGACGCGGCTTTGCCTGCTACTAGTTCTCAGCTTGCTCTCAGTGACAACTGGAGCGCGGGCTGAGCAACTACCAATCAAGTCCTACACCTCCGCTGATGGCCTTGCTGGCGAATACATCGATTGCATAGTGCATGACTCACACGGTTTTTTGTGGTTCTGCACTCTGGAAGGATTGTCACGATTTGACGGTTACAACTTCGTAAACTATGGCCTGGAGCAAGGCTTGCCCACGGGTGAAGCGTTAAATCTACTCGAGCGGCGCGATGGCAGTTATTGGGTGGGCACCACAAATGGGGTCTGTCATTTCAACTTATTTGCAGCCAGGACGAGGCAGGCACAACTGGGCAGCGATCCAACACCGCCGCATTCGGAATCCTCGCGTCTGCTGCCGGTGCGATTGCGGCGGGTGGTTCCCATCTATATGCCGCTACTCCGACATTTGCGGGGGTGTTTGAGCTTGAATAGGTGCAGGTTGGACAATCAATATAATGCAGTCCCATTGTCCTGATTGATTCATTTCTGCCCAGGAGGGTCGCAGGGATAGGGGGACGTTTCGCCAGTTTTCAATCTCAGCGATGTAGAACACTTCGAAACCGACTTCGAACCCGCAGGTTACTTCCCCGACTGAGAATTAACGAATGTAGTGATGAGTCTGAGGCTTTTGTGACTCTGTTTAACCGCGCGCGATAGGTCAGCTGACCATGACGCCATCGAGTGCCGACCAGCTTCAGTTAACTTAACTATCGATCGACATTAGATTGAAGGGCGTTGACTCAAAAGTCGGACCTCGGGCCTGGACACAGTCAGTACCGTCCTCTATTTTCGCGCGATACTTTTTCAGAGGTTTCTCCGCGTTAGTAGTATGGCGGAGCTAGGTTCCGCTGATCGAATAACTTGACGCAGGAGAAACGTATGGCGAAGTGGATGCTTGGTTTTGTATTCGTTCTCGGGATGATCGTATCGCAGGCGGTAACGGCAAGCGCGCAGCGTTCGGTTGTTGGTTACTGGAAAACGGGCGGTTTGGGAATGATCAATGAGGTCAATACCGTCACCGGCCAGACAAAGAACAATCGCGGCAAAACGTTCTCCTACAAGTTTGCTGCAGACGGCACCTATACATTCGTAGGCTACATGGAATCCACGATGTTTGGCTGCACAACCGGCCTCTTTAACGAGATCAACGGCCGCTACATGGTTGACGGCACCACCATCTTCCTGAACCCCTCGCGCGACCTGTGGAGAAGCATGTATTCGTGCTTTCCAAATTCCAACCGGTCAGAGATGAAGACCCCGACGAAAAAATCGCTGGAATTCGGTTTTAAGACCGATGAATACGGTAAAGATTTCATCTGCCTGAGCGACGCAGGCGTAGACACCTGCTACAGACGTGAAAAGGAATAAGAGAGAAGACCGAACGCATTTTTGGTTTCCATGTAGGATAAAGAGCGCGCTTCTCCGCGGGGCGCGTTTTTTTGTGCCCACATCATTTCGTAGGAACAGGACGCGGCGCGCTGGCGTCCGCCCGCGTTCTGGTGGACCATGGTGTCCACCGGTATGTTCGCAATCATGATTAGGGGTGTACTATTCATCTTTACTTTCGAAGGCGAGTTTAAAGATCTATGGATATCCTGATTGTCGGTGGTGGCGGAGAATTTGGTCAGTTTCTTCAGCGAGATATTTTGCCGCAGACCTGCGCCAAAACTGTTTCGAGCATCGAGCGTGAGACTCCGAGTGAAGAACAGAAGTCGCTGCTCAAGAGCGCCCGACATGTAGTACTTGCAACGCCGCTTGCCGGCTATGCGCAACTGGCATGTGAATTGGTCTATCGTTGTCGGGAAGCTTCACAGCCCAAGACGCTCTGGTTGATCCCATCAGTACAGGCAGGAGTTTGGCGCGCTGTCACGGCCACTCTCGAAATGGTTAACAACCCGAAACTATCGGCCGTGTTTATACATCCGATGTATGGTCCCAACGGGTTTCGTGGGACCGAGCCGGAAGCGCGGACATTCCAGAATGTCCTGACTGCAATTCATGAAGGAGCGGACAATCCCCTGGATGAGGAGATAGCAAAGCTCAAGGGTTTGTTCCACATGTCTTTCAACATTGCAACTACTACTGCATTCGGTCCCGAGGAGCATGATCGGATTACTGCTTATTCACAGGGGCTCTCCTATTGTGTCGGAAACTTGATATTCCAGCGGCCTGAGTTGTCAGCGCTCGTGCAAAGACAGATGTCTGACTTGCACAATTCCTTCCGTGCCAATCAAAACCTCATTATTGATTTCCTGCGGATCAACGCATACATGCCGCAGGTGATCGCGGCCTTTAATGATTCATGGGAAAAAACCGCAAAAACGAGTTTTAGAGATATACTGATAGCATTCCGCACGGCCGACAACACGCTCAATCGCGGCGCTGATTCGCCAATCTCTACCAAGTGGTACGAGAAACTCAGGGCGGCTTCACTTGAGACAACTACACACGAGAGTCCCAACAATACTGCTGCACTCAGGTGAGACTGCGCAGAGTATTTGCGCAGCCGTTCAGTAGCAGAGATGGTTCACCGTTACGGAGGGAATCATGATTCAGGGCTATTCCGACGATGCCAGTGCGTATCCTGGGGATACCATCACTTTTCACGTCGCCACTGATGCGCCGGAATTCCGCATTGAGTTTTATCGGCAAGGCGCAACGCTGACGAACACCGGCGCGATGACTGGCTGGCTGGCCGGCAATCCCGGAGAGGATCACGAGGGCGATCAGGATTTCGGTGAGCCCGCCACCCGGCGTGACGGCAAGGCGGTTGCCGGCTGGCAAGGTTATCCGTTCAAAATCCCAGCTTGGGAGACTGGCGTCTACATCGCGATGTTCGTAGAAGGCGACGGAAAGCAGAGTCCCAATCTTAATCAGACTCCGCCTCTCGATAAGAGCACCGCCGATGCTCGCTCGGGAAAGGCTTTATTCATTGTCAAGAATCCTAATCCCGGCTTTGCCAGTCAGGTTCTATACAAGATTCCGCTCTTCACTTATCAGATGTACAACATGACCCGATATCTCGGCGTGGACGGACAGGTGCATGCAGGCGCGGGCTACCTGTTCTTAAATAGCGATACCGGGCAAGTAGCCGGCGGCCTCTGGGTCACGCTCCACCGTCCCGGCGGAGGCACCGGGGGCACTCCCTGGGACGCGGCATATTTCGGTCCACAAGGAAATCAGGATCCATTGGATCTCGCTTCCTTTCGACAGACTTTTGTTCACTGGGACGCCAAGATGATCGCCTGGCTCGAGGGCAATGGCTTTCGGATCGATTACTGCACCGATATGGACGTCCACAATGACGTCAATCTATCGTTGCTAAGCCCCTACGCGTTGGTCCTTAGTGTCGGGCACGACGAGTATTACAGCACGCAAATGCGTGACAACCTGGAAGCCTTCATTGCGAATGGCGGCAATGTCGCATTCTTCAGCGGAAACACCTGTTATTGGCGCCTGGTCTTTCCTATCTCCGATACTAACAACCAGCCCGACTTGCGATTCATCACGCGTGACAATCTTTGGTCAGACACTGGACGTCCGGAAGACTCTTTGACTGGTGTAGGGTTTCGTCACGGCGGCGAGCGCAACTATCCAATTCCAAACGATAACATCACGAGGGTGGGATACACGGCTCAGAATACTTTCCTCTGGCCGTTCGAGAACAGTGGTATCAAGGAGAATGAAATCTTCGGTAAAGATCTATGCCTCGTCGGCTATGAATGCGACGGCACTCTTTATGATCAGACTGCGCCTCGTCCAGTTTCTCCAAGCTTCAATGTCGGTGACAACACTCCCCAGAGTCTCGTCATCCTCGGGACGGGAGTGACATCAGTGTGGCCGGA
>Ga0111538_10005064_pt1 | contig 18073 bp, 13 predicted proteins | sample SoiMethybrSBSTD1_FD_79669 | JGI IMG/M metagenome (GOLD analysis project Ga0111538, IMG submission 79669) | Bulk soil microbial communities from a Populus tree surrounding site in Tennessee, USA - Soil MetaG P. TD hybrid SBSTD1 (version 2)... | ecosystem: Environmental > Terrestrial > Soil >...
CCACGAGATCACGGCCGGCGTCGTCTACAAGGACGCCAACGTGACCGTGACCGCTTTCGCGACCAAACACGCCATGGAGAGCTACGGCTACCGGTTCGACACCGCCGACCGCAGCATCGTCATCACCGGCGACACCAACCCCACCCCGGCCACCATCGAGGCCTGCCGCGGGTGCGACGTGCTCGTGCACGAGGTGCTGACGCTCGACTGGCTGTCGCGGCGGCCCGACTTCCACGCCTATGCCGCGCAGTTCCACACCACCACGCCCCAGCTGGTGGAGCTGGCCACCAAGGCCCGGCCACGGCTGCTGGTCCTGTACCACGCCTCCCTGTCGCTGCGGCCGGCCTTCGACTCCGAGCGGTCCACGCTGGCCACGCTGCTGCGGGAGATGGCGGGCTACGCGGGACAGGCCGTCGTCGGACGTGATCTCGACGTGTATTGAGGGAGCCATGAAACATCCATTGCTGGCCGTCCTCCTGGTCTCGCTGGCGGGCGGAGCCCATCTGGCGGCGCCGGCCAACCCGCAGCCGCGCTTCACCGAGGCCCAGTTCTCGAGGGAATGGGAGGAGGTCAAGACGCGCTACCCGGCGGTGGCCGACGCCTTCCTGAAGCGGGACGCCGTCGTGCGGGAGATGGTGGCGGTGCGCGACCACTGCGGAACCCTGCGGGCCGCCGTCCTTCCCGTGCCGGCCGGATGCCCGACGCTGGCCAAGAAGCCCTCGGTGGACATCTCCTCCTGCTTCAAGCCCCGTCCCGCTCCGGACGGGGGCTACGCGGAGCCGGACGAGGTCGAGACCTGCCTGGACCGGCTGTGGAGGCGGCGGACGCCCTAGCCGCCCGCGCGCCCGGGCCCGGACGCGGGCAGCGTGAACCGGATGGTGGTGCCCCGGCCGGGGGCGCTCTCCGCGCCGATCGTTCCGCCGTGGAGCGCCACCAGCTGCTGGGCGATGGCCAGCCCGAGGCCGCTGCCCGGCGAGGCCGCCTCCTTGTAGAAGCGATCGAAGATCCGGGGCAGGTCCTCGGGGGCGATCCCGCTGCCGGTGTCGGCGACCGACACGGCCACGGATCCGGGACCGTCGCCGGGGCCGCACTCCACGCGGACCCGCCCCCCCTCGGGCGTGTGGGCGAGGGCGTTGGCCAGCAGGTTCGACAGGACCTGGCGCACGCGCACGGGGTCCACCAACGCGGGCGCAAGACCCGCCGCGCAGTCGGTGGCCAGGGCCACCCGCCGCTCGTCCGCGGCGGCCCGGAAGGCGGCCACCGCGTCCTCCACCAGGCCGGCCGGGTCCACCGCTTCCCGGTGCAGCTCCAGCGTGCGCGTCTCGGCCAGGGCCAGCGTACGCACGTCTTCGGCCAGCTTCGACAGGACCTGGGCCTCCTCCAGCACCGCGCCCAGGCGGGCGTCGTCCCGCGCGTAGAGGCCGTCCAGCATGCCCTCGACGTTGCCCTGCAGGATGGCCAGGGGCGTGCGCAGCTCGTGGGCCACGTCGGCCAGCAGGTGGCGGCGCTCCCTCTCGTGGGCGCCCAGGCGGGCCGCCATCTCGTTGAAGGCCCGGGCCACCCGCCGCAGCTCCGGGAGGCCACGCTCGGCCACGCGCACGCCGTAATCGCCCTCGGCCAGGCGGCCGATGCCCTCCATGAGCTCCGCCGCCGGGGAGGCCGCCCCCCGCATCGCGTCGCGGGCGAACGCGGCCGCGCCGCAGAGGAACGCGAAGAGGATGGCGGCCGCGGTGGCGATCCAGATCGCGCGTGGGAAGGGCACCACCCCCAGCACCACCCCGGCCAGCGAGAGGGCCAGCGAGAGGGCCAGCGTCATCACCACGGAGAAGGTGAACATGAGCACGGCCACCCGCCGGACGAAGCGCCCGCGCACGCGGCGCCAGCGCAGGCGCGCGTCCCCCGTGGGAGGCCAGGGCTCTCCCGCCGGCCACCAGGGCGGGCCGTGCCGGTGCGCCCTCACGGCTCGGCCAGCTTGTAGCCGACGCCGTAGACGGTCAGCAGGTAGCGCGGCCGGCGCGGGTCGGGCTCCAGCTTGTGGCGGATGTTCTTGACGTGGGCGTCGATGGCCCGCTCGTAGGACTCGAAGGCCACGCCGTGCACGGCGTCGAGGAGCTGGGCCCGGGTGAAGACGCGCCCGGGGGCGCGGGCGAAGGTGGACAGGAGCTGGAACTCGGTGGCCGTGAGGTCCAGCTCCCGCCCGCCCGCCGTGACCCGCATGCGCGGGCCGTCCACCACCAGGTCGCCCACGCGCACGATCCCGTCCCGCGGCGCGGCGGCCGCGGTCCGGCGGAGGATGGTGCGCACCCGGGCCACCAGCTCCTTGGGGCTGAACGGCTTGGTCATGTAGTCGTCGGCGCCCAGCTCCAGCCCCACCAGCTTGTCCGTCTCCTCGCTGCGGGCGGTCAGCATCACGATGGGCACGGCCGAGCCCTGGCGCAGGATGCGGGCCACGTCCAGGCCGTCGACGTCGGGCAGCCGCAGGTCGAGCACCACCAGGTCCGGCTTCTCCTGCTGCACCGCCCGCAGGCCCGACCGGCCGTCCTGCGCGGTGACCACGCGCATGCCCGCGTGCTCGAGGTAGTCGCGCGCCACCTGCGCGATCTTGGGCTCGTCCTCGATCACCAGGATGGTGGTCATTCAGACCCGCACGTCGCCCTGGCCCTCGTGCGCCCGCCGGTGCCATTCCTCGAAGGAGGGCGGAACGCCGCCCCGCCAGCGCCCGTAGCCGCCGCAGCGGCCGGCCCAGAACAGCCTCCGCAGCAGGCCGAAGGTGAGGAAGAAGAACAGCAGCGGGAAGAAGAACCCGAACGGCGCGAAGACCCAGTGCGGATGCCCGTAGTACCCGTGGTATCCGTAAGGATACGCCGGCGCTCCGGCCGCCGGCGGGGCGGCGGCGAGCCGTCCCGCCTCCACCACCCCCTGCTCGACCCCGGCCCGGTAGGCCACCGTCCCGATGACCACGGCCGCCAGCACCGCGAACAACGCCACCGCGACCGCCAAAAGTGCTCGTCGATTCATGATCGTCTCCTCCAGTCTCGACCCGAATCTGGGGCCCGATCGTGAAGAAGGTGTGAACGCGGAGCGCATTTCCTGGGAAATGCCCGGCCGGCGCGGGAATGGCGGTCCCGGCCGCCACCGGCGCGGCTTCCATTCGATAATGGGCCCACGGAGCGAAAGGGCAATGGAGGGGCCGTGCGCAGGATCGTAGCCTACGCCTGGGCGGTGGCCGCGGTGGCCGCGGCCGTGCTCCTGCGTTGGGTGCTCGACCCCCTGATGGGCGAGACCCTGCCGCTGGTCACGCTGTTCGGGGCCGTGGCGGCGGCGGTCTGGGTGGGCGGCCACCGCCCGGCCATCGTGGCGGCCGCGCTGGGCTACCTGGCCTGCGACTACCTCTTCATCCCGCCCCGCGGGCAGCTCGGCCTGGACGACGTGGGCAAGGTGGTGGGCGCGGTGGCCTACTTCCTGACCTGCGCCCTCATCATCGGTTTCGGCCAGGCCATGCGCGCGGCCCAGCGCCGGGCCGCGGCGCGGGGCGAGCTGATGCGGGTCACCCTGGGCAGCATCGGGGACGCCGTGATCGCGACCGACGTCCAGGCCCGCGTCACCTACCTGAACGCTGTCGCCGAGGCGCTGACCGGCTGGACGTCGGCCCAGGCCGCGGGCCAGCCGCTGGACGCCGTCTTCCGGATCGTGAACGAGCAGACGCGCGAGCCGGTCGCGAACCCGGCCACCCGGGCCCTGCGTGAGGGGGTGGTGGTGGGGCTGGCCAACCACACGCTGCTGCTGCAGAAGGACGGGGGCGAGTGCCCGATCGACGACAGCGCGGCGCCCATCAGCGACGAAGAGGGCCACATCTCCGGGTGCGTGCTCATCTTCCGCGACGTCACCGCGCAGCGCCGGCTGGATCACGAGCGGGCGGGCCAGCTCCTGACCGCGCGCCGCCTGGCCTCGATCGTGGAGACCTCGGACGACGCCATCATCGCCAAATCGCTGGACGGCGTGATCCAGAGCTGGAACGCGGCCGCCGAGCGGCTGTTCGGCCATACCGCCGCCCAGGCCGTGGGCCGGCACATCTCGCTGGTCATCCCTCCGGAACGCATCGCCGAGGAGGACCACATCGTGGCCAACCTCAAGGCCGGGCGGCGCATCGACCACTTCGAGACCGAGCGCCTGCGGTCGGACGGCACGCTCATCCGGGTCTCCCTCACCATCTCTCCCATCAAGGACGCCGCCGGCACCGTGGTCGGTGCCTCCAAGATCGTGCGCGACGTCACCCGTCAGCGGGAGGCCGAGGAGCGGGCGCTCCGGCTGGCCGCGGAGGCGGCCGCGGCCGACGCCAAGTTCCGCGCCTTCTTCGACCAGGGCGCGCTCTTCGCCGGGATCATGGACGTGGACGGCACCCTCCTGGAGGCCAACCGCCTGTCGTTGGAGGGCTGTGGCTACACGCGGGAGCAGGCCGTCGGCAAGCCGTTCTGGGAAGGCCCGTGGTGGACGCCCTCGCCGGCGCTGGTGGAGCAGATCAAGGCCGGCTCGGCCCAGGCCGCCGCCGGAGAGGCCTTCCACGCCGAGATGCCGTACTACGTGGCCGACGGCAGCGAGCGCAGCGCCGACGTCACCATCCTCCCCATCCACGACGAGTCGGGCCGGGTGTTGTTCCTGGCCCCCACCGGGGACGACATCACCGAGCGCAAGCGGCTGGAGGACAACCTGCGCCGCCTGGCCGCCGACCTGTCCGAGGCCTCCCGCCGCAAGGACGAGTTCCTGGCCATGCTGGCCCACGAGCTGCGCAACCCGCTGGCCCCGCTCAGCAACGCCGTGCAGGTCCTGCGCCGGGCGGGCAGCGACGGGCAGCCGGCGCAGGCCGCCTCCGAGATGCTGGAGCGGCAGGTCCGCCAGATGACGCGCCTGGTGGACGACCTGCTCGACCTGAGCCGCGTGACCCAGGGCAAGATCGACCTGCGCCGGGAGCGCGTCGAGCTCGGCCCCATCCTCGAGCAGTCCGTGCAGGCCGCCCGCCCGCTCTACCAGAGCCGGGGCCACGAGCTGACGGTGGCCGCGCCGGCCCGCCCGATCCACCTCGACGCCGATCCCGCGCGCCTGGCCCAGGTGGTGGGCAACCTCCTCAACAACGCGGCCAAGTTCACCGACCGGGGCGGCCACGTGTGGCTGACGGTGGAGCGCGACGGGGACCGGGCCGCCATCCGGGTGAAGGACACCGGCATCGGCATCACCGCCGAGCAGCGCCCGCGCATCTTCGAGATGTTCATGCAGGCGGACACGTCGCTGGAGCGCTCGCACGACGGCCTGGGCATCGGCCTCACCCTGGTCAAGAAGCTGGTCGAGATGCACGGCGGGACGGTCGACGTGTCCAGCGACGGGCCCGGCCGGGGCAGCGAGTTCGTGGTGCACCTGCCGGCCGTGGAGGAGACGAGCGAGGCCCCGCCCCCGGCGCGGCCCGCTCCGCCCCCGCCCGGGCCGGGCCGCCGCATCCTGATCGTGGACGACAACAGGGACGGCGCCGAGTCGCTGGCCCTGCTGCTGCAGCTGGGCGGCCACGAGACGCATACCGCCCACGACGGGCCGGAGGCGGTGGCCGCCGCCGAGCGCCTGCGCCCCGACGCCGTGCTGCTCGACATCGGCCTGCCCGGCCTCAACGGCTACGAGGTCTGCCGCCGCATCCGCGGAACGCCGTGGGGCAGGGACCTGATGGTGGTGGCCGTGACCGGCTGGGGCCAGGAGGTCGACCGCCAGCGCTCGCGCGAGGCCGGCTTCGACACGCACATCGTCAAGCCCGTCGACGCCGACGCGCTCATGCGGCTGCTGACCTCGCTCAGATCGGGTGGTGGCGCGGAGTCTGCCGGACGGTGATCCAGCGCAGGGCTCAAGGGGAGACCAGCACGTCGACGTTCATGGCATTTTCGGCGGCGCGAACACCCTGGTAGACCTCCATGCACGTGAACGGCGGGTACGCGATGGACGACGAGTGGATGCCATACGCCCGGCCACGCTTGTAGATCGGTCCTCCACTGTCGCCCGGGAGCGCCGCGCACATGTCGAGCTCGCCCAGGTTGAGTAGCAGGTAGCTGTTGCCGTCGGGAGCCAGCACCGAATGGTCCGCGCCCAGGCCGCTCACTTCAGCGCAATGTGTGCCCGTCTTCTCACCGGTGCGGCAGAGCACCTGCCCCATCGAGCTCTTCGAGTCCGACTTGATGGGGTAGCTGGGGTTGTAGGTGGTCTGGTCGGATTTCTTGACGACCACCAGCGGCGCCGGGTCGGGGAAGGCCCAGAAACTCGTGGACGGGATCGCGATCACGCCCGCGTCCAGGCCCGGCGCGCCGGAAAACTGCGTCACCGCGTTGCTCCCGATGCCATGCCACACGTTGCCTTCGTCCCTTGCCGACCAGAACGGGCCTCCGAAGATGTTGCAGTGGCCCGCGGTCATGGCGAAACGCTGATCGGGATTCGTGCGGCCCCGTGCCATGAAGGCCGCCGTGCAGGTGCCACTGGAGCCCGCTATCTGGCGGCCGCCCCGCAACGGCGCATCGCAATAGGTGATGTTGCAGGACGTCAGCCTTCCCAGCAGGGAAGGCGCCTGCGTGCGGCGCAGCTCGACCCCGGACAGCGCGGCCACGCGCCGCACCCGAGCCTCTTCGTCAGGGGGCAACCTGACCAGGGCGGTGAGGACGACGCTGTTGACCCGGGTGTCGTAGGCGGTGGCGACGTGGCCGCTGCGAATCAGATCGAGGACCTGCTGCCGGACCCGCGCCTGGAGCGCGACGATCTCGTCCTCGCTGAAGCGCACGGAGACGAGGTCCGAGTCGGCGTCGACCCCGTACTGCTGCAGCAGACGCTGGATCTCGGGGAGCTGCTCCCGCCCCGCGTCGGTCAGCCCGACCTTCAAGCGTCCGCGGTCCGCCGCGTCGTACCAGATGCCGGCGAACTCTCCGCCCAACAGGCGCGTGAGGTCGTCTTCGATCCCCGCCGCGGCGTCTTGAATGGCGAGCCGCTCACGGGCCTGGTCCAGATCCAGATGGTGTCGCTCGGCATAATACGCCGCCGCAATCTGCTGCAGGTCGGGATCCTCCTCCTGCGCCCGGGCCCGGGCCGCCGCCATCGCCACCATCGCCACCGCCGACGCCACCAGCACAAGCAATGCACGCACGCGCATCATCATGAACGCACCTCGAACCGGTTGATCCACGTCGCAAGAGGCAACGTGTCCCCGCCGATGGAGAGCTTCAGGACGCCGTGGTGTTACCGCTCAGAACGGGTAGTGGCGCGGAGCCTGCTGGACGGTGATCCAGCGCAGGTCGGTGAACTCGTCGATGGCGGCCTTGCCGCCGAACCGCCCGTAGCCGGAGGCCTTCACCCCGCCGAAGGGCATCTGGCCCTCGTCCTGCACGGTGGGCCCGTTGACGTGGCAGATGCCGGACTCGATCCGCTGGGCCACGGCCAGCGCCCGCCCCACGTCGCCGCCGAACACCGCGGCCGAGAGGCCGTATTCGGTGTCGTTGGCGGAGCGGACCGCCTCCTCCACGCCGTCGGTGCGGATCACCGCCACCACGGGGCCGAACGACTCCTCGCTGTAGAGGCGCATGCCCGGCTTGACCCCGTCCACGACCGTGGGCGGCATCAGCGTGCTGGTGGCCTTGCCCCCGATGACGATGCGGGCCCCCTTGGCCACGGCGTCGTCGAGCATGGCGTTGACCCGCTCCACGGTCGACTGGTCGACCACGCTGCCCAGCGGGAACTGACCCTTCGCCGGGTCGCCCACCTTCAGCGTCTCGGTCTTGGCCCGCAGCCGGGAGACGAAGCCGTCGCCCACCTTCTGGTCCACCACGATGCGCTCGGTCGACATGCAGATCTGGCCCTGGTGCATGAAGGCGCCGAAGGCGGCCGCGGCCACGGCCGCGTCGAGGTCCGCGTCGTCCAGCACCACCAGCGGCGCCTTGCCGCCCAGCTCCAGCAGCACGGGCTTGAGGTGGCGCCCGCACAGCTCCGCCACGCTGCGGCCCACGCGCGTGGAGCCGGTGAAGTTGACCCGCCGCACCGCGGGATGGGCCACGGCCGCCTCCACCACCGCCGGCGCGGCCGCGCCCTCGTGCGTGATCACGTTGACCACGCCGGGGGGCAGTCCCGCCTCCTTGCAGACCTCGCCGATCAGGGCGTGGGTGGCCGGACAGACCTCGGAGGCCTTGAGGACCACCGTGTTGCCGCAGGCCAGCGGCGTGGCGATGGCGCGCACGCCCAGGATGACGGGCGCGTTCCAGGGAGCGATGCCGAGCACTACGCCGGCCGGCTTGCGTACGGCCATGGAGAAGGCTCCGTGGTCGGAGGGGATCACCTCGCCCGCCACCTGCGTGGTCAGGGCGGCCGCCTCCTCGAGCAGCGAGGCCGCGAAGGCCACGTTGAAGTGGCCCCAGCCCAGGGTGGCCCCGGTCTCGGCGCTGGCCCGCTCGGCGAAGTCGCCGGTCCGCGCCTGCAGCCGGGCCGCGGCGGCCTGCAGGAGCTTGCGCCGCGCGCCGGGTCCGAGGGCGGCCCAGGAGGGGAACGCCCGGGCCGCCGACTCCACCGCCGCCACCGCGTCCTCCGGGCCCGCCGCGGCCGCCCGCGTGGCTACCTGGCCCGAGAGGGGGTTGCGGCGCTCGAAGGTCGCCCCGCTGCGCGCGCCCACGTTTTCGCCCCCGATCAACAGGCTGACCTCGATCATGGATTCCTCCTCTCGCCCCGCGCCACGGAGTAGAAGTCGTACCAGTCCGACTCCTTGCCCTCGAACCGGCGCTCGATCTTCACGTCCACCAGGTACGGCCGGCCCTCCCGCATCGCCTGCCGGCAGCGGGCCAGGGACGCGGCCAGCGCGCCCGGGGCCGTCACCCGCTCGGCCTCCACGCCGTAGCCCTCCGCGATCTTGGCGTGGTCGATGTCCGGATGCCCCAGGTTCACGCCGATGTACTTCCCCGTCTGGAACATCCTGCCACGGTACAGGTTCTGGTTCTGGCGGTTGGCCTGGTACTGGCCGTTGTTGAAGACCACCACGCCGATCGGCACCTCGTAGCGGGCGGCCGACCACAGCGCCTGGCAGCCGAAGTTGAAGCTGCCGTCGCCGGTCAGGCACCAGACCTCCTTGTGCGGGTTCCCGATCTTGGTGCCGATGGCCGCCGCCACGCCCCAGCCCAGGACGCCCGAGGTGGTGTAGTGCTGGCGCCGCCGCCGGGCCGGCGGGACGGTGTGGTCGAACGTGAGGTAGCGGCGCGGGTACACGTCGGAGGAGATCAGCTCCGACACCACCTCGGCGTCGGCGGCCAGCACGCGGTCCAGCTCCAGCATCAAGCGCGAGGTGGCGATGGGCGCCTGGTCCCACTCCGCCCGGGCCGTGGCCTCGAAGGTGCGGCGCCGGCCCTCCGTGTACGCGCGCAGGCGCTCGCGGCGGGCGGCGATGGCCGGGCGCGCCAGGTCACGCGCCCGCAGGGCCTTCAGCACCAGGCCGGTGGTGGCCTTGATGCCGGCGATGGCCGCTCCGTCCACGGGATAGTTGCGCCCCACCTCGGACGGCACCAGGCTGGTGTGCAGGATCGTGGCCTCCCGCTTGACCAGCGGCTGCGGCGGCCGGTTGAACGTCTGGAACATGTTCGCGCCCAGGCTCCAGAAGCAGTCGATGCCGGGCATGAGGTCCGGATCGTCCAGCACCTCGCCCACGAAGTGGGGGTGGGTGTTGGGGAACACGCAGGGGATCTTCACGGAGAGCATGACCATGGCGCCCACCGCCTCGGCGATGCCGGCCACCTCTTCGCTGATCTCGTGGCGGATGCACTCGTTGCCCAGGAAGAGCGTGGGCGCCTCGGCCGCCAGCAGGCTGGACACGATCCGCTCCACGTGGCCTTCGGGAGGCGGCACGTCGCTGGCCACCCGCGAGCGGGCGCGGGGCAGGATCTCGGTCGTGGCCAGGCGCTGCTCGAAGAGGTCCTTGGAGACCGTGACGAAGGTCGGGCCGCCGGGCGGCGCCTCGGCCAGCAGGAAGGCGCGGCGCAGGACCTCGGTGAACGTGCCCGCGTGCATCACGTCCCACGTCCAGCGCGCGTACTCCTGGGGCAGCGTGTTCAGGTTGGGCGACTCGAGGAAGCCGCCCTGGCCGCGGAAGTTCGTGGACTGCCGGCCGGCCATCACCACCACGGGGATGCGGTCCAGGAAGCTGCCCGCCATCTGCCCCAGGGCGTAGGCCACGCCGGCGATCGAGTGGAGCTGCACGATGGAGGTGTCGCCCGTCGAGCGCGAGTAGCCGTCGGCCATGGCCATGGCCGCGTTTTCGTGCAGGCACGTGATGTAGCGCAGGCCGGGGCGGTCCACGAGCGCGTCGAGGAGCCCGGTCTCCTCGGAGCCGGCCAGTCCGAACAGGTAGGGCACGCGCCAGTCGAGCAGGAGCTCGGCGATGGCCTCGCCCCCCGTGACGTCGGTGAGGGTGCGGCCGGGTGGGGGCGGCGCGTGTCCGCCCGGCGCCTCCGCCCCAAGGCTGTCGGCGATCGCGCGTGCGCCGGCCAGGGACACGCCGGCCCCGGTGAGGCGGGACAGGAACTGGCGCCGGTCGATCCTGCCGTCGAGGAGCGCCCTGGCCAGCGAAAACATGGCGGCCCGCCTACAGCTCTCCCCGCCCCATGGACTCCTTGATGTGGCCGGCCTGCCGGAGGGCCAGGGCCACGATGGTCAGCGTTGGATTGCTGGACCCGCTCGAGCTGAACAGGCTGCCGTCGGACACGAACAGGTTGGGCACGTCGAAGGTCCGTCCCCAGGCGTCGCACACGCCGTCCTCGGCGCGCCGCGCCATGCGGCAGGTGCCCATGTTGTGGGTGGCCGGCGGGGGCGGGCCGTAGAACACGTCCCGGCTGCCCAGCGCGGTGTAGACCTCGCGGGCCCGGGCCTGGGCGAAGGTCCGCATGGCCCGCGAGTTGGGGTGGTCGACGTAGTGGACGACGGGCACCGGCATGCCGTACTGGTCCTTCTCGGTCGCGTGCAGGGTGACGCGGTTGGTGGGCTGCGCGGGATCTTCGCCCATCACCAGCAGCGCGGCGAAGTGATCGTACTTCCGGACCTGGGCCGCGTATTCGGGGCCCCACGCTCCCGGGCGGGCCAGCCGCACCAGGCTGGCCGGGTCGAACGCCACCTGCTCGAAGGCGAAGCCGCCGGCGAAGCCGCGGGCCGGGTCACCAGCCACGAAATCGTACACCTTGCCGCTGTTCTGGGTGCCCCGGTGGAAGTGCACCGGCCGGGGCATGATGGCGGTGACGATCGAGAACACGTGTTTCATGTAGTGGCGGCCCACGTGCCCCGAGCGGTTGGCCAGCCCCTGCGGGAAGCGGCCCGAGTGGGAGTTCAGGAGGATGCGCGGCGTGTCGATGGCGTTGGCGGCCACGCACACCGCGCGCGCCCTCTGCCGCTGCCGCGTGCCCTGCGCGTCGACGTACACGACCTCCGAGGCGCGCCCGGCGGCGTCCGTCTCCACGCGCAGGACGAACGAGCGCGGCCGCAGCTCGAAGTGCTCCGTCTCCTGGGCCTGCGCGAGGGGCGTGTTGGCCGCGGTCCACTTGGCCTGCACGGCGCAGCCGCTGACGCAGAAGCCGAGCTGCAGGCAGGCCGAGCGGCCGCCCTGGAGCACGGAGTTGATGGCCATGTTGCCGACCTCGATCCGCTTGAGGCCGGCCTTGCGCCCCCCCGCCTGCAGGACGCGAAAGTTGTTGTTGCCGGGCAGCTTCGGCCAGCCGTTGGTGCCCGAGACGCCCATGGCCCGCTCGGCCAGGGCGTAGAAGCGCCGCAGCTCCGCGTAGGGCAGCGGCCAGTCGATCACGCTGCACTCGGGGAGGGAGGAGAAGTACCGGCGGGGCGTGACCTCGGCCTCGGGGATGCGCGGCGTGGAGCCGGTCCAGTGCAGCGTGGTACCGCCCACGTTCTTGCCGCTCCAGACCGGGAAGTCCGCGGGCAGGTCGCCGGAGCCGATGCGCCGGTCGAACCAGGTCAGCCGGCCGAACATGCGATGGGCGTCCGTCTCGATCCGCTCCACCGGCCCGCCGGCCTCCAGGCAGACCACGTTGATGCCCGCGCTGGCCAGCTCCCGCGACACGGTTCCCCCGCCGGCTCCGGAGCCGATGACGACGACCACTCCGTCGTCCTGCCGGTCGAAAACCCTCGCCATGGCGGTCAGAGCCAGTCGATGTCGTCGAAGCCGCGCTGGAGGTAGCCGCCCCTCTCGAAGGAGGAGCCCTCGTAGCCGATGTGCGCCCACACGCGCTCGTCGTTGTAGAGGTGGTCGATGGCGGCCTGGTAGAGCCACTTGAAGAAGGGACCGGCCTCGATCTCGCGCAGGCGGGCGGCCTGCCGCGGCTCATCGAGGGCCAGCCAGGAGCCGGCCCGCCCGCCATCGAGCTTCTCCACGCCCTGGGCCACGAGCGCCTGCAGGTCGGCCCGGCCGGCGGCGAGCAGCGCCACGCCGGCCGCCGCGCGCTCGTAGGGCTCGTCCCCCAGCTCGGGGTGCGGGAACATCAGGTAGGTGATGCGCTTCAGGCAGGCGCGCTGGCCCTGGCTGGGCGCGCCCGGGTCGGCCCGGCGGCAGCCGCCGAGCCCGGCCGGGGCCACCGACAGGAAGAGCGGCACCCTGACCAGCAGGTCGATGAAGGCCCGCCGCTCCCACGGGCGTTTCATGCCGTCAGAAGCCGATGCGGGCCTGAAGTCCGAACTGCCGCTGGCCCTCGTTGGGCACGCAGTAGTAGGCGCCCACCAGGACGTGCAGGTCCTGCTTCTCCAGGCAGAACTGCTCCGCGGTCAGGTTCTCGAGGTAGGCGCTGAGCTGGTAGCGGTGGGCGGGGCCCAGGTGGAGGTCGGCGCGCAGGTTGGCCACGAAGCGGGCCTCGTATTCGTCGATGGGGTGCGAGGGCTTGTACTTGGCCTTCGACGTCCCCTGGTAGCGGCCGTCGGCCTGCAAGGTGAGCCGCTTGCCGCCCAGCGTCACGTCCTTGGCGATGGCCATGTTGGCGGAGACGCCCGGCACCAGGGCCAGGGCGTGTCCCAGCTGGTACTCGCCCTCACCCTTGTCGAAGTCGAGGCCGGTGGCGTCGGTGATCTCCGAGTGCAGGAGGCCCAGCGAGGCCGTGATCAGCCAGGTGTTGTCGGGGGACACCTTCAGCTCCACCTCGCCGCCGAAGATCTCGGATGCCGGCAGGTTGCTGAACACCGGCCCGGTGGCGCCGACGTTGAACACCTGCTGGTCCTTCCAATGGTAGTAGAAGCCGGCGGCGTTGAGCTGCATCTTGCGGTTCAAGAGCTGCGACTTGATCCCCAGCTCGCCGGCGTCCACGAACTCCTCCTTGATGGGGCTCTGGGGGAAGGGAGTGGCCGCCGTGTGCAGGAACTCCACGTCATAGCGCCCCGACTTGAACCCGTGCGAATAGCTGCCGTAGACCATGGCCGACGGGCCCAGGTGCAGCTGCAGGCCGGCCTTGCCGCCCAGCTCCGAGGCCGAGATGTCGGCCCGGACGCCCGACCGGCTGGTGTCGTTTTCGGCGCAGCCCGTGAAGAAGAAGGGATTCGGGCAGGGCCCCAGATTCGCGGCCAGCGAGCGGACCAGGTTGTTGTCGTAGTAGGTGTCCTGCGCCCGGCCGGTGATATCGATGCTGCCCCCGTAGTACGAGGGGTTCTTCTTCTCGTCCTGGGTGAAGCGCAGTCCGCCAGTGAAGGACAGGGTGTCGGTGAGCCCGACGTCCACCTGGCCGTAGGCGGCGTAGCTGCGGTCCTCGAGCTCCGCGATGCTGAAGCCCATGGTGTCCACGAAGGCCTCGTCGTTCTGGCTCAGGAAGCGGAAGAGCAGCACGCCGTTGTCCCCGAAGCGGATGTTCTGCCCCTGGGTCGAGTTCTCGTTGAAGAAGTAGAGCCCGGTCACCCAGCGGAAGCGCTTGGACGGCCCGGCCGAGGCCAGGCGCAGCTCCTGGCTGAACTGCTTGTAGGTGGTGTCGAAGTTGATGACCAGGGCCTCCTGGTTGAGGCCGTTGCCGTTCGGACCGGAGGTGAGGCCCGAGACGCCGTTGTCCTCCTCGTATTTGCCCTTGGTCACGTCGTAGGAGGTGATGGAGGTGAGCTTGCTGCCGCCGAAGTCGTGGTCGACCTTCACGTAGCCGCCGGTGACGTCGATCTTTCCGATCCGCGAGCCCCCGGTCCGCACGTCCGACCAGTTGGTCGTGGACACCGCCTGGTTCTGGGAGGTGACGAAGGGCACCGCCTGGTCGAAGGGGATGTCGCTGGCCCCCAGGTTCCCGAAGATCGTCTGCTCGTCGAGGAAATCCAGGCCCGGCGGAGTGGCCGTGGACAGGGTGCCGAAGGCCTTCTGCGGCTGGGCCTCGCTGTCGTCGCGGGCCAGATGGAAGCTCCCGTTGACGATGGTGGACGTCGAGGGGATCCAGCTCAGGCCCGCGCGCACCGAGACCCGCTGGGAGTCTCCGTAGCTGCTGTCGGGCAGGGTGATGTTGTTCCAGCGGCCGTTCCGGTTGCGGAACTTGCCGGCCACGCGGGCGGCCACGGTCGACCCGAGGTGCAGCGTCGAGGCGCCCTCCAGGTCGACCAGGTCGTGGCTGCCGTAGGTCGCGGAGGCGTAGCCGTCGGCCCCTCCGCCCAGGCCGGGCTGGCGCGTGATGTAGTTGACGGCGCCGCCGGTGGTGTTGCGGCCGAACAGCGTGTTCTGCGGCCCGCGCAGCACCTCCACGCGCTCCATGTCGAAGAGGCCCAGCGTGCTGGTGTAGGACGAGTTCATGGTCACGTCGTCCATGTACGTGCCCACGGACGAGGGGGCGTTGCCGAAGAACTCGTTGGTGCCCACGCCCCGGATCATGATGTGCTGGCTGAGCGCGTTCTGGACCACCACGTTCAGGTTGGGCGCCAGCTTGACCACCTCGGTCAGCGTCTGCACCTGGAAGCGCTCCAGCTGGGCGGCGGTGAAGGCCTGCATGGTCACCGGGACGTCCTGCACGGACTCCTCGCGCTTCTGGGCCGTGACCGTGATCTCTTCCAGCAGCGTGACCGGCTTGTCCTTCTCGGCCTTTTCGTCCTTGGCCGGCGTGGCCGCCGGGCCGGGGGCCTTCGGGTCCTGCGGCTCCTTCGTCTCCTGCGCGGCGGCTGCCCCGGCCCCTCCCAGGAACAGCACCAGGGCCAGACTCCAAAGCGTCGCTCGGTCGAGCCTCATGTTCCCTCCCGAAGGATGGCCAGTGAGGCGGATGCTAGGCAGGAGGGCCGAGCGATGTCAACCCGAATATCGCACGAGCTGCGCGGTAATCGCACATACCGTGTGGGATACTCCCGGCACCGTCATGCCCAAGAAAGGGCGCCCGGCCGCCGCGCGGACCAAGGCCGATCCCGACTACATGCTCTCGCTGGCCCGCGGGCTGGCCGTGATCCGTGCCTTCGGCCAGGGCTCGGAGGAGCTCTCCACCGCCGACGTGGCACGGATCAGCGGCGTCTCCAGGGCGGCGGCCCGGCGGTGCCTGCACACGCTCACCTTGCTCGGCTACGTGAGGGGCGCCGAGGGGCAGTTCCGCCTGGCTCCCCGCGTGCTGGCCCTGGGCCACGCCTACCTGGGCTCGGACGCGGTGCCCCGTGCGGCGCAGCCCGTGCTCGAGCGCGTGGCCGACCGCCTGCACGAGTCCTGCTCGGTGAGCGTGCTCGACGGCGACGAGATCGTGTACGTGGCCCGCGCCTCCACGCGCCGCATCCTCACCATCGGGCTCTCGGTGGGCAGCCGGCTGCCCGTCTACTGCACGTCGATGGGCCGCATCCTGCTGGCCTTCGCCAGCGACGCCGAGCGCTCGGTCTACCTCTCGCGCGTGCGGCCCGTGCGCCACACGCCCCACACGATCGCGGACCGCGAGGGCCTGCGGGCCGAGCTGGAGCGCGTGCGCGCGGACGGGTACGCCATCGTGGACCAGGAGCTGGAGATCGGCCTGCGCTCCCTGGCCGTGCCCGTGCGCCGGCCCGACCAGTCCGTGCTGGCGGCCATGAACGTGGGCGTGCAGGCGACACGCGTCGACCGGGCCACCATGGTGCGCGAGTACCTGCCCGTGCTGCGGGCGGCGGCCGAGGAGATCGGCTTCGCCATCGGGCACCTGCGCTGAGCGTGCGAATACCGCACTACTGTGCGGTATTCGCCTGACGGCTCAGGGCTGGGTCGCGGACCACGCCGACACGTCGCCCGACTCGAAGCCGTCGGAGAAGACGCCGTCGGACGGGGCCTCGGTGACCACCACGACGGAGTTGGCGGGCACGTTGTTGCGCCGGCTGACGGCGCCGGAGGGCCAGAACACCACCTCCACGTCGACGCTGGTGCGCTGGTCCAGGCCGAAGTGGCGCTCGGTCTGGGCCCGTCCGTAGTAGCTGTTCGCGGCCTGGAAGCAGTAGAGCGCCACCTGCTCCGACCAGAGGAGCTGCGGCGTGCCCGGCTCGTACAGGCGGATGCGGGCCCCGGCCGCTCCCCGGTTGCCGGCCCGCCCGACCGGGCGCACGCGGAGCCAGCGGCGGGCCGGGAGGTCGTTGCGGTACACGTCGATGAGGCGGGTGGGGAAGGTCTCGCGGTAGCCGATGATGTCGAGGTCGCCGTCGCCGTCGATGTCGCCGAAGGCCAGCCCGTCGTCCACCGAGCAGGCGCAGTCGTCGTGGATGCCCCAGGCCGTGTTCATGGAGACGAAGTGGCCCCCGCCCGTCCCGCGCAGCACCTTCAGGTAGTACTTCCCGTTCATGATGATGTCGGTCCGGCCGTCGTTGTCGAAGTCCGCCGTCACCGCCGTGCCCCAGGCGGAATAGGTGAGGTTGCCGGCGGGGATGCCCGTGATGGCGTCCGCCACGCGCGTGAACGCTCCCGCCCCGTTGTTCAGGTAGATCACGGGCGGCATCTTCTTGTTCTCGATCCCGATCAGGTCCGTGTCCCCGTCCTGGTCGAGGTCACCGACCCCCTTGATCACGGTCCCGCTGGCCGGGAGCCCCGAGCCGGCGGTGGCATCCACGAAGCTCAGGCTTCCCTGGTTGCGGTAGAACGCCGTCCGGCCGGCCGTGTCGTCGTAGCCGCCGCCCACCAGCGCCAGCAGGTCCACGTCCCCATCGCCGTCCAGGTCCGCGGGCAGGAAGTTGGCGTTGTTGTTGGAGTCGGTGCCCGGGATGGCCAGGGTGGCGCTGGCCTCCGCGAAGCCGCCGCTCCCGTTGCCCAGGTCGACGTGGAGGCCGGGCGGCGCGCCGCGCAGCCAGTCCACCCTCCCGTCGCGGTTCACGTCGAACAGGACCTGGCTGCGCGCGGTGTTCCCGCCCCGCGTGACGGCGGTGGCCACGAAGTTGAGCGCCCCCGGGGTGGAGAGGTTGCGCCACCAGCGCCCGCCGCCGTCTTCGTGGGTCATGGTGAGGTCGGCGCGGCCGTCTTCGTCGCCGTCGTAGTAGAGGTGGATCTCGCTGTCCGGGTACGTGCCCGGGGCCAGGGAGAACACGCCCCCGCCGTTGTTCAGGGTGGCCATGGCCCCGCCGGTGTGGGCGCTCAGGAAGAGGTCGAGGTCCCCGTCGGCGTCGAGGTCCACCAGGTGGATCCCGCTCAGCCACCAGTCGGGGTCCGCCTGGTACTTCTGCTGGATGACGGCTTCGACGCCGGAGGGAACCGTGATCTTGGTGAAGGCGGTGCCCTCCGGACGCTCCCCGGACTGGGCGAGCGCCAGGGCGAGAACAAGGTGCTGCATGGAAGGATCTCCGTGACCGGGAGTATCCCGGTCACGGAGAGGCCAGCGTGTGCGGGCCATCACAACGGCGCTGCGCCTAGGAGGGTCTCGGTCTCGATGCGAGAGACGGCCGTCTCCTCTTGACGGCGCCGCCCGGGCCACCTATAGTTGCACATGACAACTATGCCTTCAGCCACCGCGGCCATCCCGAAGACGCCCGGCCGGAGCCGGCTCGACGCCGACGCCAGGGCGCTGCACGACGCGCTCTGCGAGCTGGTGCGGGTCTACCAGTTCCGCGACCGCGACCGGATCTGCTGCCACGACGTCTCGGTCACCCAGTGCTACGCCATCGAGGC
>Ga0111538_10005066_pt1 | contig 18072 bp, 19 predicted proteins | sample SoiMethybrSBSTD1_FD_79669 | JGI IMG/M metagenome (GOLD analysis project Ga0111538, IMG submission 79669) | Bulk soil microbial communities from a Populus tree surrounding site in Tennessee, USA - Soil MetaG P. TD hybrid SBSTD1 (version 2)... | ecosystem: Environmental > Terrestrial > Soil >...
AGCGTGTTGGCGACGATGTTCCGGTGCGTCAGCATGGCGCCCTTGGGCGCGCCGGTCGTGCCGCCCGTGTAGAGCAGCACGGCCACGTCCTCGTCAGCGGCGCAGGTGGCCGGTGCGCCGGGGTGCTCGTGCTCCATCGTGCGGAACGCCGCCGCGTCCACGAACGGCACGTTCAGCGCCGCGGCCACGGCCTGGGCGACCTTGCCGACGACCCCGATCACGAGCGAGACGCCGGCATCGCCCAGCTGCTGCGTGAGCTCACTCTCGCTGGCCAGCGGGTTGGCCGGGACCACGACGCCGCCGGCGTACCAGGTCGCGTAGTACCCGACGATGAGGGCGGTGCTGTTGGGCAGGCAGAAGCCAACCCGCACCCCGTTCTCGACGCCCATCGCGCGCAGTCCCGACGCCGCCCCTCGGACAGCGGTCCAGAGCGCCTCGTACGTGAGGATCCGGCCCTCCGCGAGCGTCTCGTGATCGACCTCGCGAATGGCGACCCGCTGGGCGAGGGCCGGCAGGTTGCGCTCGAGGAGCCACCAAGCCGGCGCGGAGGGATACGGAAGCGAGCGTTCCAAATGCGTGGGCCACACGCCGTGCCAGGGTCGGGCGGCGTCCAGGGTGTGCGTCGACACGTCAGGCGCGGGTGGCGACGGCGGGCAGCCCGTAGCCGAGATCCATCGCCGCCAGGTTCTGCTCGTGGAAGCGCGGAATCACTTCCAGCATGGCCCGCTTCATGGCCTCGTAGTCGAGCCCGGCCAGACGCGTCAGCGCGCCGAGCATGACCATGTTGGCGAACAGCTCCTTGCCGAAGCGCTCCTTTGAGAGCTGCGTGGCCGGCACCGCCACGTGACGCTCGGGCGCGTCCGCGCGGATCTCGGCGACCATCTCCGGGTCGTACAGGATCCAGCCGCGACACAGCTCGAAGAACTTCTTGTACGCCGGCGCCGAGAACGCCACGAACACGTCGGCGTTCTCCACTACCGGGCTGTCCACGTACTCGGGCGCGATGACGAGCTGGGCACGCACGTAGCCGCCGCGCGTCTCGGTGCCGTGACTCTTCAGCATGGTCACCCGATGCCCCTGCTTGATCGCGCACAGTCCGAGGATCTGGCCCATGCGCACCACGCCCTGGCCGCCGAAGCCGGAGATGAGAATCTCCGTGCGCGTCCTCGTCGCGGTGGCCATCGCCATCAGTGCTTGCCGTGCCCGTCGTCGCGGCCCTTGTCACCCGCGTTCGCCGACTTGGCCGCCGCCTCGGCCGCCTTGGCCGCGACGTCGGCCTGCACACGCTCGTTCATCGCCCGGAGCAGGCTCGTGAACTCCGGCCGGCTGTTGGACGCGTCGTGCTTGATGCCGGTCTCCCACGTGAAGTCGGTCTCGCTGCCATCGGCCTTGCGCCCCTGGGTGTGCTCGTAGATCCACTCGAGGTTCTTGAGCGTGTCGCGCGTGCCGAGGGCATAGGCGCCGAAGTTCTCGTTGCAGGGGAAGCGCACGTGCACGAACGAGAAGCCGTCGTTGGCCAGCGCCTTCTTCACGATCTTCACCGTCTGGTGCCACTGCGTCGCCGTCGTCTCCGCCACGAATGTCGCGCCGGCGGCCTTGACGACGTCGCACGGATCGAAGCCCGGCTCCACCATGCCGTAGGGGCTGGAGTTGGTGACGTACCCCGCCGGCGTGGTCGGCGAGAACTGGCCGCCGGTCGACTCGTAACCCATGTTGTCCTCGCAGATGACCGTCACGCCCAGGTTGCGGCGCGCGGCGTGGATCAGGTGCGAGGTGCCAATGGAAGCGGCATCGCCGTCGCCGACGACAATCAGGTATTTCTTGTGCGGCTGAGCCAGCTTCAGGCCGGTGGCCACGGCCAGCGCGCGTCCGTGGGTGGCGCCGAAGTTGTCGCCCCCCCACGTGGCGAAGGTCTGGCGCCCCACGCAGCCGATGCCGGTGCCGAAGATCACGTCCTCCTGCTTCAGCCCCATCTCGTCGATCGCCTGCAGGAGCCAGTTCTCGATCATGCCGATCCCGCAGCCGTGACAGGCCTTCGTCGGGATCTGGCTCGGACGCAGGTACTTGGCCGCCAGCTTGTTCATCGCTACCTGACCTCCGTCCAGATGTACGGCAGCTCGGGCACTCGCCCGCGCCGCGCCACGCCGTCCAGCCCCGCCACCACCTCGGCGACCGTGTGAAGCTCTGCGCTCTTGCCCATGAAGTGGACCTTGTTCTTGTCGGCCGCTGCCCGCGCCACCTCGCGCACCAGCTGGCCGTCGTAGTTCAGCTCGCAGACGACGTAGTGGCAGTCGCGCTCGAACAGCTCGTCGATGAACGGCCACAGCGTGATGGGACGAATGAACCCGGCCTTGATCCCGCGCTGGCGCGCCTCCAGCACGCCCGTCTTCACGGTGCGCGCGTTGGCGCCGTACGCCACCGCCACCACCTCGGCATCGTCCAGGCCGATCGCCTCGTAGCGCGTCAGCTCCGCACGGTGATGGCGGATCTTGTTCACCAGGCGATAGGTCTGCGCCCACTGCGCCTCCATGTCCTCGATGTCGTAGCCCTCTTCGGTGTGCGTGTAGGCCGAGACACACACGCCGGTGCCGTGACCAATCACGTTGGGCGGCACGTCGAGGTCGGCGCTGTTGAGCGGGTAGAACGGCATCATGAGGTTGTGCTTGCGCGGCACCACGAAGTCGAGCGCGCCGTAGTCGGCCGGGATGAACAGGTCCTCCCACATGTCCGAGACGACCTGGTCGGTGAGGATCGTCACCGGCGTGCGGAACCGCTCGGCCAGGTTGAAGGCGTCGATCGTCAGCCAGAATGCCTCCTGGACCGAGGAGGGTGAGAGCACGATCGTCTCGAAGTTGCCGCCGTGGGTGCAGTAGCGCGCGACGTAGAACTCCCCCTGCCCTGGCGCCCCGGTGATCCCGCTGATCGGCCCCACCCGCATGGCGTCCACCACGACCAGCGGGATCTCGTTGGTCAGCGACCAGCCGTACGCGTCGTGCATGAGCGTGTAACCGGGCCCCGAGGTAGCCGTCATCGCCTTGAGGCCCCCGAGGCTGGCGCCCGCGCAGGTGTGCATGCCGGCCAGCTCGTCCTCGCACTGCATGTAGTAGCCGCCGACCTGCGGCAGTCGCTTGGACATGTATTCGGCGATGTCGGTGGCCGGCGTGATGGGATAGCCGGCGAAGACCCGACACCCGGCGGCGATGGCGCCCTCGGTGAGCGCGTAGGTGCCCGCCTCGAGCAGGCGGCGTCCGTCGGGACAGCGACGCTGCCAGTCGGTCCAGGGCGCGACCAGGCCTTCCTGCAGCGGAATGCGAACGACCGTGGCCATCAGTTGTTCCTCGCGTGAGCGTTCGCTGTGAGCGTGGCGTCAGGCTTGAGCGCGACGTCGGCCTTGAGCGTGACGCCGGGCTTGAGCGCGACGTCGATGCAGAAGTCCGGACAGATCTGGTAGCAGAGGTTGCACCCCACGCAGTTCTCCTCGTGCGCCACATACATGGGGAACCACCCGATGCGGTTGGCCGCCGTGCGGTACGCGAAGACGTCGGTCGGGCAGACGTTCAGGCAGAACCCGCACGCCTTGCACATGTCCTCGCCGATGACGACGTCCCACTTCCCCGCCGGCCCCTTCGGCGCCTTCTTCTCAGCCTTGAACAGCGCCATCCTGGGCCCCCTGCGTCATCGTCTTCAGCACGATCTCCTTGGCGCTAGCGATGTGCTGCCGCGCCAGCCGTTCCGCCTCGACCGCATCCCGAGTGAGAATGGTCTCGTAGATCGCGCGGTGCTCGCGCCAGGCCTGCTCCAGCCGATGCTCGGTGCGCAGCAGCAGCGGATGGAAGTGGCGGATCGACAGCCGCACGATCGAGGACAGCCGCGTCAGGTGACGGTTGCCGGCCGTGCGAAGGATCTCCTCGTGGAAGGCCACGTGCGCCGGAAACCACGGCCCCGCGTCATCACGCTCCACGCACCGCGCCTGCCTGGCCAGCGCCTGTTCCAGACGGGTGAAGGTGGCGCCGTCGGCGCGCCCGGCGGCCAGCCGCGCCGCCAGCCCGTCGAGCATCTCCCGCAGGTCGTACAGCTCCACCGCCTCGTCGAGCTCGAGCAGCTTGACCCGGACTCCGCCGCCGGGGAGAAGGTCGACGAGCCCCTCCTGCTGCAGGCGCACCAGCGCCTCGCGGATGGGCGTCCGGCTGATCGCGAGCTGGTGGGCGAGGTCGGTCTGGCGCAGGCGGGCGCCGGGAAGGAAACGGCCGTCGAGAATAGCCTTTCGCAGCGTCTCGGCGGCGCCGTCAACCAGGCGCCGTCGCTTCAGCGGTGTCACGGCCCGGGTCATCGGTTCCTCCCGTCACCTGGGTCCTGGATTTTGTATCCAGGATCCGCGAGGCTTGCCGGAGGATACCACGGCGGAGTTGCCTTAGAAGCCGGTGCAGTTGTGAGTGTCGCCCCCGCCGTTACCCGTGAAGGCCGCGCTCGCCGGGATCGCCACGCTCGTCTCAGTACCGTTGGTGCAGTCGATCGGGAGACCACCATTGTTGCGGATCGTGCTGGGCGCGTCGTATCGAGGCTCGCGAAGCCGTTGCCCATGAAGAGCGAGCCCTGCCGGACGAACACGCCGCTCTCGGGATGATTCTCGATGACGTTCTGGCCGATGAAGTTCGCGAAGCCCTGGGTCACGAACACGCCGAACCGCGAGGCGAGGATGTTGGCCACACCATTGCCGCTGATCGTGTTACCGCCGATGACGGCGGTCGCCCCTGAGCTGAGGAGGCTCGAACGCGCTCAGAGCGATCTCGGTGATCTGACCGACCCGGGAGCTGGTCCCGACCACCGTGAGTACAGATGCGCCCTCTTGGGTGAGCCCCGCCACGTAGGCCCGGCGCGTGTCGGACTGGTCGCGATCCCGGCCACCGGCGTGCTCGTGAGCGTGACCGTCGCCGTGACGGTCACGTTGGTCGGGCTGGCCGTGTTCGTCACCGACACGGCCGTGTCGATCACGGTCAGGGTGTCGTCGAGGCCGTTACCGAGAATAGGAGGCCGGTGGAGGCCTGTCAACTGTTCCTATTTTTTACAAACGTCTCCCCACTTGGTAGATGGTTTCCCCACTGTCGTGTAGGACTAACGTCGGGAGCGCTATGATCCAGACGGCGTACTAGCGTTAATGGGAACGACCACCGTGGTCCCATGGACCGTGATGCGGAGCCTCAGATCGGCCGGGCCCTCCGGATTCATACGCACCGCGGCGCGGTACTGGCCGGGCTGGGCGGCGGGATCGAGCACGACCTCGACCAGCCGCCGGTCCGCCATCCGGCCCTGCAGCCTGACGTCGGCGCCGGTGAAGGCGGCGCCCTGGGAATCTTTCAACGTGACGATGTAGTCGCGGAGCTCTCCGCGCTCGTCCCGCGTCGAGCCCACTCTCACGTTCACATCGCCAAAGGTCGGAGCCGCCGCCGTTGGCCCGGGTGACGGCTGTGCCTCGCGTTCGGATCGGGGCGCCGGCGCCGCCGGCCGGTCGGTCGGCGGGCTGGCGTTCTCGCTCGGAAGCGCCGACGAGCGCGCCGGCAGGGCCGGGCCTGATCGCTCGCTGGGAGATGAGCGCGCAGTCGAGCTTGAAGGCGGTGCAATCGTCGTCGAGGGCGGTGCCGGCTGAGCCGGAGGAGGCACCCGGGGTGCAGGCGGGCGCACCGTTGAAGGGCTCGGTGCGCTCGACGTCGAAGACGGCGCAGTACTGGACGTCGAAGGCGGTGCACTAGACGCCGAGGATGGCGGACTCGACGTCGGAGACGGTGCGCCCGAAGGTTCACTCGGAGCCGAGGGAGATGTCCCGCTCGAGAGAGTGGGAAGTTCAATCGACGGCGGTCCGGTCTCCGCGGGCGGCGACGTCGACGACGTGGGCGCGCTCGGCGGCGGAGGTGCGCTCTGGGTGGTGCTGCTCGGCTCCGAGCCGCGGCGCATCGGCGGTGGTGGTTGGGCCGGGGCGGTGGCGCTGCGGTTCGGAGCCGGCCGGCGCGCGGTCAAGTGCCAGCCGGCGTGCTGACCCCAGGCGAAAACGGTGGCAGCGATGGCATAGACGAATGCGATGATCGCCACCATCGTGGCCACCCGAAGCACGCGGCGGTCGCGCTCACGCTGGCGCCGCATGATCTCGACCAGCGTCCGAGACGTCTCCGCCTCGTCCCGTGGTGGTTCAACTGGTTCTTCCGGCGGTAGCGTTTTCCTCATTGCGACGATCACGCTTCACAGTCCTGGGAGCCGTGTACCGGCTCTCGGACGACCGGATGATAGTGTGAAGACCGGACGGGGCCACGGCCTGCGCCGTGACCCCGCCTAGGGCGCACGATCAGCTCGTACCTACGGCTTGGCCTTGGTCTTGTTGTCGCCGTTGGTGGCCGGCGAGGCGGCCGGAGCGCTCGAGTCGGTACGGCTGGTCATCAGCCGGCCTCGGGTCTCCGCGTCCAGCTGGCCGGACGCGATGATGTTTTCCTTGGACTGGAACTCACGAACGGCGGCGGCGGTACGCGGGCCCATCCGGCCGTCGATGGGACCTGGGTCGAAGCCCTTGTCGCGAAGCGCCTGCTGCGCACCGCGGACGTCGACCGCCATCTCGGCCTTTTCCTTGTCGGGCGTCACCGCGTCCTTGACCGTCTTGCCGACTTCCTTGGTCGTGGACTTGGTCTTGTCCCAGGCGCTGTCCATCTTGCTGCCGGTGGTCTCGCCTGCGCGGACCTTGTCAGCCTTCTGATCGGCATTGGCCCGGGTCTTGTCGGCCTTCTGCTCGAGCGCGTCAGCCTTCTGCTCGCCTTTTTGCTCGATCTTCTGGGCCTTCTGCTCTTTGTCCTGTGTCGTCGTCTGCGCCACTGCGGGGGCGGCCGCCCAGGCAAAACCCAGGGCGAGCGCGCACGCGGCTATGGTCATCTTCATGGGCGTGAGCCCTCCTTGCTATTGAGCTTCGCTATTGAGAGCGTGCAAGAGGGACACCATCGGCCACGCCCAGCCGGTGGTCGAAACCGATCGGCGGGGTGGGAAAAGCGTTGCAAGCTGGGGAGAACTTTACAGAGTGCGGCGCCGCGCGAGTCCGTTCCTACGTCGCGGTCAGCAGCTCCTCGGCGATGCGCTTGACGTCAGCGGCCTCGATCTGGCCCTTGTGCGTCTTCATGAGGTCGCCCATGAGCCGGCCGATCTGCTTGGGATCGGTGATGGCCAGCGCGGTGAGACGCTCGCGCACGAGGCTGCGGAGCGCGTCTTCGTCCAGGCCCTTGGGCAGCCACCGCGCGAGGACGTCGATCTCGAAGCGAAGCTGCTCGGCCTGGGCGCGGCCGCGCTCACCGACCTTGTCATAGTCCGGCAGGGCCTTCTGCAGCGACTTGCGGTACGCACTGATCACGTCCCGGACGGCCGCGTCGTCGATCTGGCCAGAGAAGCCCTTGGCGGTCCGCCGCTCGGTGATCCGGCTCTTGATCATGCGGACGATGTCGGCCATCCGCTGATCCTTGTCCCGGATCGCCTGGGTCAGTGTGTCGTTCAGCGTCTGCTCGAGGCTCATGGTGGCGACGCGTCAGTTGATGCGCTTGGCGTGACCCTTCCACTCGCGGTCACGCAGCACGAATTTCTGGACCTTGCCGGTCGACGTCTTCGGCAAGTCACCGAACTCGACCGACGCCGGGCACTTGAAGTGCGCGATGTGCTGGCGGCAGAACTCGATGATGTCTCCCTCGGTGGCCGTGCGTCCGGGCTTGAGCGTCACGAACGCCTTTGGCCGCTCGCCCCACTTGTCGTCGGGGACGGCGACCACTGCGCATTCCATCACCGCCGGGTGCTTGGCGACCGTCTGCTCCACCTCGATGGTCGAGATGTTCTCGCCGCCCGAGATGATGATGTCCTTCTTGCGGTCCCGCAGCTCGATGTACCCGTCGGGATGCCACACCGCCAGGTCCCCGGAGTGAAACCAGCCGCCCCGGAACGCCTCGGCGCTGGCCTCGGGCAGCTCGAAGTAGCCCTTCATGACGTTGTTGCCGCGCATGATGACCTCGCCCAGCGTCTCGCCGTCCATCGGGATGTCGTGCATGTGCTCGTCCACGACGCGCACCAGGTCGGCCATGACGTAGCCCTGCCCCTGGCGCGCGGCCTTGCGCGCCATCTCGTCGGCCGGCAGGCCGTCCCATCCCGAGTCCCAGGCGCAGACCGTGTGCGGGCCGTACGTCTCCGTGAGGCCGTACACGTGGACGGGCCGGAAGCCGAGCTCCTTCAGGCGGGCGAGCAGCGTCGGCGAGGGCGGTGCACCCGCGACCGCGCACGTGACCGGCCGTGTGAGCGCGTGAGCCTTGGGATCGTTGACGATGCCGATCTGCACGGTGGGCGCACCGCAGTAGTGCGTGACGCCCTCGCCGTCGATCAGGTCCCAGATCCGGCCCGGCTCCACGCGGCGCAGACACAGGTGCGTGCCGCCCATCGCCGTCACGCCCCACGTGAAGCACCAGCCGTTGCAGTGGAACATCGGCAGCGTCCAGAGATACGTCGACTCGAACGTCATGCCGGTCTCGAGCACCTCGCCGAGCGCGTTGAGATAGGCGCCGCGGTGATGGATCATCACGCCCTTGGGCCGGCCGGTCGTACCGGAGGTGTAGTTGATCGAGATCGTCTCGAACTCGTCCTCGATCCACGGCTCGCACGGCTCGGGCGAGTGCGCGGCCAGGAAGTCCTCGTAGGGATCGCCGGGGGCGCCGGTGTCGTCCACGCGGATCACCGTGACGCCGGGCAGGTCGAGCGGCTTGACGAGCGGTTCGAACTCCTGGTCCACGAAGAGCACGCGCGCGCCCGAGTGCTTCAGGATGTAGCCGATCTCGTCGCGACTGAGCCGGGTATTGACCGGCACCAGCACCAGACCGGCGGCGGGAACGCCGTAGTGCAAGTCGAGCATCGCCGGGATGTTCGGCAGGATCGCGGCCACCCGGTCGAGGTGGCGCAGGCCCAAGGCGCGCAGGCCGGAGGCCAGGCGATTCGCGCGTTCCTCGAACTGGCGGTAGGTGTAGCGCCGTGCCTCGTGCACGATGGCGATCCGCTCGGGAAATACGTACGCGCTGCGCCGCAGGAACGACACCGGCGTGAGCTCGGTGCGGTACGGTTGGGTTTCTTTCGCGACCCTGAGCACTCGCTTGCTGCCGCCCGACGCCATGTCAGTGTCCTCGCCGCGTGGTTATTTGGATTCGCCCGATATTCTACCGCGGGCCCGCGCCGGCTCAGCCCCCGTAGCGCTGCGCGACGGGGACCTTGACCGGCCAGCCCGCGTCGAGCCGGGCAGCCAGGGTCGTGCCGTTGGCGACCGCCGTCCGGGCGGCGGTCCACGTGCCGCCGCCCCGGGCCAGCACCTGCGCTACCGTTTCCCCGGCGTTGGCCAGCCGCAGGCGCAGCCGGCTCTCGACGATGCGCTCGCGGTCGGCCGCGGTGAGCGGCCGGAAGCTGGCCGCCGTCCGCTCGAACGCGGGACCGTAGTGCTCCCAGTCGCTTCGCCGCGTCATGCCGGTCACTCTCAAGATCCGCTTGCGGTGCGCGATCCACGTCAGCGTGACGCGATCGCTCTCGCGCGTGTCGGCGACCAGGCGGGCGGCCGGCAGCCCCGCGATCTGCAGGCGCTGCAGCCGCTTCATCTGAGCGTCCGGCACGCCGTCGGCCTTGGCGCCCGCCACCGGATCCTCACCGGGACCGACCTGGTTCAGCAGCACCGCGGCGTTGCCGTCCGGTGCCACCGCGGCGGCGACCTCGGGCGAGTTGATGGTCTTCCAGCCGGCGGGCATCGTGAGCGCAAGGTCGAGATCCGGCTGCACGAACAGCGAGCCGAGAAAGAGTCCCGTGGCCGGGTCGTCGCCGATCACCAGCCCTTCCAGCCGGCCCACGAAGGCCGTGCGGCTCCCGGCGATCGGCGTGCCCGGCGCGCGAGCCTGCAGGCGGGCGGCCGCCTCGACGCTGGCCACGCGCTCGGGAGTCGCGGGATGCGAGGAGAGGAAGCGCGCCCGGTCGGGGTTCTGGCCCGACAGCGCCTCCTCGCGCTCCAGCGTGCGCAGGAACGCGGCCAGCGCCGTCGGATCGTAACCGGCGCGCGCGATCAGCACGAGGCCGCGCTGATCGGCCTCGCGCTCCTGATCGCGGCTGTACGAGGCCAGGGCCACGGTCGAGGCCGCCCGGCCGGTCCCGCTCACCATGCCGCCCAGGGTCGGGCTCACGCTGCCCAGGATGGCCGCCGGCACGCCGAAGATCACGGCGAAGGGCGTGGCGGCGCTGACCCGGCGCGCGGCGTGACGTTCCAGCACGTGCGCCATCTCATGGCCGAGCACGCCGGCCAGCTCGTCCTCGCTGTTGAGCAGCGCCAGCAGCCCGCGTGTGGCGTAGACCCAGCCGCCGGGGAGCGCGAAGGCGTTCGTCTCGGGATCGTCGGCCACGTTGAACCGCCAGGTGATGTCCGGACGCTGCGCCGCCTGCGCCAGTCGGCCCCCCACCTGTCGGACGTAGCCCACCAGCTTCGGATCGCGCACGAGCCCGACCGTCTGCTCGACTTCCTCGGCGGCTTCCTGCCCGAGGCGGCGCTCCTCGCTGGGGGACATGGTGGCGCACCCGCCGGCCAGCGTCGCCATCGTGGCGACCAGCCCGTACGTGTACTGCCGACGCGTCACCAGCGTGGTCATCCGATCTCTTCGATCTCCCCTGCCGTCGAGCCGGACGGACGGCTCAGGCGGCCACGCGATCGGTCTTGGCGGGCTCGAACCGGCCGGTGCGGCCGAGCGCCAGCAGCACCCGCCACGCGCCGCGAGTGGCCAGCAGCCAGTACGTCTGACAGCGGAAGGTGCCCCAGAACTTCGCGAGCAGCGAGGTGCGGGCGATGTTCACCGGCCGTGGGAAGTACGGCGCGAGGCTCTCGATCAGGTCCTGCGTGACGATGCCGCCGACCCAGATCGTCAGCCCCAGCGAGATCGACGGGAACGCGATGCCCAGGACGAACATGACCGGGTAGTCGGAGAACCGGTAGGCCAGGTGCCAGCCCATGAAGCCCACCACCGGGTACACGATCGCGGCGATGGGCCACTCGACGACCTTGTTGCCGATGTGACGGGCGAGCTGCGCGAAGTTGAACGCCGTCGGCGCGGACCGCCACTGCCGCACCAGGAAGCGCACGTCGTCGAGCACGCCCTTGTACCAGCGCGCGTTCTGCCGGACCAGCTTGTCGGTGGTCTCCGGCAAGTCGACCAGCTCCACCATCGGCAGCGCCCCGATCAGGACACCGCGGGCGCCGAGGGCGTAGCCGAGCGTGGAATCCTCCGTGGCGCCGGAGGTGGGAAAGCCGTCCAGCGAGGCCAGCAGGTCGAGACGCAGGAAGGTGTTGTGACCGAGGCAGATCTGCGAGCGACGGAAGCCGAGCTCGAAGACCGGACGCACCAGGGCGGCCAGCCGCGGCCACCTGGCCCGGAACCGTCCGAACCACGTCACCCGGCGCACCTCGTTGATCAGCCGCGCGATCGACACCCGGATGAAGATGGACGACTGCTGGATCGCGCACACGCGGCCACGCTGGCCCAGCCGCTCGAAGTTGGCCAGTGACAGGGTGACGCCCTGATAGGCGGTCCGTCCGCGCCCGGCCAGCACGTCGGCGGCGATCCAGCGATAGACGTTGGGGTCGGGCAGCGAATCCGCATCGCTCACGCCCACGAACACGTTGGTGGCATCCCACGTCTCGCCCAGCACCGCGCACAATGTCTCGGGACGCAGCGCCCAGTTGAGCTGGTGCGCCTTGCGGCCTGGAGCAGTCGGCGCCACCACCAGCGTGAGCATCTTCTGCTGCCAGGGGGGCAGGGCCTCGCGGTAGCGCCGGACCAGCTCGGCGGTCGTGGCCGGCATGCTCGGGTGCGGCGCGCGCTCTTCTTCCTCGCGCGTCGCCACGATCACGTGCAGCCGGCCGTGCGGGTAGCGGGAGGCGAGCAGCGCCGTCAGTGTCTCGGCGATGCCCGGCTCGTAGAAGGCCGGCACCAGGTGGACGAACACCGGAGCGCCGGGCTCGTGCTCGAGCGCGACCTCGGTGGGCAAGCGATCCAGCGCGGCATACTCGTCCTCGATGAACCGGCAGGTGGTCAGCATGCCCTTCCAGTCCAGCAACAGCTTGAAGGCGGCGCGCGCGTTGAAGAACATGCTCACCAGAAACAGCGCAAACCAGAACGGTCCGGTCGACCAGAACCAGTCCATAGGAGCGCTCAGCGGGCGGTGGAGGGGAACTTCAGCACGGTCTCATCGGGCCGAACCATGCCGAACTCCTCGCGGGCCAGCTTCTCGACGTACGCGGGATCGTTGTGCAAGCGGTCGACGGCGCGGGTGAGCTCCTCGCTCCGGCCCCGCAGCGTCGTGACGTCGCGCTCCATCGTGGAGATCTCGCGTCGCATCTGCGTCACCCGGAGGATCTGGTTGCCGGCGTAGGCGGTGACGCCGGCCATCAGCAGCACGAGCGCGGTGCCGCCGAGCACGCGGGGGCTCATCGGCCGCCTCGGGTGTAGAGGCTACGCCCCGGCCAGGAGGCCGCGTGCCCCAGCTCTTCCTCGATGCGCAGGAGCTGGTTGTACTTGGCGGTGCGCTCGCTGCGCGCCAGCGAGCCGGTCTTGATCTGGCCCGCGTTGACCGCCACCGCCAGGTCGGCCACGAAGGTGTCCTCGGTCTCGCCCGAGCGGTGCGAGATGACGGTGCCGTAGGCCGCGCGCTTGCTGAGCTCGATGGCCTGCATCGTCTCGGTCAACGTGCCGACCTGGTTGACCTTCACCAGCACCGCGTTGGCGATCGACTTCTGGATGCCCTGCTGGATGATGGCCGGGTTGGTGACGAAGAGGTCGTCGCCCACCAGCTGCACGCGGCTGCCGAGGCGCTTGGTCAGCAGCGCCCAGCCCGCCCAGTCGTCCTCGCCGAGACCGTCCTCGATCGAGACGATGGGATAGCGTTCGACGAGCGCCTCGTAGCGGCCGACCATCTCGTCGGCGTTGAGGACCACGTTCTCCCGGCGCAGGCGATAACGGCCGTTGTCCTCGGCGAACTCGCTGGCCGCGATGTCGAGCGCCAGCGCGACGTCGTCGCCGGGCCGGTAGCCGGCCGTCTCGATCGCTTCCATCAGCAGATCCAGCGCCGCGGTGTTGGACGCCAGGGCCGGCGCGAAGCCGCCCTCGTCGCCGACTCCGGTGCTGAGCTTCTTGCTCTTGAGGATCTCCTTGAGCACGTGAAAGACCTCGACGCCCATGCGCAGCGCGTTGGAGAACGAGTCGGCGCCGGCCGGCACCAGCATGAACTCCTGGAAGTCGATGCCGTTGTCGGCGTGGGCGCCGCCGTTGATCACGTTCATCATGGGTACCGGCAGCAACCGCCCCCCCACCCCGCCCAGGTAGGCGTAGAGCGGCAGCCCGGCGTCGTCGGCCGCCGCCCGCGCCACCGCCAGCGAGACGGCGAGGATGGCGTTGGCGCCGAGCGCGGACTTGTTCGGCGTGCCGTCGAGCTCGAGCAGCGCCTGGTCGATGGCCGCTTGCTCGCTGGCCTCCATGCCGTCGATCTCCGGCGCGATCGTCTCCTCGACGTTGCGCACCGCGTGCTGCACGCCCTTGCCGCGGTAGCGCTGGCCGTCGCCGTCGCGCAGCTCGACCGCCTCACGCTTGCCGGTGGAGGCGCCGGAGGGCACCGCGGCTCGGCCCCACGCGCCGGACTCCAGCTGGATCTCGACCTCGACGGTGGGGAATCCGCGCGAGTCGAGGATCTCGCGACCGTAGACGCCGGTGATGGCGGACATCTCAGGACCTCCGCTCGAGCACGTAGTCGGCCAGGGCCCGGATGGGATCGGCGGGGGGGCCGAGCGGCTCGAGCATGCGCTTGGTCTCGTCGATGAGCTCCCGGGCCCGCCGCTTGGACGTCGGCAGGCCATGGAGCGCGGGATAGGTCGCCTTCTGCTTCCGTTCGTCACTGCCGGCCGACTTGCCGAGCTCGGCCAGGTTGCCCTCGACGTCGAGGATATCGTCCACGATCTGGAAGGCGAGGCCGAGCGACTGGCCGGCGCGGCTGATCGCATCCACCTGGGCCGCCGAACCGCCGACCAGCAGCGCGCCGACGCGGAGCGAGGCGCGGATCAGCGCCGCGGTCTTCCGCAGATGGATGTAGTCGAGCATCTCGGCGGAAATCACCTTGCCTTCCGACTCGATGTCCACCACCTGCCCGCCGACCATCCCGTCGGTGCCGGCGGCGTCCGCGATCTCGCCGACGACGCGCGCCACCACCGTGGGCTCGGCCGCCGCCGCGGCGTTGGCCGCGACCAGACGGAAGGCCAGCGTGAGCAGCGCATCGCCGGCCAGGATGGCCATGGCCTCGCCGAACACCTTGTGGTTGGTGAGGCGACCGCGCCGGTAGTCGTCGTCGTCCATCGCCGGCAGGTCGTCGTGGATGAGCGAGTACGCGTGGATCAGCTCGAGCGCGCAGGCCGTATCGAGCACGGTCTCGGCCCGGCCGCCGACGGCCTCGGCGCCGGCGATCACGAGGATCGGGCGCAGGCGCTTGCCCGGGGCCAGCACGCTGTAGCGCATGGCCTGGTGGACCTTGGTGGGGTCCGCCGTCTCGGGGGGCAGCACCCGGTCGAGGGCCGCATCGACCAGCGTCCTTCGCGTCTCCACATACGCCTTGAGGTCCACGCTCACGCCTCGTCCTCGCCTTCCCAGGCCAGCGGCCTGGTGATGGTGGCACCGGTGTCGTCCTTCACCAGCAGCTCGATGCGGCGCTCCGCTTCGTCGAGGTACCGCGAGCAGTGGCGGGCCAGCGTGACGCCTTCCTCGAACACCTTGAGCGAGTCTTCCAGCGGCAGGTTGCCTGTCTCCAGCGCGCTCACGATCTGCTCGAGCCGCGTGAGGCAGTCTTCAAACTTGAGGTCGGTCATCGTGCTCCCTGGTCGCGTCGACGCGACAGTCGAGGCTTCCGTCGTGCAGCAGCACGCGCACCGCGTCGCCGGCCGACACGTCGCGCCAACTCCGCACGATGCGCTGCGCCGGCGTGAGCGTCAAGCTGTATCCCCGTCCGAGCACCGCCAGCGGCGACAGCGAGTCCAGCCGTCCGGCCGCCGAGCCCAGCCGATGGCGCGAGCGATCCAGCGCGCGGTGCAGGGCACGAGTGAAACGCCCCTGCAGGTCGATCAGCGCGCGGCGATCGCGCAGCGTACGGGCGACCGGATTCGCCGCCCGCAGTCCGCGCTCGGCCAGCGCGAACCGGTGCGCGGCGCGACCCAGCGTGGCCAGCTCCACCTGGCGCAAGCGGACGCGCGCATCGTCCAGCCTGCGCGCGAGGTCCCGCAGCGGGCGGCCGGGATCGGTCAGCACCCGGCGGCCGAGCGTCCGCTCCAGGCGGTCGCGGTGGGCGCCGAGCGCACGGCGCATCGCCCGCTGTAGCCGCACGGTGAGATCGCCCACGCTCTCGGCCACCGCGCGCTTCTCCCGCACCACCAGCTCGGCGGCGTTGGAGGGTGTGGCGGCGCGCACGTCGGCGACGAAGTCGGCGATGGTGAAGTCCACCTCATGGCCCACGGCGGAGATCACCGGCACCTTGGAGGCCGCGATGGTCCGGGCCAGCATCTCGTCGTTGAAGGCCCACAGGTCCTCGAGCGAGCCGCCGCCGCGGCCCACGATGATCACGTCCACGCCGCCCAGTGCGTTCAGCTCGCGCACGCCCTGGGCCACTTCGCCCGCCGCACCGTCTCCTTGCACCCGGGCCGGGGCCAGGACGATGTGCACCTCACCGAAGCGGCGGCCGATGATGCGCAGCATGTCGCGCAGCGCGGCGCCGCTGGGCGAGGTCACGATGCCGATCTTGCGAGGAAACCGGGGCAGCGGCCGCTTGCGGCGCGCCTCGAAGAGTCCTTCGGCAGCGAGCCGCTCCTTGAGCTGCTCGAAGGCCAGCTGCAGGGCGCCGAGCCCGCGCGGCTCCAGCAGCTCGACCACCAGCTGGTACTCCCCGCGCTGCGCGTAGACCTCGACGGATCCAAAGGCCATGACGCTCAGGCCGTCCTTGGGCTCGAAGCGCACGCGGCGCGCGCGCGTGCGGAAGAGCACGCAACGCAGCTGTGCCCCCTCGTCCTTCAACGTGAAGTAGGCGTGACCCGAGCCGTAGACCTTGAAGTTTGACACCTCGCCCTCGACCCAGACGGCCGGGAAGCGCTCTTCCATGACCGCACTGAGCTGCGCGGAGAGCGCCGAGACGGTCAGTACGCTGCGGTCCGGCACCCGAGATCAGCGACCGCCGCCGACCTGGCGGGTCGCGGCGAGCAAGGTGTTGCGCATGAGCATGGCGACGGTCATGAGGCCGACGCCGCCCGGCACCGGCGTGATCGCGGCGGCCACGGCCGAGACGGAGTCGAAGTCGACGTCCCCGGCCAGCTTGCCGGTGTCGAGGCGGTTGACGCCGACGTCGATCACCCACGCGCCCGGCTTGACCATGTCGCCGGTCACCATGCGCGGCCGGCCGGCCGCCACGCACAGGATGTCGGCGCGCCGCGCGTGGCCGGCGAGATCGCGGGTCCGCGTGTGGCACATCGTGACCGTGGCGTGGCGCGCGAGGAGCAGCTGGGCGAGCGGCTTGCCAACCAGGCGCGAGCGCCCGATCACCACCGCCTCGGCGCCTTCCAGTTTTGCGCCGTAGTGATCGAGGATCTCCAGGCAGCCCGCCGGGGTGCACGGCACGGTGGCCGGCGCGCCGGCCAGCAGCCGGCCGAGATTCTCGGGATGCAGGCCGTCGGCATCCTTCTCGGGTGCCAGCGTCGCGATGACCTCGTCTTCGTCCAGCCCCTTGGGCAGCGGCAGCTGGATCAGGACGCCGTGAATGCCGCGGTCGGCGTTGAGACGGCGGATCAGGTCGAGCAGCTCACCCCGGCTGAGCCCGGCCGGATGGATGAAGTCCTGCGTGGCGATCCCGACGCTGTCAGCCGCCCGCTTCTTGTTGCGGACGTAGACCTGCGAGGCGGGGTCGTCACCGATCAGCACGACGGCCAGCGTGGGCGTGACGCCGCTGGCCGCCTTGAGGCGCTCGACGCCGGCGCGCACGTCGCCGAGCACCTTCTCGGCCACCGGCTTGCCGTGGAGGATCAACGCGAAGGGCGGCTCACGCGGGCACGCGCAGCCGACGGATGTCGGAGGCGCGACCGGTCTCGGGGTCCACGACGATGATCACACCGTGCAGCGCGGCCGGGCCCTTGGCCGGCTCGAAGCGCATCGGCATCTGGCTGAGGAACCGCTGCAAGATGAGATCGCGGTCCACGCCGATGACGCCTTCCGTCGGACCGGTCATGCCGAGGTCCGTGATGTACGCGGTCCCGCTCGGCAGCACCCGCTCGTCGGCCGTCTGCACGTGACGGTGGGTGCCGACGACGGCGCTCACCCGCCCGTCCAGATACCAGCCCATGGCCTGCGACTCGCTGGTGGCTTCGCAGTGCATGTCCACCAGGATGATGGGCGTGTCCTTGCGCAGCTCGGGGATGATCTCGTCGGCCTTGCGGAACGGACAGTCGATCGGCGTCATGAACACGCGGCCCATCAAGTTCAGCACGGCCACGCGGTGCGGTCCGGCCTTGATCGTCACGTGCCCCACGCCGGGCGCACCGACCGGGAAGTTGGCCGGGCGCAGAAGCAGGTTTTCCTTGGTGATGTACTCGACGATCTCCCGTTTGTCCCAGATGTGGTTGCCGGACGTCATCACGTCGGCCCCGGCCTCCAGGAACTGACGGCACATCGGCGGCGTGACGCCGAAGCCGCCGGCGGCGTTTTCGACGTTGAGGACGCACATATCGATGGCGTGCTCCTGGCGCAGCCGGGGGATCAGCTTGACGGCGGCCGCCCGCCCCGACTCTCCGAACACGTCACCGACCATCAGCACGTTCATGGACGACAATCCTTCCTAGCGCGCCACTTCGACGGCGCGGGTCTCGCGGATGACGACCACCTTGATATGGCCGGGGTACTGCATTTCGGCCTCGATGCGCTTGGAGATGTCCTTGGCCAGCTGATAGGCATCGAGGTCGCTGACGATGTCGGCCTTGGTGAT
>Ga0111538_10005067_pt1 | contig 18072 bp, 16 predicted proteins | sample SoiMethybrSBSTD1_FD_79669 | JGI IMG/M metagenome (GOLD analysis project Ga0111538, IMG submission 79669) | Bulk soil microbial communities from a Populus tree surrounding site in Tennessee, USA - Soil MetaG P. TD hybrid SBSTD1 (version 2)... | ecosystem: Environmental > Terrestrial > Soil >...
CGCAGCACGAGCTGCTCCCCGGCGTCGACCGGAAGGCCTTGGCCCTCGCTCAGGATCGCTTTGCGCGTGCCCGGCCCCGAGCTCATCACGACGCGACGATTCTCGAGCGCATCCGGACACAGAAAGGTTCCGTCAGGCCCCACGGGCTCGCCCACGCTGAGCTCCGCCGAGAGCACGTTGAGATTGTTGGTACTGCGGAGCGCGTGCAGGGCGTGGCGCTCGGCGACCGTGGTTCGGAAGCACATGTCCACTTCGTACCCCGGCGAAATCTCCCATTCGATCTCCGAAAGCTGTAACCATAGTCTGTCACCCGACTCTTCACAGTCGGAGCCCGACGAGCCACCCGAGCCGTTGTTGCCCAGGATCGGATCGTCGTTTTTTCCGAGCGACACGTCGCTCGCGCAACCCGCGATCGAGCTCAAGAGCACCCCTGACCACCCCAGCATCCACAGCGCGGTTTTCACGATTGCATCCTCGCTTTCGCGCATCCAATGGCCGCGCTCGCTCGAGCGGATCACGGTTTTCGATCCGCGGCGAGCGCTTGCACGATCGCCCGCACGCGCGCGGCGTGCGGATTCTCCGGCTGCGTCGCCAGCACGCGTTCGGCGAGCTCGCGCGCGCGCTCGCGCTGGCCCTTTGCAATCAGCGCTTCGATGCGCAATACCGTCGCTTCGGGTGCGAGCCGCGGCGTTCCGAAGCGCGCGGCATGAGCGTCGAGCGCCGCCAAGGCACGCTCGGCGTCGCGCGAGTCGAGCGCGCGCCGCGCCCGATCGAGGGCCTCGACCTCGGCAGCGAGCTGGCGGGCGGAAACGGGCGCGTCCGCGCGCGGCGCAGCCGCTTTCCGTGGCTGCTTTCGTTCCGGCGCGCTGGCTTCTTGGACCGGAGCCGGCGGCGTGTCGAACCGTGCCGTCGCGGCGCTCACGACGCGGGGTTTGGCCGGGCTCGGTGCTGCCGCCGCCGGTACGCTGCGCCGCGCCGCCGGAGGCTCGAGCTTTTCGCCGATCAGCTGCACGCTGGTGGTGGTCGCGAAACCGGCGAGCATGCCGTAGGCCACCCACTTCGAGATCAAGATCGCGCTGCCGGCGCCGGACGTCGCGGCGGCGACGGTTCCGCTGCCGAGCAGGGTCGCGGTTTGCAAGCCGAGCGCCACCAGCACCCGCGCCTTGCCCTCGCGCGGCGGCTCGTCGAGCACCGCGGAACGGAGCAAGTCCGCGTGAGACGATGCGGCGTCGTCCGCGAGCAGTGGTCGAAGCTCGTTCACGTAGCGGCTCCTTTCTTTCCGCGCCCAGTCAGACGCGCGGCTCGATCGAAAAACTCGACCCTGGCGCGCCGCAGCCGGGAAGCGACCGTGCCGCGGGGCACTTCGAGCAGCGCGGCGATCTGCGTGAGCGTGAGCTGATCGAGCTCGAACAACGTGAAGACCGCTCGCAGGTCGAGCGTCATGCCGTCGAGGATCAAGTCGAGCTTCTCGCGCGCGCGGCGCAGATCCATGAGATCCTCGGCCCCCGGCGCCTGATCCAACACTTCTTCCTGGTCCTCGCCGGCGACCTCGCGCCGGCGCTTGCGCGCGCGGCGACTGTCCGCGGCGACCCGCAACGCGGTCTGGTACAGGAACGAACGCTCGCGACCCGGCGCGATCGCCTCGAGCTTCCGCGACGCCACCAGGAACACGTGCTGGACGGCATCGTCGACGTCTCCGACGCGCACGCCGAGCCGGCGCAGCGAGCGCCACACGAAGTCGTAGTGCGCGTCGACCAGCTCCCGAAGCCGCTTTTCCGAGCTCACGGCCGCCGCGCCGCCGGCGTCGGAGGCACCGACGAGGGCGCCGGCGAGGGTGAGACTGGTTTGTCTCATCCTTCCGGACTATGGCCGCCGAAACCGCATCGGATCACTGAAATCGATAGCCCAACCCGGCGTTCAACGTTCCGGCCACCCACGGCACCTCGTGGACCTCGAGCTCCCCGATCGCAGCGCCCGCCTGGTAAGTGAAAGGGTAGCGCCGGAGCGGCACCCAAAGCCCGCCGCCCAGCTCGAGCAAAAACCCCCCGTTCAGTAGCCAGGCGAAGCGGCCGGAAGCGCCCGGGGCGACCCAGAACCGCGTGCTCCGCTCGGGCTGATCGAGCCCGCGGCCGGTCGTGACGAGAGCGCCCAGGTCCGCGCCCGCGCAGAGCTCGAGCCGGAGCTCGTCGAAGAGCGGCGGCCGCAGCGGACACAGCTCGGGTCGAGCCAGAATCCACGTGAAGCGGGCGCCGACTCCCGACGAGAACTCGTCCGAGGCGGTCAACGCGAGCACCGAGAGTCGTGCGCTCGGAGCCAGGAGCGCCGCGCTCGCGTCGTCGAATCCGACGAAGGCACCGCCGCCCCACGCCGTGCTCGGGGCCGGGCCGACCAAAGCACTCGCTTGCCCGCCGACGACGAGCGCACGCCGTGCAGCGAGCGACGCCGATAGCCGTCGATCGTCCGCGGAGTCGGCGATCGGCGGCGCGCGATGGCTCGGCGCAGGCACCGATGTACTCACCGGTGCAGGAGCTTGCACGGGCGGCGGAGAAACCGGCACGGTCGGGCCGACTATTTGCGGCGGAGCGGCGTCGGGCTGCTCGGCGCTGGGTGACGCGGCGTCGGGCGGGGCAGCCTCGAGCGCCCGCGGATCGATGATCAGCGCGGTCACCAGGGCCAGCGCCGAGCTGACCTCCGCGCAGTCGGCCCCGCTCACGTCGCGCCGGGTGTACGACCGGTCGGGATTGTCGATCAGCAGGTGGCCGAACGTCACGCTGCCCTTGCGCTCGAACGCGACGCGCACGGCGCGGGCGGGTTCTCCGGGCCTGGCCGCGCGAAGCCGCGCAGTGCGTGCTCCGAGCTCCGCCATGAACGCTGCTCGGTCGGGGCAACCGTCGATGCCCTGATAGAGGAGCTCAATCGGCTCTACTTCGTCTTGCGGCGGGGGCAGCGCGAAAAATAGCGGCGGCGCGAGACCGAGGGCAGCGAGCCATCGGCACCCCGTGGCCATGGCAAGGTCAGCGAGCGAGTCCGGCGGCCAGCGCCATGTCGAGCGACAGACCCGGCAGGATTCCGATCAACAGCACGAGCACCGCGGCGATCAAGAGCCCAGTCGCGACGAAGCCCGAACGCATCGGCGTCGCCACCGGCGCGCCCGGCACCGGTTCGCGCATGTACATGAAGACCATGACGCGCAGGTAGTAGTAGGCGCCGATGATGCTGTTCAATAGCCCGATCACCGCGAGCGCGTAGAGCTCGGAATCGATCGCGGCGCGGAACACGAACAGCTTGCCGAAGAAGCCCGCCGTCGGCGGAATACCGGCCAAGGACAGCAGGAACAACGAGAACGCCAGCGCGGCAGCGGGGTGGCGCTTGCCGATCCCGGCCAGATCCTCGTAGCTGACCGCTTCGGCGCCGCGACGCCCGCACAGGATCAGCGCGCCGAAAGCGCCGGCAGTAGAGACCGTGTAAGCGAGCAGATAAAAGAGCACGCTGGCTTGCCCCTCCGGCGAGCGCAGCGTCGCGACGACGCCGATCATCGCGTAGCCGGCATGGGCGATCGACGAATACGCGAGCATGCGCTTCACGGATTCCTGACGCCCCGCGACCACGTTGGCGACCGTCATCGTCAGCACCGCGAGCAGCGCCAGCGCCGGCGGCCACCCCGTGCCCCAGCTCATCAGCCGCTCGTCCCCGAAGCCGACCAGGAGCACGCGGAGCAGCACGGCGAAGGCCGCGCTCTTCACCGCCACCGCCATGTAGGTCGTGGTCGGCGTGGGCGCGCCTTCGTAGGCGTCGGGCGTCCACTGGTGGAACGGAACTGCGCTGACTTTGAAGGCGAGCCCGGTCAGCGTGAGCACGAGCGCGATCAGCACCATCGCGGGCGTCGCCGGGCTGCTCAGGTTGCCGGGTTGGCCGATCTCGCTCACCGCCTTGCCGATGCCGACCAGATCGGTGTGGCCGGTCGCGCCGTAGAGCAGCGCGCCCCCGAACAGGAGCAGCGCGGCCGCGAAGCTGCCGAGCAGGTAGTACTTGAGCGCCGCCTCGGAGGCCCGCGGGCTGCCGCGGCGGAGTCCGATCAGGCAGTACACGCCGAGCGACATCGTCTCGAGCGAGATGAACAGAGTCAGCAAATCTCCCGCCGCGGCGAGCGCCATCGCTCCGACCGTCGAGAACAAAAGCAGCGGAAAGAACTCGCCGCGCTCGAGGCCGTGCTCCGGCAGATAGCCGCCCGCGAACATCGCGGCCAGCGCGCCGCCCAGACACAAGACGAAGCTCCAGAAGATGCTGAAGCGGTCGATCACCAGGTACGGCGCGAGCTTTTCGACGCCCTCGATGTTCTCGGGCCCGACCATCCACACCGCGATGCTGAACACCGCGCCGGCCAGGAGGATCACGCTGCTGCCGAGAGCGAGTTCGGCGGAGCGACCCGCCCCGGCATCCACGACGATCCCGGTTTCGGCGATACCGCCGTCGGCGGGCTTTCCGAACGCCTCGGCCAGCATCAGAAGCAGTGCCCCGACCGCCACCGCGATCATCGGGCTCAGCGCGAGAAAAAACGTCATGGTTCAGTGCCCCTCGGGAGACGGAGACGGCGCCGCGGCCCCGGTCGGGGGCGCGTTCAGCGCCTGCGCCTCCTTGCTCTCGTCGGCTTTGCGCTCTTCGGGCGACTTCGGATAGCCGATCTCGAGCGGCCCGCCCGTGCGCGGCAGCAGCACGGCGCGCCGGCCCTCGGGCCCCATGTCGAGCCAGGCCATGCGCCGCTCCTTGTAGCGCTCGAGCACGGAGCTCACCGAGTCGGTCATCCGATTCAAGAAGATTCCCGGGAATAGCCCGATCACGAACACCAGCGCGACCAGCGGGGCGAGCGCCAGCGTTTCGCGCGGATTCAAGTCCTTGAGCCGCTCGTTCTTCGGATTCGTGAGCGGACCGAAGAACACGCGCTGCACGACGCTCAGCATGTAGACCGCGGCCAGGATCACGCCGAGCGACGCGAGCACGGCCTGGAGCTGGCCGTGGGTGCCGAGCGGCTGGGAGACGAACGTCCCCATGATCACCATGAATTCGCCGACGAAGCCGTTGGTGCCCGGCACGCCGATGCTGCTCATCGTGATGATCACGAAGATCGCCGCGTAGATCGGCATCACCTTGGCGATGCCGCCGAATTCACGGATCTGCCGGGTGTGGCGGCGGTCGTAAATCACGCCGACCAAAAGGAACAGCGCGCCGGTCGAGACGCCGTGGTTCACCATCTGCAAAATCGCGCCCTGTAGACCCGCGCGCGTGCCGGCGAACACGCCCAGCATCACGAAGCCCATGTGCGCGACCGACGAGTAGGCGATCAGGCGCTTGAAATCGTCCTGCTTCCAGGCGACGAGCGCGCCGTACAGGACTCCGCCGCCGACGGCGACTCCGGCCAGAGTCGGTGCGGCCCAGAACGCGCCGCCGCCCAGCATGCCCATGCAGAAGCGGATGTAGCCGTAGGTCCCGAGCTTGAGCAGCACGGCCGCCAGCACGATCGAGCCGCCGGTGGGTGCCTCGGTGTGGGCATCGGGCAACCAGGTGTGCACCGGGAACATCGGGACCTTGATCACGAACGCCAGCGCGAACGCCGCGAAGCAGAGCTTGGCGGCGGTCTGCGGCAAGCTGATCCGGCTCAGCGCGAGATAGTCGAAGCTCGGGTACCCGGTGAGCTGGCTGTGCGTCCACACCAAGTACAGGATCGCGGCCAGCATCATCATGCTGCCGACCATGGTGTAGATGAAGAACTTGTAGGCGGCCTTGACGCGATCGGTGCTGCCCCAGATGCCGATCAAGAGCAGCATCGGCACGAGCATCAGCTCCCAGAACACGAAGAACAGAAACAGATCGAGCGCGACGAAAGCGCCGAGCATCGCGCCGTGCAGGACCAGAAACGCAAAGCACAGGTCCTTGAGCCGATGCTTGATCGATCCGAACGTGACGATCAGCGCGATCGGCGTGGTCAGCGTCGTCAGCAGGATCATCCAGATGCTGATGCCGTCGACCGCGACGTGGTAGCGGATGCCGAAGCTCGGCAGCCAGTCGGCGACGTACTGAAACTGCCAGCCCTCGGTGCTCGGCGCCTTCAGCAGGAACAGCGACGCGACGAAGTCGACCGCCAGCACGCCGAGCGTGAAACGCTTGAGCAGATTCGGCGTTTGGCGGGGCAGAAACAGCAGGGCGACCGCACCGAGCAGCGGCACGAACAGGACCAGGTTGAGCAGATGCGGCCAGGGCTTCGACGGTGCCGCCGCTTCGGCGCCCGGTGCCGCCGGCCACAGGCCGAGCACCAACGCCAGCGAAAGCGCGGCAACGATGCCCACGCCGGCGCGCTCCGGCCAACCCTGCCGGCGCGGGATCGCGGCGCCCACGGCGAAGGCCGCGAGGTACGGCCAGATCTCGAAGACTGCCTTGCCGACCGGACTCATGGCGCCTGCCCTCCCGGTGCCGGCTGTGGTGCGGGCGCTGGCGCGGGCTGCCCGCCGCCCGGTGGAGCGGGTTGACCCGGCTGACCCGGGGCCTGCCCGCGCTGTTGCTGCAGCCTCTGGAACAATCGCCGCGTCGCCTCGGGGTCCATGTTGCCGCCCGGCGGCAACTGGAACGTCCCCGACGCCGCCGGCCTCGGACGCTGCGGCATCGCCCGCAGCTGGCCGTCGGCACCCTGCTCCACGTTCATGGTGGTGGCGGGCCCGCGCGAGCGATCGGGCTTTGGCCGACTGAACGCGAACGCCTTCTCCGCCGTGCGGCCGAAGGCATTGACGACCTGGAGCCGCACCGTCTGGCTCTTGTCGGGTTCGAGCTTCAGCTCGACGTTGGTCTTGTCGGAAAACGACTCGGTATCCCAGGTGCCATCGCCGTCCGCGTCCCAGCGGTAGCGGTAGCCGAGCCCTGGCGAAGCCGTCACCGAGTAGCTGCCGCTCGCGTGATCGGTCATCACCTGGGCGTGCGCGTGCGGCGCGATCAAAAACCAGCCCATGCCGCCCACGCCGACGATCATCATCGCGGCGTAAGCCTGAACGCGACCCGTCTGCACGTAACGAAGTCCGGTGCCGACTGCCGCCACGACGAAACTCGTGAAGCGCGCGAGCAGGCCGTCGACCAGCCAGCGATCGGCCCAGGCAAATCCTTCGGCCAGGGAATCGACCGCGCCGAGGATGGTCTCGTCGTAAAGCTCGTCGATGCGCCACTTGTCGTAGACCAGTGCGTGCAAGCGCGGCATCTGCTCGGCCAGCTTTTTCGCCGGCTCGCCGCTCTGCATCAGGTACATCCAGTAGGCGAACCCGCCGCCGACCACGAGCGCGCCGATACCGGGCAGCATCAACGGCACGACCAGGTGCTCGAACTCGGGGACGTGCTCGACGAACTTCTTTGCCTCGGTGAACACCGGCGCGAGCCAGTTGTCGAGCGGGTGGGTGTGCACGCCGAACATGCTGAGCGCGTGCGGGTTCAAGAAACCGCCCACGACCGACAGCGCGCCGAGCACGACCAGCGGCACCGTCATTTGCCAGGGCGATTCGTGCGGCGTGGGCCCCTCGAGCGGCGCGCCGTGCTCGTGCTCGTCGTGGGCGTGACCGTGATGGTGTTTGGGCGCCTTCCAGCGCTTGACGATCGTCCAGCCCTTGAACTCGCCGAAGAAGATGCCGATCACGAGCCGCGTCATGTAGAACGCGGTCATCACCGCGGCGAGCACGCCGAGCGTGTAAAGGAACTTCCCGCCCCACTCCGGCCACTGAAAGAGCTGGATCGCGTTTGCGCCCTCGCCGAGCTTGCCGCCCTCGACCGGCGCCTTCACGAACGACGTGAAGGACTGAAACAGGATCTCGTCCTTCGAGAAGAAGCCGCTCGTGAACGGCACCGCGACGATCGCCGCCCAGGCCGCGACGAAGGTCCAGAACGTGACCGGCATGAAGCGCTTGAGACCGCCCATGTTGCGCATGTCCTGCGACGCGTCCGTGTCGTGGATGCGCGCGTGCATGGCGTGGATCACCGAGCCCGAACCGAGGAACAGACAAGCCTTGAAGAAGGCGTGCGTCATCACGTGGAAGAACCCGGCGGCGAACGCGCCGACCCCCACGCCGATGAACATGTAACCGAGCTGGCTCACCGTGGAATAGGCGAGCACGCGCTTGATGTCGTTCTGGACGAGCGCGATCGTGGCGGCGAGCACCGCGGTCAGGCCGCCGATCGTCGCGACCGTGAACATCGCGGCCGGGCTGAGCACGAATACGCCCGACATCCGGCACACCAGGTACACGCCCGCGGTCACCATCGTCGCCGCATGGATCAGCGCGCTGACCGGCGTCGGACCGGCCATCGCGTCCGGCAGCCAGACGTAGAGCGGGATCTGCGCGCTCTTGCCGGCGCAGCCGAGGAACAGCGCGAGGCCGACCAGGGTGGCGGCGCTCGCGTAGCGCGGCCGGTTCACCCATTCAGCGACGCCCGACAGGGACGAATAGTGCTGGCCGAGCCAGGTGACCCACGGCACGTCGTTGCCGATCGGCCAGACCTGCTTGGCCTGGAGCAGGCTCCGGCTCTGCGCGTCGATGCCGGTCCAGTCGAGAGCTCCGCAGTAGTAAACGAGCAGCGCCATCGCAACCAGCAGGCCGAAGTCGCCGATGCGGTTGGCGACGAACGCCTTCTTGCCCGCGAACGCGTTGTAGTCGTTGTCGTACCAGAAGCCGATCAACAGGTAGCTGCAGAGCCCGACGCCTTCCCAGCCGACGAACAGCACCGGCAGGCTGTCGCCGAGGATCAGGACCAGCATCGAGAAGATGAACAGGTTCAGGTAGGAGAAGAAGCGGTGAAAGCCCGGGTCCTTCTCCATGTACTTGACCGAGTACAGATGGATCAGAAATCCGACCCCCGTCACGATCAGCGCCATCGCGCCGCTCAGGGCGTCGATCGAAAACGCGATCTGGATCGGGACCTGCGAAAGGTCCTGGCGCCCCGAGATCGTCACCCAGTCCCAGCCGCGCCAGATCAAGCGCGCCGCTTCCTGAGTGCGCTCCGCATCCTTGAGCAGCAGGAACGCGGCCGCGCTGGCGATGAACGAGACGCCGATCGCCGACAGCGCCATCAACGCCACGGCTTCCTTGCCCAGGCGCTTGCCGAAAACGCCGTTGACGAAGGCGCCGAGCAGCGGCACCAAGATGATCACGAGCAAGAGCGCGAAGTCGTCGTGCGGAAAGATGGCTCGCAGCGCGTCCATGGTCCTCAGTGCTTCAGGGAGTCGGCTTCATCGCTGAGCACGGTCTGGCGCAGCCGGTAAAAAGCCAGCACGATCGCCAGGCCCACCGCGGCCTCGGCGGCGGCGACGGCGATGATGAAAAACGCGAACATCTGCCCGTTCATGTCGGCGCCGTGAACGCGGTTGTAGGCGACCAGGAGCAGGTTCACCGCGTTCAGCATCAGCTCGATGCTCATCAGCTGGATCAGCACGTTGCGCCGCACCAGAAAGCCGATCGCGCCGAGCGTGAAGATCACCGACGCCAGGATCACGTAATGCTCGATGACTTCGCCGAGGAGGTTCAAGTCCTGCCTCCTGCCGTCACTCCGCTCCGGCCAGAGCCAGAACTTCGACCTTCACCTCGGCCTAGCGGCCTCGTTTGCCGGTTCATCCCAGCCGCTCCCTGGTCAGCGGGCGGCCGGCATCGCGCGGATGCAGCGGCCCGTGGAACATGCGCTCGGTGGGGCTTTCCGCCGCCTTGACCTTCTTCTTCCCGGGCACGCTGCGGGCCACGGCGATCGCGCCGATCACCGCCACGATCAAGAGCGCGGTCGCGATCTCGAACGGCACGAGGCCTTTCGAGAACAACAGCGAGCCGACGGCCTCGACGCTCCCGTGCTCCGGTCGCGCGGGGCCCATCCGGGTCGGCGCGGGGCTGACGCTGCCGATCAGGACCAGCGCGACTGCCGCCAGCACGAAGGCCAGAACCCCGGCGACCGCGCGCGACAGGGCCGCCTTGACCGGCCCGCGCGCCGCTTCCCCGGCGTCCGAGCCGAGCAGCATGATCACGAACACGAACAGCACCACCACCGCGCCCGCGTAGACGATCAGCTGGATCGCCGCGAGAAACTGAGCGTTCAACCGCAAGAACAGCCCGGCGATGCCGAGGATCGTCGAGAGCAGGCCGACCGCGCAGCGGATCGGGTTTTTGGCCAGGATCGTCATCAGCGCCCCGACCAGCGCGACGATCGCGCACACCGCGAAAAAGACGTTACCCGCGCTGACGCCGCTCATGACAGAACGAGCCTCTTGGTCTGGGCGCGGCCGCCGCTCCGCACGTAGTCCTCGAAGTGCTTCCGGTATTTCCGCACGAAGGCCAGCGCGGGCTGCGCGGCGCCGTCGCCGAAGGCGCAGATCGTGTTGCCCGTGATGTCGTTGGCGATCTCGTGGATCAAATCGAGCTCTTCGATCGAGCCCTTGCCGGTCACGATCTTGTCCAGGATGCGCTCGATCCAGCCACAACCTTCGCGGCACGGCGTGCACTGCCCGCACGATTCGTGACGGTAAAACTGCATCAGGTTCCGGAGCGCCAGCACCGGGTCCGCCGCATCGCTGAGGACGATCGCGCCGCAGGTGCCGAGCATGCTGCCGGCGCGGCGGTAGGTGTCGACGCCGAGCGGCAGGTCCAGGATGCTCTTACCGTTGTAGGGCTCGAAGTTCGGATCGTTCGGGATGTTGATGATCTCGTCCGGGCGATGCACCGGGCACGACGATCCACCGGGGATCACACCCAGAAGCTCGCGGTCGCCGAGGATGCCGCCGCCGAGGTCGTAGATCAGCTCGCGCAGCGTGAGCCCGACGCACGCCTCGTAGATGCCGGGCTTTTTCACGTGGCCGCTCACCCCGAACAGGCGCACGCCGCCGTCGTTCAAGGCGTGCAGGCTGCTCAGCTTGCTGAACTCGTCGCCACCGAGCTGAAACACCGTGGGCAGGATCGCCATCGTCTCGACGTTGTTCACGGTCGAGGGACAGCCGAAGGCGCCGTACTGTGCCGGAAACGGCGGCTTCAGCCGCGGCTCGCCGCGCTTGCCTTCGAGCGAGTTCAGGAGCGCGGTCTCCTCGCCGCAGATGTAAGCACCGGCGCCGGTGTGGACGTAGATCTCGATCTCGTAGTCGAAGCCGAACGGCCGCTTGCCGAGGTAGCCCTTCTGCTTGCACTCGGCGATCGCCTCGTTCAAGCGCGCCTTCGACAGATGGAGCTCGTCGCGCACGTAGATGTAGCAAGCGTGCGCGCCGATCCCGAAGCAACCGATGATGCAGCCTTCGATCATCGAGTGCGGGTTGTGCTCCATGATCGAACGATCTTTGAAGGTCCCCGGTTCGCCCTCGTCGGCATTGATCACCAGGTAGTGCGGCTTCTTGCTGTCCTTGGGCATGAAGCTCCACTTGGTGCCGCAGTCGAAACCCGCGCCGCCGCGGCCGCGGATGTGAGCTTTCTTGACCTCGGCGATCACGTCGTCGCGGGTCATGCCGAGCGCTTTCTTCACGCCGCGGTAGCCGCCCGCTTGCTCGTAGGCGGCGAGCTTGTGCCCGTCCGATTTGCCGTACGAATGGGTCAGGTACGAGGTCAGTTTCAACATGACGTGGCAGGCGTTCAGCCTTCGTAGAGCAGCCGATCGAGGATCTTGTCGACCTGGTCGAGCGTGAGATTCTCGTAGTAGTGCTTGTTCACCTGCATCACCGGCGCGGTACCGCACGCCGCCAGGCACTCCGCCGTGCGCAGCGTCACCTTGCCGTCCTTGCTGGTGTCACCGAGGTGCTTGATGCCGAGCCGCTTCTTGCAGTGCTCGAGGATCTGGTCGCTGCCGCGGAGGGCGCAGCTCAAGGTCTTGCACACCCAGACCTGATGCGTGCCGGGCGGCTTCTGATTGAACAGCGTGTAGAAGGTGACGACGCCCTTGACGTGCGCCGTGCTCAGATCGAGGCGCCGCGCGACGAAGTCGATCACCTCTTCGCTGACCCAGTTCTGGTTGGCCTCCTGGCACAGGTGCAAAACCGGAATCGTCGCGGCCATCTTGTTCGGGTAGCGCGACAGGATCTCGGCGAGCTTCTGCTCGCGATCCGCGCTGAGGGCAAAGGCCATGCTCTGGTACCGTTCTGTCGGCGTTCGTCGGTCCCTCGGGCGGCGCGTTCAGCGCCAGCCGCGGGCTCGGCGGGAATCGCCCGTGCCCGGGTTCCCGGGCGAGCGAACCGTAGTGACCCGCAATCGGGGGTGTCAAGCCGAAGCCAAAGCCGTCCTATGTCGGCGCGCGCCTGAGCGCCGCTCAGCGCGTTTCCGGTTGGGGTCGGGGCCCCGACCGACAACTAGACAGCTTTCGCGCCGCTGTTCTTTTTGTGCGCTGATTCCCTTGAGAAAGCGGTGGCCCTCCGAGTAGGCTGGCACCGCCCGAGGGACCGACCGCACCAACGGCTTTACGGAGGTGACGAGTGTTTTGCCCGAACTGTGGGACTCAGAATCAAGAGTCGGCGACGACCTGCACCAAGTGTGGCTTCAACTTGAAGGGAGCCGCGGCGCCGAAGTTCAAGGGCACGATGCTCATGATGAATGCGCCGCCGGCGGTTCCGCGTCCCGGTGGCGCCCCTGCCCCAGCGCCCGGGGCACCTCCTGGCGCACCGCCTCCAGCCGGCCCTCCCGGAGGTCCCGGGGTCAAACCGCAGCTGAAAGGCACGATGCTTGGCGTCGCGCCGCCATCGCCGGGCGGCTTCGGCGCACCACCACCACCTGCCGCCGCCCCGCCGCCGGCGCCCGGCTTTCCGGGTGCGCCTCCTCCCGGTCCGTCCGATGTTAATCCGCTCGGCGGGACGATGGTCGCCGACCCGTCCGCGATGGCCGGCTACGGAGGTCCGCCCGCGGGTGCCGCGCCACCGCCACCCGCGCCCCCAGCCTTCGGGCCTCCGCCCGGCATGGGCGCTCCGCCGGCTGGGCCGCCACCTCCGATCGGCGCGCCACCCATGGGTCCTCCTCCCGGTGGCGGCGGATTTGGCTCACCCATGGGCGCACCGGCGCCGGGGTATGGTCCGCCCGGTGGCCCGCCGCCCGGCGGTCCCGCACCCGGTGGACCTGGGCCCGGCTACGGCCCGCCACCTGGTGGTCCTCCACCGGGTCCCGCCGCGTACGGCCCACCGCCGCAGGGCTTTGCACCGCCCGCAGGTCCCCCTGGCGGCGCCCTGGCGATCCCGGGGGCGCAGCCTCTGGCCCCGCAATACGGTGGGGCGCCCGCGGGAGCCCACGGTCCCGTCGGTCAGGTGCGAAACCCGATCGTGATGGCAATCACGCTCGTCTGCGCTCCGGCCGCGCTGTTCGTCATGTTCTCCATGCTCAGCGAGCTGAAGGCGTTCCGTCAGAAGGACGACTTCAATCCGATCCTCTGCATTTTGCTCTGGATCGTCTTCGTCTGGGGCATCCCCGCCAAGGTTCTAGAGGCGAAGCAGATGGCCGGCGTGCCCAACGCTCAGGCGCCGAACGCCATCATGTATCTGCTGCTCGCGCCGTACTTTCTGGCGGGTGACCTGAATCAAATCTGGGAAGCAGCCGGCGGTGCCCGCCAGCTGCCCGGGTAACATTCCCACCCGTCCGCCCCCACCGTAGTCCTCCCCGGGGGCAAGCCCCCGAGACCCCCGACGCTGCTCGGCTTCGCTGCGCGCGGGCTCGCTGTCGCTCGCCGTTTGTTCCTCCGCATGGCCGCTTACCGAGGGCCGCGTCTGACGCTCGGAACGCCGGCCATACGCTGCTCGTGCGGGAGCCTAGCGCGCTAGGCTTGTGCGCGTGGATCCGCGGCTGAAACGGGTCGGTATCGTCGCGCTGATGATCGCGCCGTTCGCGATCGGCATGCTGCTCGACCTGCCGGTCTGTCCGAGCGCGGCGCTGCTCGGGATTCCTTGTCCGGGCTGCGGGCTGACGCGGGCGACGGTCGCGATGTTGCACGGCGACTTCGGGGCCGCGCTGCGTTTTCATCCGCTCGCGCCGATCTTGGCTCCCGCGTACATCGGGCTCCTGGCGGCGATCATCACGAGCTACGTGCGCGGGCCGACGCTGGCTCCCGCCGGACCGGGCGCTCCGCGGCCGCGCAGCATCCTGATGAGCCGCGCGGTCACGCGTGGTGCCTGGGTGCTCGTGATCTTGGTGTTCACGGTCTGGGTGTTGCGCTTCTTCGGGTGGTTCGGCGGTCCGGTCCCGGTCGAACGCCTCGGCTACAAGAGCATCCCGTCGAGCAGCCGCTAACGCACGCACTCCCATTTGCGACAGGGCCGTCCACCGCAGTCCGAATCGTCCACGCACTGCACACAGAAATGAAGCTCCGGGTGGCAGACCGGATCGTCCGAGGAACATGCGCCGCCGTCCTCGCACGGCACGGCGCATTCCCCGAGCTCGGCGCTACATTGCTCCTCGCCGTCGCAATCTCCGTTTCGAGTGCATTCGACGCACGTGCCATTGGCGCAGAAGGGGTGGTCGGGGTCCGGGCAGTCGCCCTCGCCCTCGGTGACACATTCGGCGCAGCGGCCGGAGGCGTCGCAGCGATGGTGCGAGATCGGGCAATCGTCGTCGTTGCTGCAAGCTCGGCACAAGCCGGTGTTGCCGTCGCAAACCCGGCTCGAACAAGCCTCGGCGTCCTTGCAGGCCGTCACGCACTTGCCCGCCGGCTGAGCGCACGCGGTACCCGACGGGCAATCGCCGACGAAGCCCACGCCCAGGCACTGGACGCAGCTGCGCGACGCCGTATCGCAGCGCTTCTGCGGCTCGGCGCAGTCGGCGTCGCTCGCGCAGCCGGTGGGCGCCGCCGCGGAGTGCCCCGTGATCAGATCGGCGTGCACGTCGCCGCAGGCCGTACCGAAGAACCAGCCCAGCGCGGCGACGGCGAGCGGGTGGCGCGTCTTCATCGCTTCCCCTCCGATCCGCTGAGCGCGAGGCCGAACTCGGAGGACACCGCCGCCGCGACGAACAGCCGGCCCCACGCCGCCACCTCGCGATCGGCAAAACGCACGACCGGCCGTGGAGCGCTCGAGCCACCGAGGAGGCTGAGCCTGAACCTCAGCCAAGAAGCCGCTGACCAGGCCACGCTCGCCTGGGCGAACCCGAGCGCCGCCGCGGTGCGTTCGGATTGTCCGGCGAGCGGCTCGGTAGCCTCTCCCTGCATGTCGAGCACGAGCACGCCCGCACCCAGCCCTGCTAGAAGCGACAGCTTCGATCCCGATTCGAGCAACGTGTAAGCCGCGTCTGCGGTGAACAGGCTCACGTTCACGTCGGCCGATCCCTCCCTTTCGATCAGGTTATTCTCGGTGAGCGGCAAGAAGGCACGCGCCGCGAGCGTCACGCGCCGCGCCGGCTCGAGCTCCGCGCCGAGCACGCCCTGAGCCGTCGCGCCGATCGCTCCCGCCGGCCAGGTCCCGGCGATGCCTCCGAGCAACCACAGCTTCGACCACTGCTCACCGGCGCGCGGCGTGCGATCGGCGTTCGGCGATAGCAGCGGCGGATTCGCAGGCGCGGCCGGCGGCGTGGTCTGAGCCGCTTCGGTCGTGGCCGGCGGCGCGGCAGGCGCGGTCCGTGCCGAGGCTGCCCGCGGTTCGACCAGGTTGAGCTCGACCAGACGCGCGTAGACGTCCTCGACGATGCGCAACGCGAACGCGTCGCGCTCACCGCCGCGGCGCGCCAGCGTCCGGACGATCGCTCCGTCCGCGAGTGACACGTGGATCTCGGCGCTGTCGGCGGAAGAAAGTCGGATCAGCGCCGGAGCGCCGTACCGTGCGAGAAGCTCCGAAGCCTCCGCCGGCTGATCGGGCTCGATCACGACCAGACCGGCCGCCTCCGCCTCCGCGCGCACTCGGCGAGCGAACGTCACGTCCCCGCCGCCCACGAGCAGAACGCGGGCCGGCCCCTGCGCGAGCGCACCGGCGGACAACATCGCCGCGAACGCGGCGCACCATAGCGAAAGCAGGCGGGCTCGGGCACGCGTGCTTTTGAGGCTTCGGGTCACGCCGTCAGTCCTCGGCGGGCGCCCCGAGAATCTCCCGCGCCGCTTTTGCACGCGGCCCCGAAGGATGATGGGCAAGGTAGCGTCTGGCGAGAGCGAGCGCGCGCTCTCGATCGCCGTGCCGGACCTCGAGCTCGAGCAGACGCCCGAGCGCAGCCTCGGCGAGTGGACCACGGGGTTCTTCCGCCAGATAGGTCTCGAACCAGCGCCCCGCACCACCTGCTGCGCCCAGCCGGCCCAGGTAAAAAGCGGCCTGTGCAGCCGCTCCGCTACCGGGGAAGCGCTGGCGCACGCCGAGGTAAACCTGAGCGGCGCGATCGGCATGTCCACCCAGACGCGCGCAATCGCCGAGCAGCAGCAGATCGCCGGCCGGGGCCCGCGCGGCTTCGGCATCGAACCCGGCGGCGACCGCGGCCTCGTAAGCCTTCTGAAAATAACCCTGCCGCGCCAGCGCCGCCCAGGACGCACCTGGCACCTCGCTGCTCTCGACTTGCGGAGGGGCCGAACGTTTCGCGGCGCGGCTCGCGGGCGGCTCGGTCGCGGCGCTCGGGTCCGACGGACTCGAAGGCGCAAGCTCCGGAGCGCGCTGAACCGTCGTTCGCTCCTGCGGCGCGGACGCTTCGCCGGGCGAGCTCACCGAGAACTTCGCCGGGCGGCACGACGCCCGAAGGCGGTGTCCGGCGTCGAGCGAGACGCCGTCGCCCATGCCGCACCCCAGCACGCGAACCCGTCCCTCCTCCAGATCGAGCTCGAACTCGTCGCGTTCCGAGCTCCAGGCGACGAAAAATCGCGTTCCGGTCACCAGCACCTCGAACGGACCGCTGCGCACGCGGTAGTCGGTATTTTCGCCCGGTTGGACTTCGAACCGCGCGCGTCCCGCTTCCAGGACGAGCTCGGCACCCCTGGCGGTGGTGCGCACGACGCGGCCGCGCGAAGCGGGCTCGAGCCGCGCCCGAGTTCCGTCGGAAAAACGGAGCGGCACTTCTTCCGCAGGAGGCGCCGCGATCCACTCGCCCACGGCGCCGGCGCGCGGCGGCTCACCGACGGTGAACGTCACATCGGCCTGCTTCGGCGCGCGCAGTACCCAAAACGTCGAGAGCAGCAATACCAGCGCCACTGCCGTGAACGCGGGGAGCGCGATGCGCCACACCCCGGCCGAGGCCGCGATTTTCGCGCGCGGAAACGCCGCGCGTTCGGCGATGGCGCGACGCGCGGCTTCGTCGGGCAGCGCCGATTCGAGCATGGCGTCCTCTCGCGCCGCGACGTGCTCGGCGAGCCTGTTCATGCCCGTCAAGTCCACCGTGTGCCCCCCTTGAGCCAGTCGGTCACTTCGGGAACGTTGCGCGCGATGGCGACGAAGCGCTTCTGAGCGCGCTCCAGGCGCCGCTTGACGGTCGCCAGTGATACGCGCGTGGCCTCGGCGACTTCGGCGACCTGCATGCCGTCGATGAAGCGCAAAGCGAACACGATGCGCTCGTCCGCGGACAGCTTCTCCATGATCCGGTACGTGGCGCGCACCGCCTCGTCGATTTCCGGCCCCGCGATCGGCGCCGTGAGCTCCGGCAGTTGCTCGTGCGAGAACAGCGGAAACCAGCGACTCTGCACGCGGCGGCGAATCTGCGCTCGTGCGCGGAACACCGCGATGCTGCCGAGCCAGCTCCTCAGCTTTTCGGGATCGGCGAGTTGTTCGATCGAGTCGATGGCTTCGACGAACACGTCCTGGATCAGATCGCCGAGCTCGGCATCGGGGCCGAGCACGCGGATCAACACGCGCCGCACGTGGCCGTGGTAGCGATCGTAGAGCGCCGCGCCACCGAGGCGCTGTCCAGCCCGAACCGCCTCGACGATCTCGGCGTCCGACTCGAGCAGCGGCAGCCGGACCAGCGACGGTCCACTGCTCCGGGCCGACTCACCCCGGCGCGGTCGCGAAGTCGCGGCCGTCACGACGCCCATTCTATCGTCTTATCCAACGCGCTCCTCGCCGGAGACTCAGTGAAACTTCGGCCGCGGCGCGGCTCGGCTATTTTTCTCCTGGTGAAAAAACCTGAGCCTTCTCGGGGGCCGTCGTTCACTCCCGAA